>RRZU010461753.1_pt1 | contig 14832 bp, 15 predicted proteins | sample 2165561 | NCBI WGS metagenome assembly RRZU01 (sample SAMN10456909, study PRJNA506462) | wastewater metagenome | isolation source: wastewater sludge | place: USA: Moscow, Idaho
CGCTAATCGTCTCAGCGCCTTGGCATACGGTGGAGGCGGAACAGCCGCCATCGTCGCTGCGGTGTGTTCAGGAACGATCGTCGGGCTTCCTTGCGGCGCAGTCGCGGGCGTGGGCGCCGGGGTCCTCGCGATCGGCGGCGCGGCTCTCTCGTGGTGCAACGCTGCAGGTCGCGGCATCAATATCAACGTCTTCTGGAATGGCTGGGTCACATGCACGTCACGCTGAGATGGTTTCGCTCCGGCATCGGGCTGGCGCTGCTGCTCGTCGCGCTGCTCGCAGGAGCGACCCTCGCCATCGTGTCCGTGCCGGACCACATGGCTCGCACCGTAGGTGGAGCGATCCTCACCGTTGGCGCTGTCGCTGCCGCGACAAGGGCACTGCTCAGCAGCCGACGTCGAGGATCGAACGCGGACGACTGAGCAACCATCAACGCCTCCGTTTCGGCGCTGCTTGCGTGGTGCGTCATCCGGAGCTGCAGGCCGATGACGCCGGACACTGTGTCCGGCGTCATTGCAGCGCCTGAGATACTGGAGCACGTGCCTGAATCAGCCTCCCCCTCTGTCGACGACGTGCCCGCGGGCGTGAACCCGGACGAGCTGGCGCGCGCTCTCGAGATCCTCGAGGCCGCGAACGCCCTGCCGCCCGAGCACCCGGACAAGGTGGCGCTGCAGCGCGCGACGGCGAAGCTCTACAAGACGGTGAAGAAGCAGCGACGCGACGAGGCGAAGTCGGCGATCCAGGAGGCGGACCGCGCGGTCATCGAGTCGACGGCGACGGGCGCACCGACGCGGATCGACGACGAGACGGCCGGCGTCGACATCCGCCCTGGTACGGCGACGGGGCCGTTCGCGGGTCGCCTGTCGAAGCCGCAATGCTGCTACGTGTGCAAGGAGCCGTACCAGGACATCGACGTCTTCTACCACCAGCTCTGCCCGCGCTGCGCCGCGGAGAACCGCGCGAAGCGGGACGCCCGGACGGACCTGACGGGCAAGCGTGCCCTGCTCACGGGTGGCCGCGCGAAGATCGGCATGTACATCGCGCTGCGCCTCCTGCGCGACGGTGCGCACACGACGATCACGACGCGCTTCCCGAACGACGCGATCCGTCGCTTCACGGCGATGGAGGACTCGGCGGACTGGATCCACAACCTCAAGATCGTCGGTATCGACCTGCGCGACCCGGCGCAGGTCATGGCTCTTGCCGACGACGTCGCCGCGGAGGGTCCGCTCGACATCCTCATCAACAACGCGGCGCAGACCGTGCGCCGCTCGCCCGGCGCGTACGCGCCCCTCGCGAGGGCTGAGGACGCGCCGCTGCCGTCAGGCTTCCTGCCGCCCGTGACGACGTACGGTCGTTCGCACGACGCGCACCCGGCAGCGCTCGAGGCGTCGGTACGCGCGGGTGGGCGCGACGAGGGCAAGCCCGTGTCGACCGTCGTCGACGAGTCCGTCACGGCCCCGGGCCTGCTCACCGAGCTCGCGCTGCGTGCCGGCTCGTCGTCCCTCGAGCGTGTCGCGACCGGCACAGCGATCGACGCGGGCGGGCTCGTGCCTGACCTGGTCTCGCAGAACTCGTGGGTCGACAAGGTGCAGGACGTCGACCCGCTCGAGATGCTCGAGGTGCAGCTCTGCAACGAGACCGCGCCGTTCATCCTCATCTCGCGGCTGCGCGCCTCGCTCGCCGCGTCACCGGCCCGCCGCAAGTACATCGTCAACGTCTCGGCGATGGAGGGGCAGTTCAACCGCGGCTACAAGGGCCCCGGGCACCCGCACACGAACATGGCGAAGGCCGCCGTCAACATGCTCACGCGCACGAGCTCGCGCGAGATGTTCGAGAGCGACCGCATCCTCATGACGAGCGTCGACACGGGCTGGATCACGGACGAGCGCCCGCACACGACGAAGGCGCGGCTGCACGAGGAGGGCTTCCACGCTCCCCTCGACCTGGTCGACGGCGCCGCGCGCGTCTACGACCCGATCGTGCGCGGCGAGGCCGGCGAGGACGTGTTCGGCGCGTTCCTGAAGGACTACCGCCCGTCGGCGTGGTGACGCACCACCCCCTCCTCGATGCCGGTGTGCGGTGCGAGAATGGCACCGGACCCGTTGCCAACCCGAAGGAACCAAGATGTCTACGATCACCACGCTCGACGTCACCGGCATGACCTGCGGACACTGCGTCTCCGCCGTCACGCGTGAGCTCGAGGCCGTGCCCAGCGTGAAGAACGTCAGCGTGGACCTCAACGTCGGCGAGGCGTCGACCGTCACCGTGGTGTCGGACGCCCCGCTCCCGGAGGACGCGCTGCGCGAGGCCATCGACGAGGCGGGCTACGAGATTGCGGGCATCGCGACGCACAGCCCCGAGCAGGAGTTCAGCCAGCTCGCCGACACCCGCGCGGGCGTCTATGCGGGCACGGGCATGATCGGCTCGGGCTCTCCCGTCGCCGTCGGACCGGTCGGCATCTCGCTCACGTCCCGCGAGGACGCGGACGCTGCGGTCCTTGCCGACACCGAGGCGCCGCAGGCTGGCGGCTGCGGCTGCGGCGGGTGCGGCTGCGGCTCCTGAGCACCCCGTCGAGCGTCGTGCGCTGCGCTTACCACGCGGCCGGCGTGTGCCGGTCCTGCACCCACCTCGGTGAGCCGTACCTCGATCAGCTCGCTGCGAAGGACGCGCACGCGCGCACCCTCCTGAGCAAGGTCCCGAGCGCCTCGGGCGCGGTCTGGCACAAGCCCGTCGCGAGCCCCGAGGAGGGGTTCCGCAACAAGGCGAAGATGGTCGTCGCCGGGACGGTCGACGCCCCGACTCTCGGGATCCTCGACGAGGCCGGTCGCGGCGTCGACCTGCAAGGCTGCGGCCTGCACGCGGAACCTCTGCGGACGGCGCTCCCGGCCGTGGCCGCCGCGATCACCGCCGCGCGCCTGACCCCGTACGACATCCCGTCGCGGCGCGGCGAGCTCAAGCACGTGCTGCTCACCCTCTCGCCCGACGGCGAGCTCATGGCGCGCTTCGTGCTGCGTTCGACCGAGGCGGTGCCCCGCCTGCGCAAGCATCTGCCCGCGCTCATGGCGGCGCTCCCCGGGCTGCGGGTCGTCACCGCGAACATCCAGCCCGAGCACAAGGCGGTCCTCGAGGGTCCCGAGGAGATCGTCCTGACGCCAGACGACTCGCTGCGCATGCGCGTCGGGAGCCTCGACCTGCACCTGCGGCCGCAGTCGTTCTTCCAGACGAACACCGCGATCGCGCAGGCCCTGTACGCGCAGGGGGCCGCCTGGGTCGACGCGTCCGCGCCCCGGTCCGTGTGGGACCTGTACTGCGGTGTCGGCGGCTTCGCGCTGCACGTCGCCGCGCCCGGGCGCGACGTGCTCGGTATCGAGCTGAGCGCCGAGGCGATCGGTTCCGCGCGCCGGACGGCCGCCGAGGCCGGTCTCGACGTGCGCTTCGAGGTGGGTGACGCGACGGCGTTCGCGCTCGGCGCGGACTCCGCTCCGGACCTCGTGATCGTCAACCCGCCGCGGCGCGGCATCGGCGCCGACGTCGCGAGCTGGCTCGAGCGTTCGGGCGTGGGCGACGTCGTCTACTCGTCGTGCAACGCCGTGTCCCTCGCGCGGGACCTCTCAGCCATGCCGAACCTGCGCGTCGCTGAGGCGCGGGTGCTCGACATGTTCCCGCAGACGGCCCACTACGAGGTCATCACCCGGCTGACGCGCGCCTGAGCAGCTGATCCCGGCGCGCCGACCGTCGGAAAGACGGCCGGCGCACGCGGGCTCGTCAGTCGCGGTCGGCCAGGTGCACCTCGAGCACCTTGATGCGTCGCGCCTCGACCTCCGCGACGCGCAGCTCGTCGTCGCCTACGTGCACGACGTCGCCCACCTCGGCGAGCCGCCCGAGCCGGTCGATCACGTAGCCGGCGGCCGTCTCGTACGGGCCGTCGACGAGCGTGATGCCCGTCTGCTCCTCGAACTCCTCGATCGTGAGCCCCGCGTCGACGGTGAACACGCCGTCGACCGCGCTCTCGAACGCCGGCTCGTCCGTGTCGTACTCGTCGCGGATGTCGCCGATGAGCTCCTCGACCATGTCCTCGAGCGTGACGATGCCGTCCGTGCCGCCGTACTCGTCGACCACGACCGCGATGTGTACCCGCTCGGCGCGCATGCGCGACATCGACGGCAACAGCCGATTCGTCGACGGGAGCAGCAAGATCTCGCGCGTGAGGTCGCGTACGAGCAGGTCCCTGTCCGCACACAGCAGGTCACGCACGTGCAGGAACCCGAGGACATCGTCGAAGCTGTCGTCGATCACCGGGTAGCGCGAGTACGGGGCGTTCGCCACGACGTCGAGCGCCTGGGCGACCGTGAGGTCCGCCTCCATGAACGCGACCTCCCCGCGCGGGCGCATGACCTCGCTCAGCGAGCGGTCAGCTGCCGCGAAGACGTCGTCGAGGATGCGCCGCTCCATGTCCTCGAGGCCGCCGTGGCCCGCGACGATCCCGCGGAGCTCCTCCTCGCTCATCTCCTCGTTGCGCGCCGTCGGGTCGCCCCCCAGAAGCTTGACGACGACGTCGGTCGAGCGGGACAGCGTCCACACCGCAGGGCGCATGAGCCGCGCGAACCGGTCGAGGGGTGGCGCGACGAGGGTCGCGAACTGCTCCGTGCGCTGCAGCGCGATGCGCTTGGGCACGAGCTCGCCCAGGACGAGCGAGAGGTACGCGATGACGAGCGTGAGCGCGATGAGCGCCGTCGTCTCCGCTGCTGCCTCGGACAGGCCTGCGCTCACGAAGAGCGGGGCGACGTCAGGCGCGAGCGTCGAGGCGCCGAACGCCGCCGAGAAGAAGCCGGCGACCGTCACGCCGATCTGCACTGCGGACAGGAACCTGTTCGGGTCACGCGCCAGCTGTGCGGTGCGGGCCTTCCGCCCGCCCTCCTTGGCCATGCGGTCCACCTGGGACTCGCGCAGCGAGACGAGAGCCATCTCCGTGCCGGCGAAGACGCCGCCGACGAGGATGAACACCAGGACGAGGCCGGCAGAGACAAGGGTGTCCTGGTCCATCAGACCCACCCCCGCCGGCATTCGCTGGGGAGCAGGTCGTCGGTACTACAACTGTCATCCATGGGAACTAGTACAAAGAATGACGTCCCATCGCGTCAAACGGGTGCGGTCAGGCCCCTACCCCGCGGAAGCCCGCGCCGACGTGCTGCCGCAGCGCCTCGACGATCCTCACGTCGCCTGCCAGCCACGGGACCGAGTCCCACTCCTCGGGAGCGAGCCAGCTCACCAGGTCGTGCTCGACGAGAGGTTCGGGTGCGCCCTCGCGAACCTGCGCGAACCACAGCCGCATGACGTGGCGGTCCGTGATGATCCAGCCACCGTCGTCAGGTCCGACGACCTCGCGGCCGAGCTCGACCGTGACGCCGAGCTCCTCGCACAGCTCGCGGTGCAGCGCCTCCTCGGGCGTCTCGCCCGGGTCGACCTTCCCACCGGGAAACTCCCACATGCCCACGAGGTGCTCGGGGCGCGAGCGCCGCGCCCCGAGCAGCATCGACGGCGCAGACAGGTCGTCCACGATCGCTGCGGCCACCACGAGCTTGCGGTTCATGCCCCTATCTTGCCAGGACCTCCGCAGAGATCCCATGACTTGCGACGGGGGTCAGCGCAGGTCGAGGCCCTTCGCCGCCCGCACGGCCTCGGCGCGCGAGCTGATCCCGAGCTTCCGGTAGACGCTGCGCACCTGCGACTTCACCGTGTTGCGCGTGACGTACAGCTCGCGCGCGATCTCCTCGAGAGTCACTTCCTCGTCGAGCCGCGCCAGCACCACACGCTCCCGCCTCGTCAGCGTCGGCCGGGTCATGGTGTCCATCAGGGTCATGTCACTGTCCTTACTCTCACGCGCACCGGCCCCCCCGGGCGGTTGCTCTTCGTCGTGCGCGTTGCTCACACGCCATGAGAGGGCCCTGCAGGGACACCATGACGCAACTTTGAGGAACTTCTTTCTGACCACGTGATACATCCAGGGTGATCACGTGGCAGACGGCGGGCGGCGTGCCACGCACGGCACCGCGAGGCCCCGCCGCTAGGGTCGGCGGGAGCATCACATCGACACCAGCAGGGGAACTCATGACCACACCCGCACCGCCTCCGCCCACCGACGGACCCGACCCGCGCGACCTCGCCGTCTGCACGTCCGGGCTCCGCAAGACCTACGCGTCCTTGCGAGGACGATCCACCGCCGTCTCCGGCCTGGACCTTCACGTCCCGTACGGCGGCGTGCACGGGTTCCTCGGCCCCAACGGCTCCGGCAAGACGACGTCCATCCGGATGCTCCTCGGCCTCGCCAGGGCAGACGCGGGGACGATGCACCTCTTCGGCCAGCAGGTACCCAAGGCCCTGCCCGACGTCATCGGGCGCGTCGGCGCGATCGTCGAGTCGCCCAAGTTCTTCCCGAACTTCTCGGCCCGCCGCAACCTCGAGCTCCTCGCGACCGCGATCGGCGCTCCCGACCGTGCCGTCGACCAGGTGCTCACGGACGTGGGCCTCCACGACCGGGCGAAGAGCAAGTACCGCACCTACTCCCTCGGTATGAAGCAGCGCCTCGCGATCGCCGCGACCCTGCTCAAGGACCCGGACCTGCTGATCTTCGACGAGCCCACCAACGGCCTCGACCCGGCAGGCATCCACGAGATCCGCCAGACGATGCGCCAGCTCGCAGAGAACGGCAAGACGGTCCTCGTGTCGAGCCACATCCTCGCGGAGGTCGAGCAGGTCGCCGACACCGTGTCGATCATCGGCCGCGGCCGTCTCCTCGCGGAGGGACGTGTCGCCGACATCATCAGCGCCGCCGGCGGCTCCTCCGTCCGTGTCGCCGTGCGCTCGGAGGATCACGCTGCTGCCGTGCGCGTCCTGCGGGAGGCCGGGCTGGACCTGACCGACGACGCGACGCACGTCGTCGTCCGTGGCGTCGACGACGCGGCGGAGATCGCACGCCGGCTCGGTCACCACGACCTCTGGGTCAACGAGCTCGTCACCGTGAAGGCTGGCCTCGAGCAGGTGTTCCTCGAGCTCACCGCCGGCGAGGGCCCGGGGACGACGGCGGGCGCCGGCGCACTTGCCGCTCCGCGTCCGCAGCACGCAGGCCCAGGCACCGACACGGTGCCGCCCGCAGCACCGGAGAGCCCGTACGCCCCGAGGACCACCCACACCGAGGGAGGCGCGCGATGATCCGCCTCGTACGCGCCGAGCTCGGCCGGTCCCGGTCCCGTCTTCTCGTCTGGATCGCGCTCCTCGCGACGCTCGCGGTGACGGCGATGGTCGCGCTGAGCGTCTACTCCTCGACTGTTCCCCCGAGCGAGACCGAGCTCGCGCAGCAGACACAGTTCTTCGAGGAGAACCTCAAGGACTGGGAGCTGAACCACGTCCAGCAGTACCAGGACTGCCTCACGTCGCAGGCAGACGATCGTGAGGCCATGGACGACCCCGCGATCGACTATGGGTGCGAGAGCCTCAAGAAGGCACCGACCCTCGACGACTGGCTCTACACGCAGACCGCGAGCGACGTCGCTCCCTACACCTTCAGCGGCTTCCTGCAGGTGCTCCTCGGTGGCACGTTCGTCATCGGTGCGAGCCTGCTCGCCGCCGAGATCGCCACGGGAAACCTGGGGCTCTGGCTCACGTTCGCGCCGAGACGTGGCGCGGTCCTCGCGGCGAAGCTCGTCGCGGTCGCGGTCACGTCGCTCCTGTACGCGATCGTGGGCGCTGCAGCCGGGATCGCGGGCATCGCCGGTGCCGCTGCTATCAACGGTGCACTCGACCTGACCTCCCAGCAGTGGGAGGACCTCACGCTCATGGCGGTGCGGGCGATCCTCCTGGCCGTCGCGACCGGCGTGGTCGGCGCGACGCTCGGGGTGCTGCTGCGGCACACGGCGGCCGCCCTGGGGGCCGCCTTCGGCTACCTCCTCGTTTTCGAGGCGATGTTCGGGATGGGTGCGGGCAAGATCCAGCAGTGGCTCCTGCTGCCCAACGTGACGGCCGTGATCGACGGCCGCAGGGAGCTGTACTGGACGGAGTGCAAGGCTGACCCCACCACAGGCATCGAGCGGTGCACCGAGGTGAACATGGTGCTCACGCAGGCAGACAGCGCGCTCTACCTGGGCTTGCTGGCTGCACTGCTCGTCCTCGTGGCGTGGCTCGTGTTCCGCAGGCGCGACGTCAGCTGACGTCCGGCCGGGTCGTCGCCTGCCAGGCGACGATCCGGTCCACGGCCTCGCCGATGACCGCGGGGTCCTGCGCGAAGGACAGGCGGACCCAGCGGGCGCCGTCGACCGCGTCGAAGTCGGTGCCGGGCGTGAGGGCGACGCCGGCCTCGTCGAGCAGGCGTGCGCACCAGGTCACCGAGTCGAGGCCTGAGCCGGAGATGTCGGCGTACAGGTAGAACGCCCCGTCTGCGGGCGCGACCTGGGTCCAGCCGAGCTCGTCGAGACGCTCGAGCAGGAGCGCCCGCGACGCCGCGTAGCGTGCCACGTTCTCCTGCGCGGCGGCGTAGCCCGCGTCGGAGAACGCCGCGACCGCCGCACCTTGCGCGAGAGCCGGCGGGCACAGCGCGACGTTGCCCGCGAGCGCGTCGACGGGCGCGACGAGGTCGTCAGGCAGGACGAGCCACCCGAGCCGCCAGCCCGTCATCGCCCAGTACTTCGAGAACGACGAGACGACGACGGCGCCCCCGTCCAGGTGGTGCACGGCGCTCGCGCCAGGCCAGCGCGCGTCGTCGTACACGATGCCGTGGTAGATCTCGTCGCTGATCAGGCGCACGCCGTGCGACGTGCACCAGGAGGCGATCTGGGCGAGCGTGACGGCGTCGACCATCGTGCCCGTCGGGTTGGCGGGGCTCGCGAGGACGAGGCCCTCGAGCGGCGCCGCGGCGTGCGCAGCGTCGAGCTGTGCGACCGTCGGCACGTATCCCTCGGCGGGGCCGCAGCCGATCTCGACGACGTCGCAGCCGAGCGTCGCGAGGATGTTCCGGTAGGCCGGGTAGCCGGGGCGGACGAGCGCGACGCGGTCGCCGACGTCGAACGCGGCGAGGAACGCGAGCATGAACCCGCCCGACGACCCAGTCGTCACGGCGACGCGCGACGGGTCGACGTCAGCCCCGTACCAGCGGCCGTAGTGCGCGGCGATCGCGCGCCGCAGGGCTGGCGAGCCCATCGCCTCGGTGTAGCCGAGGCTGCCCGTCGCGAGGATCTCCTGGGCGAGGTCGCGCACCGCGTCGGACGCGCCCGTCGTCGGCTCGCCGACGCACAGGTTGATGATCGACTGACCGGCGGCGCGGCGGGCGTTCGCGGCGGCGACGATTTCCATGACAGCGAAGGCGGGGACGGCCGCGCGGCGGGCGATCTTCATGCGTCCATCCTGCCTCGCGCGGGCGATCGCCCGCCCCCATGCACGAGTCGCGCATCCACGGCGTACGTCGCTAGCCCCGTCCCGCCTGTCCCCGAGCCTGTCGGGCGAGCCCGGTTCGGATCTCCGCCATGAGTCCGTCGACCGCTGCTTCGACCTCGTCGAGGCAGAGCTCGAAGTCCTCGGGCCCGCCGTACCAAGGGTCGGCGACGTCGAGGTCGCTGTCACGCCGGGGAGCTGGGGCGGCCGGGTCGAACGAGCGGAACATGTGCACGCGGTCTGCGGCGTCGGGTGCAAGACGGCGCAGGGTCGCGGCGTGGTGCGCCGTCATGGCGAGAACGAGGTCCCGTTCACCGATCTCGTCGGGCCGCACGCGACGGGCGCGGTGCGCGTCGACGTCGTCCCCCACATAGCCGCGGCGTGCGAGCGCCGTACGGGCGCGACGGTCGATCGGGTTGCCGTGCTCCTCCGAGCTGATGCCGGTCGAGTCGACGACGACGCGATCGTCGAGGCTCTGCTCGCGCAGTCGCGCGCGCAGCACGATCTCGGCCATGGGGGACCGGCAGATGTTGCCCGTGCAGACCATCATCACGCGTAGCGGGCTGACCGGGGTGGGTGCTGCGCCGTCGGTCGAGAAGAGGTTCGCGCTGGTCATGGGCACCATCCTCGCCCATCGGAGATAAAGCCGTGCGTGGCTTCCCGGACGGGCGTAGCGTCGCTCGCACGTAGGGAAAGGAGGTGGTCCACGAGATGAAGTACTCCAGGACTCTCGAGGTGGTCGCCGGCTGACTGCCGGCCCGACCGGACGGTCCGCCAATCCCAGGCGGCCACCGGGACCCGTGGGGGTGCGGACCAGTCCACCGCACCAGCGCAGAGCGCGCGACCCACGGGTCCTTTCACGTCTTCACACGGTCGTCGCCGCACCTTTGCCCGCGCGACGTCGCGGCACCGCTCGCAGGTCGGTTCCCTGTCAGAGGGCGCCGATACGTTTGCGGTATGACTCAGATCACAGCCTCCATGGTCACGTTCGACTGTTCCGACGCCGTCGCGCTCGCTCGCTGGTGGGCCGGGATCACCGCCGGCACGATCGAGAACGAGGACGAGTGGTTCACGGTCGTCACGTACGGCGACGCGACCCCGAACCTCGGCTTTCAGAAGGTCCCGGACCCGACGCCCGGCAAGAACCGCGTGCACCTCGACTTCCACGTCGAGGACCGCGAGGCGGAGGTCGCGCGGTTCGTCGAGGCTGGCGCGACCGTCGTCGGGGTCCGCGAGGAGGGCGGGTTCACGTGGACCACGCTCGCCGACCCGGACGGGAACCAGTTCTGCCTCGCCTGACCGTGGGGCTTTCCACCGATAAATGAGTGACCCGTCCCACACGGGCAGCGACAGACTCGGGGAGTCTTCGAGAACGAGGACTCCCCCCATCTACCAGGAGAGATACGTCATGTCCGTTTTCCGCAGCACACCCATCCGCACCCACCTTTGAAGGGGCCGACACACCGTCGGCCCCTTCATCGTTCCCGGACTTCTCAGACGAGCTCGAGGCCGCGCGCCTCTTCGACGAGCGCCTCGAGGAGTGCCTCGACCGCGGCACCCGGCTCGTGCCGGCTCTTGCGGTGCCGGGCGACGATGCGGCGGCTGCCGAGGCCGGGGAGGGACACGACCTCGACCCCCTCAGGGATGCCGGACTGCAGCGCGAGCGCAGGCAGCAGCGCGGGACCGTCGCCTGCGGCGACGAGCGTGAGCGCGATGTCGAAGTCGAAGAACGTGTGCCGCATCTGCAGTTCGACGCCGAGCGCCTGCGCGACGCGCCCGAGGGCGCGCGCAGCCGCCGTCAACGGGTCTGGCGCGACCCAGCGCACGTCGGCGAGGTCGTGGAGCGACGTCGGCGTCGGGAACGACGACGGGATGACGAGGCGCCACGGCTCGTCGAGGATCGGGATCTCACGCTGGCCGCGCGGGATGTTCGGGGCGGTGTCCTCGTCGCGCTCGTGCAGGACGACGTCGACCTCGCCCGCGCGCAGCGCGCGCAGCGCCTCCGCGTACTCCATCTCGCGGACGTGCGGCTCGACACCCGGAGCGGACTCGCGCAGCTTGAGGATCGCCGGGACGAGCGCCGCGATCGTGACCGTCTGGAAGGACGCGACCGTGACCGTCCCGCTCGCCCCGTCACCCGCCGCGGCGAGACGCTTGCGGGCCGTGACAAGCTCCGCTTCGATGTGCTCGGCCGCCTCAGCGAGGATCCGGCCGGCCTGCGTCAGGGTGACGCCGCGTGGCCCGCGATCGAGCACGGTGACACGCTCCTCAGCCTCAAGTCGGGCAATCTGCTGAGACACCGCAGAAGGGGTCACATGCAGCAGGTCTGCGGCCGCCAGGACGCCTCCAGCCCTGTGCACGGCCAAGAGGAAGGCAAGTCTCTTCGGGTCTGCGGTCATGTAGCAAAACTACACCGGGGATCAAAGAAGATTCAATTGTGCTTAAGCAGATTCGCCGTCAAGATAGAGGTGTTCCTCCACCGGGACGACAGAGATAAGGAGCAGAGAGATGACCGCCGCACAGCACTCGATCGCCAAGGCCGCACGTTGGTTCAAGCGTCGGGCCACGGCTACGTCGTGGGTCCACGGAGAGCACCTGCGGATCAGCCCGGCCATCACGATGCACCAGGAGCCGTTCACCGGGATGAACGTGCGCTGACGCGCACCTTCACAGGGCCGCGGGACCCCTGCCCGCGCCGCCCACGAGAGCCGCGACCACATGGTCGCGGCTTTTTCGTACCCCGGCGTCTCCGACTCGCACCCCGCCCCTTCCGTGGTGGGCCCAACCTCACGAGGTAGGGGTCTCCACGCGAGACAGGCCCGCGCAAGGGCCTACCTCGCGCGCAAGGCCCTACCTCGCGCGCGAAGCCCTACCTCGCGCAGCAGGGCCTACCTCACGCGCGAAGCCCTACCTCGCGCACCGCGAGTCACGCGAGGCCCAGGATCTCCTCGATCGGGCCGGTCATGAGGTCGGCGCCCTTGATCCGCGCCGTGTCCTCGCTGCCGAGGACCACGCGCTTCCCGTCGGGCTGCTGCAGCTGCGACGCCCCGCCCGTCGGACCGAGCGGCAGCACGATCTGCTCGCGTGCGGCCGTGTAGGTCGCGGTCGGGTTCTCGCCGGCGATGAGCGAGCGGATGTTGGCCGCCGCCACGCGCGCGTGAGCGATGGCCGCCTGCGCGCGCTTGGACTCAGGGACGTCCGTGACGTCGCCGACCGCGAACACCGTCTCGAAGCCCTCGACCTGCATCGTGGGCTGGACGGCGAGGCGGCCGTCGCCACGGCGCACGTTCGCGAACGCGGCATCGAGGTAGTCGGACTCCTGCTGGTTGCCGAAGCACCGGAACCACATCTGCGCGTCGATGCGCTGCCCGTCGGTCGTGTGGACGGTGAAGTCGTGCAGCGTGCCGACGTCGCCAGACGGCCAGTAGGCGAGCTGGCGCCCGAGGATGAAGTGCACGCCTGCGGCCTCGAGCTGCTCGTGGAGCGCGGTCCGGAACTCCGGCAGGTAGGCGGGGCTCGGGAGGATGTCGAACTCGCGCTCGACGAGCGTGATGTTGAGGTGCGGGAACGCGTGCAGCAGCTCGCCGGCGAGCTCGACGCCCACAGGCCCTCCGCCGACGAGAAGGACGTCGCGCGTCACCGCGAGCGCTTCCCGCAGCCGCGCGAGACGCGAGCGCGCGACCCAGGCCTGCTGCTCGATGTACTTGGCGGGGAAGGGGTACGTGGTGCCGGTCGCGAGGACGAGGTAGTCGGCGTCGAGCGTGGAGACGGGCGAGAGGCGCACCTGCGTCGGCGTGACGAGCCGCGCGGTGTCGTGGATGACGCGGCCGCGCTCGAGCAGCTTGTCGTAGGAGTGGAAGACCTTGTCCTCCCACGCCTCGTCGACGGTGGCGCGCAGCGTCGCGACCGCGTGGACGAAGTGGTCCTTCGGTTCGACGACGGTGACATCGGCGACCGCGTCGAGCTCGCGTGCGATGGTGGCGCCGGCGTAGCCTCCGCCGACGACGACGACGCGAGGCTCGCGAGGGGCGTCGGCCGGTGCGAACTGGGTGGCAGGTGCGAGCTCGGACATCTCAGACGACCTTTACGAGCAGAAGGACGGTCAACGTCGCCGAGACGAGGATCTCGCCGACCCCGACCTGCTTGGGCGTCGCACCGGTCCGGGGCACGGCCAGCGCGCGGAGCAGCAGGATCACGTTGAGAGCGACCAGCAGCCCTAGGTCGAGCGTAGCGACCTGGGAGCCTGTTGCGCCCGGGACCATCCGTCCCGTGATCGCGGCAGCCGCGAGCGGCAGGGGGACCATCGCTGCGTGGTAGGCGAGCGACAGCGCGAGGTAGGTGTGGTTTCCGCGTTCCCTGATGATCGTCTTGACGTAGAACGCGGTGCCGACGAAGTAGGCGAGGACGAGGACGGTCGCGATCCACACGGCGGGCCACCCGTCCGCCGGGCCGCGTCCGGCGTCGTACGCGACGGGCAGCATGAGGCACGCGGCCGTGACGGAGACGGCGTCGTTGAGCAGGGAGCGGTCCTTGCGGCGGTGCGAGCACCACAGCGAGACGACGAGCAGCGGCAGGAAGACCGGGACCCACCGCAGGAGGCGCGGCTCGGCGAGCGCGACGACGGCGCCGAGCGGTGCGCTCGCGAGGACATAGGCCCGCACGGGTGGGAAGTAGCGGGCCTTGCGACGCGAGCGCAGCCACTGGCCGGTCGCGAAGAAGGCGAAGTACCCGACGAACCAGAGCAGGGCGAGCGGGACGTGCAGCCATGCTCCGCCGGAGGCGGCGACGCCGATCAGGAGCGGGACGACCAGCATCGCCCAGGCTCCGTGCTGGTCTGGGATCCAGCCGCGCGGAAGCTTCCGACGACGTCGCTTCGTCGCGGGTGGGGTCGTCACCGACATCATGACGACACCATCTCATGAAGCGTCAGAATCTCTGCACGGCGTCGTGACCCAGCCGTCATGTCTCGTCGCTCACAACCCGGCAAAACATCCTATGATTCACCCTCGTGACCCTCTAGCGTGGACACCAGATCCCCCACACCTTCCCGGAGCTGACCGTGTCCGCTGTGCTGGACCTCCTCGCGCAGTCCCCCGTCTTGACCGTCTTCCTGGTCGTCGCCCTCGGCACCGCCCTCGGCACCGTGCCGTTCGGCCCGCTGCGCTTCGGCGCGGCCGGTGCGCTCTTCGTCGGCCTCGCCGTCGGCGCGGCCGACCCGAGGCTCGGTCAAGGGCTCGGGCTCCTGTCCACGCTCGGCCTCGCGCTGTTCGTCTACTGCGTCGGCCTTGCCGCCGGCTCCACGTTCTTCCGCGACCTGCGCCGCCAGTGGCCCCTCATGGTCGTCACCGTCGTCGCGATCGTCGCCTCCGCCGGCGTCGCGAGCGTCGCCGGCAAGGTCCTCGGCTTCAGCA
>RRZU011295355.1_pt1 | contig 14831 bp, 14 predicted proteins | sample 2165561 | NCBI WGS metagenome assembly RRZU01 (sample SAMN10456909, study PRJNA506462) | wastewater metagenome | isolation source: wastewater sludge | place: USA: Moscow, Idaho
ACGGCATTCCCAAAGAGCATTTTGAACTGTATTTGAAGGAATGTGAATGGCGTTTTAACCACAGTGAAATAAAAGTTCAATTTTCCATTTTAAAACAATTAGTAAAGCAGAATTTATTCTAGTTATCTAGTACAGCCCCAATAATAAAGCAGGCGGAATGCCTGCTTTATTGCGGATGGTTGTTACGAGAAAGGCCTCAAAATAAATTATCAGTGGTTTCTTTTGGATTGGCGGGAATATCGGCTGACGATGCCGCCGCAGGTGCCGCCGGGGTGATTTGTGCCGGTGTAGGCATGGGTTGTGGTGCCTTGATAAATGCGCCGGCTTCGGGTTTGGTGGATTCTTCATCCACTTCAATCGAAGTGCCTTCCGGTAATACTTCATTGCTGGGTATTGTTGGTGACACCGGCACGGCTTTTGGTTTGGTTAGGTTGGCAGAGCCGCTGGTCCAGGCGATGGCTTGTAGGCTGCCTTTGCGTTTCTCGCCTTTGGCACAGGTTAGGCAGTTGGCTGCGCCGGTGCGGCCTTTTAACACGGCTTCCAAACGTTTGGCGTTCACGGTTTTGCCATGTGCTTTCGCCCAAGCGGCAATGCTTTTGCGCAGCGCGGCAGTATCAAGATTTTTTTTGCTATATGGATCGCGATAGGCAGCCAGCCACAGGTTGTTGTTGGCATCGGTATTGAGGTTGGCCATATGGTAGACCACGGATGCGGTGGTGCCGGTTTGGATGGTTTTGGCAAATTCCAGCGCATCGGGCGATTTCATACGCACACAGCCGTGACTACGCACACCGGGTACGCTGCTGGGAGCATTGGTGCCGTGAATGCCGAGACCGAGTTTGGGGTCACCCATGCGAACGAATACCGGACCGAGGGGATTGTTAGGGCCAGGTGGAATGGTTTTCACGCCATCGTTGCGCTCTTTTTGGATGCTTTTGGGAATATGCCATGTTGGATTAAATGCTTTGGCGCCAATTTTGTGATCGCCCAGATTGGTTTGCGTCAACGCCTTGCCTACTGTCACGGGGTAAACTTTGGTGAGTTTGCCGTCGGTAAAGAGAAACAGGCGCTGTTGCGGAATATTGATGACTACTTGTTGGCCGCTGGCAACGGGCGCAACATCGGGCACGGGCGTGCTGTTTGCCTGAGCGTGACTGGCGAGGGTGCCAGCCAGAATGATAAAGCCGATTTTTTTCATCATTTTATTTTTAATGGTTAGGGGAAATAGTGAGCAATCATACCGCAAATAAAGGTTTTTGTAAGAGAATATTCGTTTTTCGGTTGCGTTCTATGAAGAATAACCGGTGGTGGAGTAGGGTAGATGAAGGCAGAAACGGTTTTGGCGGTAGTAAATGTGGTATCAGTGGATTACGAAGGCCGGGGTGCGGCATGTGTGAATGGTAAGGCAGTGTTTATTCTCGGTTCTTTTTCTTAATAAACAGTTTGTTATCGAATATTGCATGTAAAATGCAGCTTTGAAAAGGCAGGGATTGTAGCGGTTTTGCAACGCAGTTTGCAATGGATAGAGCCGTAGTGCGAATATTTTGGCGCAGCGTTTGAATCATGATGAGGTTTGGCAAATCTGGTTGTAGCAGGGTAAGAAGGAGGCTGTTGCCTTTGCCCCCGTATTCATGCTAAACCTAGCTCATTGTTTACCTGAGTTTAATCTTGTATATCATACAGGCTAAATGATTTTACCTAGGTTGATCATGGGGTGAATAATGTGATGGTGTAGCGCGTTTTGACTATATTAAACCCGCAGCCGGTGTTGATCTGTTTTGCGGCTTGTTGGGCAATTTCACTTAGTCAATCGCCAAGTCAGGTGCGGATGGTTATGCGGCGCGGACGCGCTTTCAGGTGGCCGAGTTGTTTATAACTGATGCGAGCGTGCTGACGTGAAGCGGGCGCGCCGCATGCGGCGTACTTACCGAAGCGGATAGTTGTATGTTTCTTGCAACCCAGCTACGCTAGCGCGCGATGCGGCAGTGCTGGTGGAAGCGGACTCTATTTTCAGATAGGCAGGGGTGGTGAATATGCTTCCGCAAACCAGCCATGTTGAGTAGGTGGCTTTATTTGAGTTATCTGCGCCACAGTCTTTATGAAATCAGTACTTCTGAAACTATTAGGATGTGACTACCCGGATAAAATCATGCTACTATTCTAAACTGGGAATTACGTTGGTAGGCGTCATTAAATATACGTTTACCTTATGGGGCGTTATCGTTATGTCGGCTGTGCCGGCTGTGCGGAATTGCTCTGCATAATATCGGGAGAGTTTTTTGGACTATACGCTTTTAATTGCGCTATTAGGCGGGTTGCTGGTAGTACTGTTGCTGGTGCGTTTTGCACTGGGTAAGACAGGCGGTAGCCGTGCCGAAGGGAAGCCGACGCAAAAGATTTCAGGCAAAAAAAGCAGTGGGGATGCTGGTGTCGAGTCATCTGCGAATGCAGACGGTTGGATGGATAAGGTCAGCGAGTCGGTGGCCGCCACAGAGACTCAGGAGTGGGAATGGGATGCGGCCAGCGCCGATGGTAGCACAGCTGCCGTTTCCGCTCAGGACGTGGATCCTTTAACTGAATATCAAGTATATAAACAGTTTGGTTATGAAGACAAGGCAGCAGCCTCTTTGGCAAGCTACCTGAATAACCTCACTGCTCCTGCTCCGGAAAAGCTGGTGCATGAATTGGCAAACTTAAGCTTGCGCACCGGTAATATTGATTTGCTGGCGCACACTCTGGACAAACATGCCGATATTTTGCCGGCAGAAAGTTTGGCGGAATATGTTAAGGCCGGCTTGAGCGCCGACAATAACCACCTTTCCTTACGTGTACTGGCAGACAGTAGACTCAACTGGGGTATCAACGAAATTTCTTACCAAATCGGCGAGCAAACCGGCTTGGAAGCGCCTGTTCATCGTGAAACCAGTGCTGATCATGTTGATCATGACTTTACTGGCACCGGCGCACAACAAAAAAATACTCAGAAAAAACCAGTTATTGTGGGCAGAGGCGATCTGAACGATATCAGCGCCGAGGAGTTGGGTGCGGTGATGGGTTTTGTTAAACCTGATCATGGCGCGAAACTGCTGAAAAATAAAGTGGATTATGCGACAGTAATCCGTCAATACGATAAGGCTATTCAAAATTCAGAAAAACCGGCAGCATTGATTATTGATGCGTTGAAACTGGATTACCAGCAGGCAGAAGTTAACCAGTTTGCTGGTCATTTGTGGCGTTTGTATTATTCTTTGGGTCAATACGGCCGCCAGGTGAAAGAGCGAATGTTGGGTTGGGGTTACAGCCTGGGGCATCACGAGATGTTTGATCATCTGGAAAAAGGCCCTACCGAACAACAAATCCGTGAAATCGGCTTAGCCAAAGGCTATATTCAGCCGACTGCCCGCCAAATGAAAGCCAAATACCGTGAATTGGTTCAAAAAGACGATTCAATGGTGACTGAAGGTGGTACGCCGGCAGAAGTGGCATTGAAAGAAGTAGAATCTTTGCTGATGTACGGTCAGTTGGATCAGGCGATTGGCACTTTGGAGCAGTCTGTTTTACAGTATCCGCAAGAGTCTCAGCTTTATATTACGCTATTTGATTTATATGAGCGTTCTGAAGATTGGTCACGCTTGGAGCAATTCTTAAAATTGTTGCGTGAGCGCGTAAGCAATTTGCCGGAAGAAGTTGTTTTGGCTATGAGTCAATTATTACAGCGTGTTAATCGCGTTTCTAAATAAATCATAATAAAGGGTTGCTATCATGGATAGTGGATTACCAAAAGTAAAAACAATACGGGTCATGCTGCGGGAGATGGATGAGCAGCAGGATGCCATGTTCCGCATGGCATTTAAAATGCATAACACAACAAATTATGAAATTGTCGATGCGCAGGGTGGCGATAAGCCCGATATGATTTTGGTGGATGTTGACGGGGTGCACGGTATTGCGCCTTGGCATGACGCAAAGAAGGAATATCCAGATGTGCCGGTGGTAATTTTTTCACAAAACGCTCCGGTCTTGACCGCATCATATTTGCCTAAACCCATTAAGTTTGATACGCTTTTCCCGATTTTGCGTAGCCTGGCTCAAGGCGGCCATGTATACGAGGCAGGTAGCCATACACAAAATACGGGCGATGACGGTGCGGGTAAGCCTCAAGAGGCGGTACGCAAAACAACCATCAAACGCTTCAATCCGAGACTGGGCTTGCTAGGTGCTTTGAAGGCAGCCAGCATGCAGCAACAAGATACGGCTGTTTTGGTTGAGGGTAGGCCGATTTTGATTGTTTTCCCGAGCATTCAGCGTGTTCTTTTGACCGTCGGTGCAGAAGAACTGGAAAAAATGTGCCAAAATGATAAATTACCGGTTGTATGCAAAAATGTGCCGGATAATCCGCAATGGAAAGAAAAAGCCAAGGTAACCATTATGTCATGTTTATGGCAAATGGCCATTTGGACGGCGCAAGGGCGTTTGGCCTATCCGTTGACGCCGCAAACGGTGTTTACACTGAAGCGCTGGCCTAATCTAACTCGTTTGGCGCCGTTGGATGAGTCCATGCGTTTATCTGCGTTTCTGACCAAAACATCTGTAAATTTAAATATTCTGTATAAAGTTATGCCGCTTGATATGCCTGATATCTTGAACTATGTGGCGGCAACACATGCCACAGGATTTTTGGCAACAGACAGCGAATTTACAGCGGCAGAAAAAGAAAATGTCAATTTGACTGCCAATGTTAATGTGAGCAGCGAGGTGCCGGATAGCCAAATGGCGCAAGATGCCCAACAAGCCGTTAAACCGTCACAAGAACAGCCGCGTGGATTGTTACAGCGCTTAATGCGTAAATTATCTGGCAAGTAAGGGGTTAAACAAATGAGAGAAAATAAAATTATCTTTACAGGTCCGGTAGGTGTAGGCAAAACAACCGCTATTGCTGCCTTGTCCGACGATCCGCCTGTACAGACAGATGCCAGCGCATCTGATATGACTTTGGTGCGTAAAGGTTATACAACGGTAGCCATGGATTATGGCGTTATCCGTTTGGATGAGGATACTAAAGTCCACCTTTATGGTACGCCGGGTCAGGAACGTTTTAGCTTTATGTGGGAAATCTTGAGTAAAGGCAGTATGGGTCTTATTTTGTTGTTGGATAATACTCGTACCAATCCGTTGAAAGATTTGAAATTCTTCTTGGATGCCTTTGGTGAGTTATTAAAAACCGCGCCGCTTGTTGTGGGCGTGACAAAAATGGACGTCCGCTCTCTACCGGGTGTGGATGTGTACCAAAAATACTTGGCTCAAAATAATTTTAATGTACCGGTCTTTGAAATTGATGCCCGTCGAGAAGACGATGTGAAGCAACTTGTCAGTGCCATGTTGTTCTCGATTGATCCGGGCCTAGAGGTATAAAATGGACTCAACACTTTCTTTGCAATCAAATTTATACCCCAAAATTACTCCAGCGGGGGCTTACTATGCTGTTTCCAGCAGCCAGCCGAGCGCGAGCCGTACCTTACTCTACGGCTTGTTGCGTGCAAGTGTGGAAGATAAAATCAGCAGTGAAAAATTATTGGCTTGGGCCGATACCAGTGATATCGGCACGGCTTTGAGTTTGCTGTATCGTTTGCAGCGTTTGGAGTTTTTGTACGGTGATGAGGAAAAGAGCGCCAACGATACATTGGTGAGCGATGATGAACTGCCCACTCTGTTGGCGGAACTTTCTAATATCGGTAAAGCCTTACTTGCCGACGAAAATGGCTTGTATTTTGCCAACTCAGGCTTTCACCACGAAAGTGCCGAAGAAATGGGTTTGATGGCAAAAGAGGTTTCTGTGGTAGCAGAACGCCACAGTTTATTGGTGAAAAATAATTTGAATATCCATCATAATGCTTGGGGTATTTGTGATCCTTCCGGACAAAGCGAATTAAGCTTTTTCCCACTGTATGTCGGATCCACTAAGTTTATGTTGGTAATCGGCGGTCAACCTGATTTAAATAAAGAAGCTTTCGTTTCTCTGGTTAAGGTTTTATATAACCGTTATGTCAATTATCAAAATAAATTTTAAGTTTATTTGGATACACGAATCATAATAAAAGCGCGTAAAACTTTGGGCGTTTGAATTAATTAAATGGAATAAAATATGCGTGAACAATTGCTTATGTCTGTTTTGAGTGACTTAAATAACTCATCCACCGATATCACTGCTTCTGCTGTCATCTCTACCGATGGCCTGCCGATTGCCACTTTAATGCCGAGCAATCTGGATGCCGACCGCGTGGGAGCCATGTCTGCAACATTGCTGGCATTGGGCAATCGTGCTGCTCAAGAATTGGTATGTGGCGAGCTGGATCAGGTGATGGTCAAGGGTAAAAATGGCTACATTTTATTAAGCCAGGCAGGTATGGATGCGGTGTTGGCATTGATGGCGAAAGAAAGTGGTAAGCTAGGCTTGATTTTGCTGGATGCCAAGCGCGCAGCCAAACATATTGCCGATATTATGTAATAGCGTTAAAGCATATTGAAAAGCCTGCTTAACGAGAATGAAGCGGCTTTTTTGTTGTATCAATTAACTTAACGGCTATGATGGCCTGTTTTGAGTTGTCTGTGTTTTCCGTTTTGTATGGATTACATAAGTGAAATGATTATTTGAAGTAAGAAACACGGCAAAATTGGGGATAAATGTCGAAAGCCTTGCTTTAAGATTGTATGTAAGGAAGGCTACCTGAAAGTGTTTCAGGTAGCCTTCCATTTATTTCAAATACAGCAGCTTTGATCTCGTCCGGGTTGTAGGCAATCTGCTGCAGAACCACCAATATTGGCTTCGTAGGGTCAAGGCTGAGTACATCAATATAAGCCGCCACGGTACCATTAGGAATATTTAAATAGACGGTAGGTAGCTCTGCGCTGCATTAGTCCAAATTGCCCAGTACAATACGCAGCATACGGCGCAACGGTTCGGCGGCGCCCCACAGCAGTTGATCGCCTACGGTGAAGGCGCTAATGTATTCTTCACCCATGCCCATTTTGCGGATACGGCCAACAGGGACGGTGAGCGTACCGGTTACGGCAGCTGGTGTTAAATGGGTCATAGATGCTTCTTTTTGGTTGGGAACCACTTTTACCCAATCGTTAGCAGAAGCCAATAATTTCTCAATTTCTGCCACCGACAAGTCTTGTTTCAGTTTCAGCGTGAGTGCTTGGCTGTGACAGCGCATGGCGCCGATGCGGACGCACAGGCCGTCAATGACGATGGGGTTGGGTGCGGCTAAAATTTTGTTGGTTTCCACGCCGCCTTTCCATTCTTCTTTTGACTGACCATTACCCAGATCGGCGTCAATCCAGGGGATCAGGCTGCCGGCGAGCGGTGCGCCGAAATTGGCTTGCGGGTAGTCGCTGCTACGCAAAAAGTCGGATACTTTTTTGTCGATATCCAGAATAGCGCTGGCGGGATCGGCCAGTTCGGCAGATACCTGATGTTCGATGGCGCCCATGCCCTGAATCAATTCGCGCATATTTTTAGCGCCCGCACCTGATGCGGCTTGGTAAGTCATGCTGGTAGCCCATTCTACCAAATCATTTTGGAACAAGCCGCCTAAAGCCATCAGCATCAGAGAAACAGTACAATTACCGCCGATGTAGTTTTTTACGCCGTTTTTCAAGCCGGCATCAATCACATTGCGGTTCACCGGATCAAGCACGATAATGGCATCGTCATTCATGCGCAGGGTGGAAGCCGCATCAATCCAATAGCCATTCCAGCCGGCATCGCGCAGTGGTTTGAAAACGGTTTTGGTATAGTCGCCACCTTGGCAGGTAACGATAATATTCATTTTGGCCAGTTCTTGAATATTATTGGCGTCTAACAAAGTTGTTGCTGCCTGGCCGAAGTTGGGCGCTTGCCCGCCTACATTCGAGGTGGTGAAGAAAAAAGCTTCGGGGATATGATTGAAGTCGTTTTCTTCCTGCATGCGCTGCATTAAAACCGAGCCGACCATGCCGCGCCAGCCTACAAATCCTACTTTCATATTTTGCTCCTGCTAAGCCGTTTAATTCTATGTTGATGAAATTGAACTTTATCTTTTAAACCTGTCGGGAAAAAAAGTAAAGTATTTTATGAGCAGTATAAAAAAATTTCCGACGGCTAGGGCTTTTTGTGCCAAAATTCAGAATATTTATATTAACGGATAATGCAATGAACCAACCAAATGACACGGGGTTTCCTGAATATACACCGCCTCAGGAGTCGGGAGATGAAATGGTGGAAGTGGTTATCGCCTCGCCGTGGTTGCGCATTGCGGCTTATGTTATTAATAATATTTTCACAACCATCGCTTGTATCCCGATGATGGTTGGTGGTGTGGCAGCCGTGGCCGGCATGTCAGACTTGGCGACCGATGACGCCGGAGCGGTGGTAGTAGCGATTTTTACTTCTATGTGGTTTATTATTGGCGTGGCGATATTGTTGGGCTATACGGTTTGGCAATGTGTTTGGATGTCTAAATACGGGCAGTCTATTGGTAAACGTCTGCTGAAAATTCGTGTATTGAAAGAAGACGGCTCTAACCCGGGTTTTGTCGGCACGGTGATGTTGCGCGAAGTTGTTTTTAACCTGTTGATTATGTTGGCAAGTGGAATAGTATCGGCAATCGGTATAGTGGCGATAGGCGAAAACGCTACCATGTTGTCTAACCTATTGTCTTTCGCGGTGTGGTTGGCTTGCTTGGTGATGCTGTTTATGGCAGGGCGAGACAGGCGTACTTTGCAGGATATATTGGCGGGCACGGTTGTGGTAAAACTGCCGGAATGAGTTGTGGCATTGCTAAACAGAGGCTACCTGAAACATTTTTCAGGTAGCCTGAATTATTTTTAAGTGGAAATATTCTTTTATTATTAAAATAATACTTTATCAAATAATTTGCCGGTTTTTGTTAAAATTGCTTGCGCCTTGATGGAAAATTTGGTTTAATACGCATCTCTCGAGACATGGCCAGATAGCTCAGTCGGTAGAGCAACGGATTGAAAATCCGTGTGTCGGCGGTTCGATCCCGCCTCTGGCCACCAAAATTACCGCACAAGAGCGGTATTTTTTTTGCCCGCAGAAAATGTATTATTTTTACCAAACCTGTTTCACGGTTGGTTTTTAGTCTGAATAATGCTTTTGGGATGGATTTTATTCTGCTTATAGCATAATTGTGGCGTAGATTTAGGAAGTTATAATATATTTGCTACTTATCTGGCTGAGGTGCGGGCAACGGAATGGTTTTAAAGTGTGATAATCACGCAGTGCGCTTTTGGTAAAAAACGCAAATTGGTTTAATCTCGTGCCCAGTTACTTTATAATATCAAAGATATATTCCATACAAAATATAAGTAAAATAATATCTTCAGGGCAGTAAAGCGTCTGCTTTCTGCTATACACTTAACGGGTTTGTTAAATAATCAGAGTCACAAAATGAGTGCCGGATTAGTCAGAGTTTTAGTTCAAAGCCAAGTTATCAATAACGAGCAGGCTGAACAATATCAAAAAGCGGTGCAAGAACACAAAGACATCATGTCTATGTTGTTTGAAGCCAATGCCATTAATCCGAAAGCCTTGGCTGAGCTGCTTGCGCGCATGTTCAGTTATCCGTTGTTGGATTTAAGGTATTACCCCCGAAACAGTATTTTGTCTGACGTGATGACGGAAGACCAAATGCTGCAAAATCGCTGCGTGCCCATCTTTAAACGTGGGCGTAAAGTTTATTTGGCAGTTTCCGACCCCACACAAATTCAAAATTATCAAAAAGTGGCCTTTTCTTCGGGCATGTCTGTGGATTTGGTAGTTGTTCGCGATGATCAGCTGAGCACCTTGTTGGAATGGCTTGGCCAGCGTTCCACTTCGCTGTTGAAAGAGATTAGCCAAGAAAGCGATATGACGGCTCCGCAGCAGGCGCTGTTTATTGACAATGTGGAAACGGAAGACGGCCCGATTGCCCGCTTTATCCATAAAACCCTATCGGATGCCTTGGGAGCAGGTGCTTCCGATATCCATTTTGAATTTTACGAGCAAGTGGCGCGCGTCCGCTTTCGCGTCGACGGGCAGTTGCGCGAAGTGGTACAACCGCCGTTGAGTGTGCGCGGGCAATTGGCTTCTCGTATTAAGGTAATGGCGCGTTTGGATATTTCTGAAAAGCGCGTACCGCAAGACGGTCGTATCCAGATTGCTTTTCACAAACACGGCAGACCGATTGATTTTCGTGTGAACACCCTTCCAACCCTGTTTGGTGAAAAAGTAGTGATGCGTATTCTGAATTCGGATGCAGCCTCATTAAATATCGAACAACTGGGTTTCGAACCGTTTCAAAAAGAAATACTGCTGGACGCGATTCACCGTCCATACGGCATGGTGCTGGTAACCGGGCCAACGGGTTCCGGTAAAACCGTTTCCCTGTATACCTGCCTGAATATTCTGAATACCGAAAACGTGAATATTTCTACGGCAGAAGATCCGGCGGAGATTAACTTGCCGGGTATTAATCAGGTAAATGTAAACGACCGGCAGGGTTTAACCTTTGCCGCCGCGCTAAAAGCCTTTTTGCGTCAGGATCCGGACATCATCATGGTGGGTGAGATTCGTGATTTGGAAACGGCAGATATTGCCATTAAAGCGGCGCAAACCGGCCACATGGTATTTTCAACTTTGCACACCAATAATGCGCCGGCAACCTTGTCGAGGATGTTGAATATGGGTGTTGCGCCGTTTAATATTGCCAGCTCGGTAAATTTAATTATGGCACAGCGCTTGTTGCGCCGTTTGTGTCCTAACTGCAAGGCTCCGATGGAAAAACCACCGAAGCCTGCCTTGTTGAAAGCAGGGTTTACAGAAGAAGATTTGGCACAAGAGTGGACAATGTATCGTCCTGTGGGTTGCGACACATGTCGGGGAAAAGGCTTCAAAGGCCGTGCCGGTGTATATGAATTGATGCCGGTAACAGAAGAAATGCAGCGCGTGATCATGCAAAATGGCAATGAAGTAGATATTCTGTCATTGGCTTATAAAGAAGGTATGGTCGATTTGCGCCGCGCCGGTTTATTAAAAGTAATGAAGGGTTTGACTTCTTTGCAGGAAGTGTTGGCCAATACCAATGATTAAGGGGAATAATAATTTATGAGTAAAGCAAAAACGGGTGGAAAGCCCCTGTTCGGCTCGAACGAAAAAGGCAAACGTTTTACTTTTGAAGGCAAACACAACGAAACGGATCAGATTGTCCGTGGTGAAGTGGTGGCCAAAGATGAAGACGAAGCGCGCAAAAAATTACAGCGCCGCGGCATTAAGCCGTTGCGTATCAGCAAAATGAAAAGTGCGCGTAAAAAGCGTATTTCCCAAGCAGACATTACCATCTTTACGCGCCAGCTGGCCACGATGATGAAAGCGGGTTTGCCGCTGATGCAGGCCTTTGAAATTGTGGCGCGCGGCAGCACCAACGAAACGATGACACAACTGCTGATGCAAATCCGCAGCGATATCGAGCAGGGTTCGCCGATGGGCAAAGCCTTTGCCAAGCATCCGAAATACTTCGACCGCTTTTACTGCAACCTGATTTCTGCCGGTGAGGCGGGCGGTGTATTGGAAAGTTTGCTGGATAAATTGGCGCTGTATAAAGAAAAAACCCAAGCCATCAAGAAAAAAGTCAAAAGCGCACTAACTTACCCGATTGCCGTTATCGTAGTGGCAATCGTTTTGGTGCTGGTGATGATGATGTTTGTATTGCCGGCCTTTAAAAAGGTTTATGACGGTATTGGTGCGGAATTGCCCGGCCTGACGCAGATGATGATGAATCTGTCCGATTTTTTTGTCAGCTATGGTTGGTTGATTATTGTGGCCATGGTGGCTTCCGTTATCTTGTTTAGCCAGGCGCATAAACGTTCGCCGAAGTTGCAGAAGCGGGTGGATGCCTTATTGTTGAAACTACCTATTTTCGGGCCGATTGTCGAGAAGGCGACCATCGCACGTTGGGCGCGTACCACTTCGAGCTTGTTTGCCGCTGGTGTGCCATTGGTGGAGGCTTTGGAATCGGTTGCCGCCGCTTCGGGTAATATTTTATACGAAGAAGCCACTATGGAAATTCGTTCGAAAGTTAATCAGGGCTTGTCGCTCACTTCCGGCATGCAAAACACGGATTTATTCCCGAATATGGTGATTCAGATGGCTTCGATCGGTGAAGAGTCAGGCTCGCTGGATGATATGTTGAACAAGGCGGCTGAATTTTATGAAGACGAAGTGGATAATTCTGTCGCACAGCTTTCATCATTGATGGAGCCGATTATTATGGTCGTGCTGGGTTCCATTATCGGCGTCATTTTGGTGGCGATGTATCTGCCGCTGTTCAACTTGGGCGGCGTAGTCGGTTAAGCGCTTGCTTAAAGAAAGAACTTCATGGATTTTCAAGCATTTGCACCGTTTGTCATACCTTTGGCTGTCATTTTCGGCTTGCTGGTAGGCAGTTTTTTAAATGTGGTGATTTACCGCCTGCCGGTGATGATGGAGCGGGGCTGGACGGCTTTTTCAAAAGAACACCTCAACCTACCCTTGAGCGACGAAGAAAAGCAGCCGTTTAACCTGTTGCTGCCGAAATCGCGCTGCCCGCAATGCCATGCCGGTGTAAAGGCTTGGCAAAACATACCCGTGGTTAGCTACCTGCTGCTCGGCGGCCGTTGCGGTAGTTGTCGCACGCCCATCAGCAAGCGTTACCCTTTAGTGGAAATATTAACCGCCTTTTTATTTGGCGTGGTGGCTTGGCAGTATGGCTGGAGCCTGCTGACTTTGGGCGGGCTGGTGTTTACGGCTATGTTGGTGGCATTGACGTTTATCGATGCAGATACGCAATATCTACCTGATTCGCTTACTTTGCCGCTGATTTGGCTGGGCTTGCTATTTAATTACGACGGCACTTTCGTTTCGCTGCAGCAAGCGGTATTGGGTGCAGTGTGCGGTTATATGAGCCTATGGCTGCTGAATTATCTGCACAAACTGATTCGCGGCATGGATGGCATGGGCGGCGGCGACTTTAAGCTGCTGGCGGCATTAGGCGCATGGATGGGCGCAGGCGTATTGCCCGTGATTGTGCTGGTGGCTGCCATTGTTGGCGTTGTGGCTGCCGTGATTTTAAAAGCAGCCAAAAGCCAGCCGATTGCTTTTGGCCCCTGTTTGGCGATTGCGGGCTGGTTAACCTTTGCCGGCTACGATAAAGTGATGGCCGGTGTGCATTGGTGGCTACGCGCCTCAGGGTTTAGTGTATGACGGTTTGGATTGGTTTAACTGGCGGCATCGGCAGCGGCAAATCACAAGCCGCTGCCGAGTTTTTGTCTTTGGGCGTGCCGGTGCTGGATGCGGATGCGGTAAGCCGTCATCTGACGGCAGACCACGGTGAGGCTTTGCCCGCTATCCGCCGCGTGTTTGGCGATGCTGTATTTGATGTTTCAGGTAGCCTGAACCGTGCCGCCCTACGTGAGCGGGTGTTTGCTTCTGAAGCAACTAAAAAAGATTTGGAAGCATTGCTGCACCCGCTGATTGCCATGAAAATCCGGCAGCGGCAGCAAGAAGAGCAGGGTGCGCTTTACGGCATAGTTGATATCCCTTTATTGGTTGAACGTGTAGCATTCCGTCGTTTGGTTGATCGGGTATTGGTAATCGACTGTACCGAGGCAGAGCAGGTGCGGCGGGTTAGCTTGCGCAGCGGCCTGGATGAGATGGAAGTAAGGCGCATTATGGCAACGCAGGCGGATCGATGCAGCCGCTTGCGGCAGGCGGATGATGTTCTGGGTAATCATGCCGATATAGCAACGTTGGCAGAAAAAGTTCATCGTCTGCACGCTTATTACACGGCAGCCTGTCGCGCTTCAATGCGAGAGACAAGATGAAAGCAGAAACACCGGTGGTCAAATGCCCGACTTGCGGCAAAAAAGTGGTGTGGCTACCTGAAAGCCGCTATCGGCCTTTTTGCAGCGAACGCTGCCGCCTGATTGATTTGGGCGCATGGGCGCAGGAAGAATATACCGTAGCAGCCGAAGAGGATGAGCCTTTTTCCGACCGGCTGCATTAAGCCGGACGGCGGCGGTATCATTTTCAGGTAGCCTCTGTTCCTATCCTTTTAAAACGGCATCCAAACCCATTCGCTTCATCATTTACGCGCAGCTTAAGCCAAAGCTGTACAAATGATGAAACGAATGGGTTTTACTGTTTGTAGTGGCCATGCTTTTCGGTATAGCAGCAGAGATGCTTAAATAGACCAACTAAACAAAAGCGCAGCCAACCGGTACAGGCAGAAATCAGCGCTGCATGCGCAGCACCGTTTAAACAATGAGCGTCTGAATTGTAAAGTAGATAAAGGCTACCTGAAAGCCGAGTTTCACGTTAAATGGCTTATGGCAAAAGCAGCTTGAGCAACGAGATTACGCTGTGTTTTAACTTTTTGGAAGCTTCGCTTTCAGGTAGCCTTTTGCGCTATAATCCCACGATTCAAATTTCATTGCTGCCACGCGAAAACATCATGCTAAACAAATACAATCCCGCCGAAATCGAAACCAAACACTATCAAGCCTGGGAAGCCGCCGGCCATTTCCAGCCGCACATGGATTTGGGCAAGCCCTCATTCTCTATCCAACTGCCGCCGCCGAATGTAACCGGCACGCTGCACATGGGGCATGCTTTCAACCAAACCATTATGGACGGCCTCACCCGCTATTACCGCATGAAAGGCTGCAACACCGCTTGGATTCCGGGCACCGACCATGCCGGCATCGCCACCCAAATCGTGGTGGAGCGCCAGTTGGCCGAAGAAGGCGTGTCG
>RRZU011766312.1_pt1 | contig 14830 bp, 17 predicted proteins | sample 2165561 | NCBI WGS metagenome assembly RRZU01 (sample SAMN10456909, study PRJNA506462) | wastewater metagenome | isolation source: wastewater sludge | place: USA: Moscow, Idaho
ATGCAGGTGTAGATCACAAAGCAATTGCTGAACTAGTACAAGCAGACTGGGATACAGAAAAAGCACGTTCAGCAACAGCAGACGTTCTACAAACACTTGGTAAAGACTTAGAAGTAATCTTTGCAAACAATGACGGTATGGCAATTGGTGCAATCGCAGCGATTGAAGATGCAGGTTTAGTACCTAACGAAGATATCTACGTAGTGGGTGTTGATGCAATCGGTGATGCAATGGAACTTGTTAAAGAAGGTAAATTAACAGGAACAGTCTTAAATGACCACTTCAACCAATCACATACAGCAGCAGAAGTTGCAGTTAAACTATTAAATGGTGAAGATGTAGATAGTTACTACTGGCATGACTATGTTAAAGTTGTAACTGAAGCAGATGCAGAATTATCACGTAAAGACTACAAAGTAGAAACAACTGAACAAGTTCGTGCACGCTACGCAGAAAGATAAAATTAAAAGTTAAGATTTTAATTCAAGTGTGCTGAATCAGCACACTTGATTATTTTATATAAGTAAGGGAGATAATACATGAGCCAATATATTTTGGAATTAAAAAATATCAGCAAAGAATTCCCTGGTGTTAAAGCTTTAGATGGTGTAAATCTAAGCTTAAGACCTGGAACTGTCCATGCACTCATGGGTGAAAATGGAGCTGGAAAATCGACACTGATGAAATGTCTATTCGGTATCTATACAAAGGACACAGGTCAAGTTTTCTTTAATAATGAAGAAATTTCGTTTAATAATCCAAAAGAAGCGATTGAAGGTGGGGTAGCGATGATTCATCAAGAATTACAACCCGTACCCAAAATGACAATTGCAGAAAATTTATTTTTAGGGAACTATCCATTAAATAAATTCAAAATGGTTGATCATGAAGCCATGAATAACCAAACCGTAGAACTTTTAAAACTTGTGGGATTAAATATGCCTCCCACAACACTTCTGGGTGAATTGACCGTTTCTCAAATGCAACTGGTAGAAATCGCAAAAGCACTTGCTTATGATGCGAAAGTTGTCATCATGGACGAACCCACTTCATCACTTACAGGAAGTGAAGTAGTAAAACTATTTGAGATTATTAAAGCTTTAACATACAAGGGAATTGCGATTATCTATATTTCGCATAAGATGGATGAAATTATGGAAATCTCAAATGACATTACCATCTTAAGAGATGGTACCTATATTGGAACATGGCCCGTTGAAGAAATGGATAATCAAAAGATTATCTCAAGAATGGTTGGACGTGAGCTAAAAAGTTTATTCCCAGATAAAACAAACAAACCACAAGATGAAGTGGTCTTGAAAGTAGAAAATCTTTCATCTCCAAATCCTTTATCGTTTCAAGATTGTAGCTTTGAACTTAGAAAAGGTGAAGTCTTGGGTGTGGGTGGACTTGTGGGAGCACAGCGTACAGAACTCATGGAAGCCATTTATGGCTTAAGAGATATACAGTCTGGTGGAAAAATTATCCACCAAGGTAAAGAAATCAATATCAAACGTCCACAAGATGCAATCCGAGACGGTATTGCGCTTGTAACTGAGGACAGACGACACAACGGAATCTTTGGCGTATTATCAGTCAAAGACAACGTTGCGATTGCTTCAATTGACCAATATGTCAAACCAAACGGTTTACTGGATGGTAAAGCCATCGATGAAGTCGTTGATAAAAGTATTGATCGCTTAACTATCAGAACACCAAACTCAGCCGCTAAAATTCAAAACCTATCAGGTGGTAACCAACAAAAAGTAATTCTTTCTAGATGGCTCGCGAACAACCCTGACATTCTGATTTTAGATGAACCCACACGTGGAATTGATGTTGGGGCTAAATATGAAATTTATGAAATTATTGATGATATGGCAAAAGAAGGTCGAAGCATCATTGTGATCAGCTCAGAGATGCCTGAATTATTGGGTGTATCAGATCGCATTATGGTTATGGCTGAAGGCCGCGTATCAGGGGTTTTAGATAAAAAAGAAGCAACACAAGAAAAAATAATGACTTTAGCAACAAGATTTAGTAAGGAGCACGCATAACATGAAGCAAAAAAACTTTGATGCAAAAACATGGTTAAGTAATAACGCGATGATTCTCGTTATTCTATTTATCATATTGTTTACAGGAATCAGTAAAGACAATTTCTTTTCAGTAAGAAATGCAATGAACATTTTATCCAATACATCCGTAAGATTTATTATCGCACTGGGGGTATCTGGCGCACTCATTACACGTGGTACAGACCTTTCAGCTGGTCGTTTGGTTGGTTTAAGTGCAATTATTTCAGCAACTTTAACCCAAAGACCAGACTTTGCCGGAAAATTTTTCCCAAACTTACCTGATTTACCTTTAATTGTGCCTTTCTTAATTGTTCTGACAGTAACAATGCTAATTGGTGTCATAAACGGACTTGTGATTGCGTACTTCAATGTGCCTCCCTTCCTTGCCACATTAGGTATGCAAATCATCATCTATGGCGTCAATATTATGTACTCAAGAAGTGAGCCCATTGGAACACTGAAACAATCCTATACCAATATCGGACAGGGAAGACTCTTTGATCAAATACCTTATGTAGTGATCATCGCAGCACTTGTGGGAATCATCATGTGGATCCTCTACAATAAAACACGTTATGGAAAATACATGTATGCCATTGGTGGCAATGAACACGCTGCTGAAGTATCAGGTGTAAACGTAAAATTCGCAAAAGTTAAAATTTATGCACTTGCAGGACTTCTATATGGACTTGCAGGATTCTTACTTACCGCTAAATCAACCAGCTCAGGCCCTAACTCAGGTATGGGATATGAACTTGAAGCGATTGCGGCCGCAACTATTGGTGGTGTTTCAACTGCAGGTGGAGAAGGTAAGGTGCAAGGCATCCTCATGGGTGTGTTCGTCTTTGAACTTCTGAAAACAGCACTTAACTTCTTAGGTGTAAAACCAGAAGTAACATATATTGTTCAAGGTATTGTTATTATTGTGGCGGTGGCCCTTGATATTCGCAAAACAACAAGGAGAAAATAAAAATGAAAGAAAAACTCAATCTAAGATTCGAAACTGTCTTTGGCAAAAAAGCAGACAAAAACTTCTTTGCGCCAGGACGTATCAATTTAATTGGGGAACACATTGACTATAGCGGGGGCTTTGTCTTTCCTTGTGCGATTACCCAAGGAACATACGCCTCAGTAGCGATTCGAGATGATCGTAAAATTAGACTTGCATCCGATAACTTCAAAGAACTTGGTATTTTAGAATTTGATTTAGATCATCTTGTCTATGATGAAAAAGATGACTGGACAAACTATGTAAAGGGTTATTTAAAATTCTTACAAGAAGATGGTTATGTTTTAAATCATGGCTTTGATGTTTTATATTATGGAAACATCCCCAATGGTGCTGGACTTTCAAGTTCTGCATCCTTAGAAATGGTCACAGCCGTCATTGCAAAAAATGTCAATAATCTTGATATTTCAAAAGTTGATATGGTTAAACTTGGTATGAAAACTGAAAATGACTTCATTGGTGTCAATTCAGGCATTATGGACCAATTTGCGGTAATGATGGGTGAAGAAGATAAAGCAATCTTACTCAACACCAATACGTTAGACTATGAAATGATTCCAGTAGAACTTGGAAACAATGTCATCGTAATTATGAACACCAACAAACGTCGTGGCCTCAATGATTCAAAATATAACGAAAGACGTTCACAATGTGAAAGTGCACTTGAAATATTGAATGAAGGTCATCATGAAACATATTTATGTGATCATACGTTAGAAGAATTAGAATCCAATAAAGACCGTTTTGAGGATGAACTTGTCTATAAACGTGCAAGACATGCCATTACAGAAAACATGCGTACTAAAGAAGCCGCGGCTGTTCTAAAAAACAATGAATTAGAAAACTTTGGAAAACTCATGAGTGCATCACATGATTCACTGCGTGATGATTATGATGTTACGGGTGTTGAACTTGATACCATCGTAAGACTTGCATTAGAAGAACCAAAAGTCTTGGGTGCACGTGTTACAGGTGCTGGTTTTGGTGGTTGTGCTTTAGCCATCGTGGATAAAGATACAGTCGATACATTTATAGAAAATGTCTCAAAAGCTTATGAAGAAAAAATAGGCTATGCTGCTGACTTCTACATTGTTTCACCAGGACGTGGGGCAGGCGAAATATGATTACTTTAAGAAATGATTTTCTTGAAGTAAAGATCTTAAAACTGGGTGTTACCTTTGTATCTTTTAAAAGTCTTCAAGATGATATCAACATCATTACAGCTTATAAAGATCATGAAAACTATAAAGTCAATGATCCATACTTGGGTTCATTAATTGGTCCTCTTGCAGGGCGCACAAAGCCAGGGAGCTATGGTTTAGACTTAGACATGAATAATCCGCCCAATCATCTCCATGGTGGTAAAAACGGTCTCAACCTGTGTGTATTTGATGTTAAAGCAAAAGAAGATGAGGCCATCTTCACAAAACTTCATCAAGATGTGTTTTATACCATTACCGTATCGTTAAAAGATAATCAAGTGGTGCTTGATTTAAAGGCAACCCCCCAAAAGAATATGCCTTTAAATCTTACCAACCATATGTACTTTAACTTGCTGGGTGAAAATGATTTAAAAGATCATACGATTCAATTAAAGGCAGACAAGTATTCAAGTATTTCAGTAGACATGCTCAATACTTATGATCTACGTGATGTATCAAATAGTGTTTTTGATTTAAGAAAATCCAAAAAGGTAATGGATCTTATCAATGCGACACATCCCCAGTTTGAAATCACACGTCATATAGATCATAGCTTTAAAGCAAGTGAAGTGGTTTTAAAAGCACATCATAAAACATTAAAGATTACAGCAACCATGCCGTTTATGCATCTATATTTTGCGAATTATTTTGATGAAGGGTTTATTGACGAAAAGGGACGAAACGCAAAGAACCATGCGTCGATTGCGATTGAACCCCAGTATTTACCCAATGATCAAAATATGCCACATTATGATGAAACACATCCATATCATGAAACGATCACTTATACATTAAGTGTTTAATTCTTGACAGTTTCTGACCACCTTTTGTTCTATAATAGAGTCAAGAGGTGATCAAGATGAGAAAAAGTTATTCAATTCAAGAGTTTGTAAATAAGCGATATGATGGTTCGGTAGAAGAGGTTTTAAGACAAAACCAAATGTTATTTGAGAAGCGTTTTAACCAAAATCTTTCTGATACCATTGAACTTGAAGTAGTGTTTGAATCAAGTTATGAAATGACTGATTTTTATCAAACACTAAAAACAAGCAGAAATTATCAAAGTTTATATAAAGTGAAAGCACATCCGTATCAAGCGCTGACACTTTTAGTATCAGGTAAGGAAACGCTCTTTGACTATTTGGGTAGTAAAGAGCCAAACTTACTGACTTTATCAAGAAATTTACAAATAGACTTTAAAGTGAACTATGTGCAGTCTTATTCAGGTACTGTCTTTAAGGGCAGTGTAGTGAATGGAGAACTTTTATCAAGACATTGTCTTGTTGAGGTGAGTCAAGTCCTTCCAGAACTTACCTTGGGTCTTCTTTCACAAATTGGTAAAACAGCCCATGAGTTAGATTTACTCCTTACAAGAATCATTCCTACAAAGTCTCAAATTATTTTATAATTTCTTAAAAAGATTGATGTCCCCCTAATGTACATCAATCTTTTCATGTATAATAAAAAAAGAAGGTGAACATATGACAAAAATAGAAGGTTTATTTAAGTTTTTGGACTATCTTTCTGATGGTGGGATTAAAAGTGTTGATTATTTGGCAAAAGAACTCGAAGTGACCCCAAGAACGATCGCCAGATGGAGAGATGACTTACAAGCAATTGGCTATCATATAGAAGTGAAAACAGGACCACAAGGTGGTTACACATTGATTCGTGATAAGGATTCTGTCTTGAATGATTTAAATCAAGAAGAGATAATCCACATTGTAACGGCACTGACAAATGTCTTACAAGGTGACACCATGCTTTATACCCCAGAACAAATCGATGCCCTATATCGTTTGGTGCATACATTGTCTTTAAAAGAAAATGTCGTTCATATTGATACGATCAATTCTAAGACTGTTTTAATTGAAGATGAAGAAGCGTATTTTAAACATCTCAACGTGCTTAAAGAAGCTGTTAAAAATCATCAACGCATCATTATTCACTACATTAATTCTCAAAATGAAGCAAAAGACTATCGATTTGAACCCTATGAGTTATTTATTGTGAACAAAGTATGGTATGTGGGTGGACTCAATGAGGCATCAAATATCAGGTTTTTTAAACTGACACGTATTCAAGAAGTTGAAGTTTTAGAAGAGCATTTTCGATTCGATATCCCTTCCTCTAAAGAAATTAAAGTAAATAATTATGGCTTTAAAATAGAACCACAAAAGGTAGAAGTCTTGGTGAAAGATAATAATTATTTTAAAGAGTATGTATGGGGGAAAAATCAAGAAATTATTCAACTTGATGAGCATACTTATAAGATGCGTGTTGAGTTTTCAAATCGTTTGAGTGCCCAAGAATTCATTTTAACAGGTGGGGCTCATTTCGAAGTTTTACAACCAGAGTCACTGAGAACATGGATCCAAAATACGGCGAATTTAATCATAAATAATTATGCTTGAAAAATCGTGATAAAATCGTTACACTTATAAAACAGAAAGGATCATAAGCGTGAAAATTATGAGTTTTTCCTATGCTGCTATTTTAGCAAAAATAAATAAAGAAAGGGTTAATGATATGATAGTTATAGAAGGCGTTGTGGGTGTTGGTAAAAGTTCACTCATGCATTTACTGGGTGCACAGGGTTATGAGGAGTTTGAAGAACCTGTTGTGGATAACCCAATTTTAGATAAATTTTACTATGATCGTAAACGTTACTCATTTCCACTTCAAGTGTTCTTTTTAAATAAAAGATTTGAACACATTAAAAAGACGAATAACTTTAAAAATGCGGTCATGGACCGCAGTATTTATGGTGATGCCATCTTTGCGCGTATGCTTAATTTAAATGATGAAATGAGCGATGAAGAATTTGGGATTTATCAAGAGTTACTAGAAAATATGTTGGAGCATGTTCGTGCACCCAAACTCATGGTGTTTTTAGAAGTATCGGTGGATGAAGCCATGCGCCGTATTCAAAAAAGAGGCCGCGATTATGAATTAATCGTTGAGCGTGATTATTGGCAAAATCTCAATGATGAATATCATGATTATTTTGATCAATATAGTTTATCACCAGTTTTAAGAATTAATGTGGACAATTTAGATTTTGAAAACAATGAAGATGATAAAGCACATGTCTTGGGTTTAATTGAAGAAAAAATCAAAGAAATTGATGCTCAAAAGTAATCGAGTGCTGATGCACTCTTTTTAATGCAATAAAATAGGTAATGACGTTCAATTTATGATAGAATAATGGGGCGTAAAAGAGGTGATGCGAATGAATAAATTTGATAAATTATTTAATGTTTTTGTGGTTGTTTTAGCAGCATCTCTTTTTTTCATGAGCCAATATGTCGTTGAAGTTGTCAGTGCACAAGATGGCTACGCGATTGTTTCTTATTATGATAAAGAAATTCAACGTTTTGATTTAGATAAAGATGCATTCTATACAGTGCCAGGTGCATTGGGTGATGTAGTGATTGAGATTAAAGAAGGCAGTGTTCGCGTTGCAGAGGAAATCTCACCAAAACATTACTGTCAAACACAAGGTTGGGTAAAATCAACAAATACGCCAATTGTTTGTTTGCCTAATGGCATTAAAATAGAACTTCAAAATAACATCACAACTGAAGAGGATATTAAGATACAATGAATCGATATAATCAAACAAAACGTCTGACAATTTTGACCATGTTATTGGCGATGGCAATCACAGTCAGCTTAATTGAATCTCAAGTAGAAATTGGCATCCCTGGTGTGCGTCTTGGCTTGGCCAACGTTTTAGGGCTTATGGCCCTTTCAATCTTTGGTGTCAAGGAAATGTTCATCCTTAACTTAATGCGCGTCTTGATCGTTGGATTGATGCGTGGGACACTGTTTTTTAGTCCAGGGTTTTGGATTAGTTTTTGCGGAACATTTTTATCTTCTACAATGGCTTTTGTAGCTTATAAAACAAAAATATTCAGTGATGTTGGGGTATCCAGTGTCTCAGCTTGTTTTCATAATATTGGACAAGTCTTATTTGTAAGTTTTTTAACACGTGCGCCAATGTTGTTATTTACTTATTTACCCTTTATGTTGCTTCTTGGAATTCCTACAGGTGTTTTAAGTGGATATGTTTTATTGAATGTAAATCAAAGGAATATCGCGTGAAAGTTAATATAGGATATGATATGATTATGTTTGTGAACAGGAGACAAACGACATGAAAATAAGAATTGATGATTTGGCTAAAATTCAAGAAACTTTAGATGCTAGAATTTTTAAGTTACATAATACAAGCCGTGAAGAAACAAGGCAAGACCGTGTGCTGGCGCTTTTAGTAGAGGCAGGCGAACTTGCGAATGAGACACGTTGCTTTAAGTACTGGAGTCTTCAAAAGCCTTCAGAAGATGCGGTAATCTTTGAGGAGTTCTCAGATATCGTACACTTTGTGCTTTCTTTAGGAATTGATATTGAATTTGATGAAAAAGAAGTTGCATATGAAACATCTTCACTTTCTTTAAATGATCAATTTCATAGGTTATTTTCAGCAATCAATGTCTTTTCAATAAGTAATACTAAAGAAGATTATAAAGAATTATTAAAGGTGGTCTTTGATTTATCCTTTGCACTTGGCATGAAAGGCGAAGATATCAGAGAAATGTATTTATATAAAAATGAAAAAAACCACCAAAGACAAGATGACAATTATTAAGGGAGGAAAAAAGAATGAGTAAGAAAAAATTACCTGAAGCATATGGCGATGTGAATTTAGAAATGCTTGCAGACTTAACACTCGCAAATGGGATTTCAGGACATGAAAAAGAAGTTGCTGGCGTGTTTAAATCATGGGTCGAAAAAAGTGTTGATCGTATTGAATATGATAACTTAGGATCCATTGTTGCGGTTAAAGAAGGAAAAGAAAATGGTCCCAAACTAATGTTTGCTGGACACATTGATGAAATCGGATTTTTAGTAAAAAGTATTGATGAAAATGGCTACTTAAGACTGCACCCAGTGGGTGGCTGGTGGCCCCATGTGTTACCATCACAACCTGTAGTTGTCATCACAAGATGTGATAGACAATATGTTGGTGTAATTGGTTCAAAAGCACCTCATGGTTTAAAACCAGAAGTTAGAAATAAAGTCATGGATATGCAAGATTTATTTGTGGACTTGGGTGTTTCTTCAAAAGCAGAAGTTATGGATATGTTAGGTGTCCAAGTTGGAGACATGATTGTACCTAAAGCCGATTTCCATGTACTCGCAAACCCTAACTACCTGATGAGTAAAGCTTGGGATGACCGAGTCGGTGCCGCAATTGTAATTGATGTACTTCGAAACTTAAAAGGTGAAAGTACAGATGCAACCATTTATGGGGTTGGTACTGTTCAAGAAGAAGTTGGGCTTCGTGGTGCGAAAACTGCAGCACAAATGATTAATCCAGATGTTTCGATTGCACTTGATGTTACGATCGCAACAGACACACCAGGAGATGACAACCGCATTAAAATGGGTGTGGGTGCAACACTTGAAGTGATGGATGGCTCTTACATTGGTCATAAAGGACTCTTATATTATTTAGAAGATCTTGCGAAAGAATTAGAAATTGATACACAGTTTGAACTGCTTTCAGCAGGGGGTACAGATTCAGGTGAAATCCATAAAGTACATGATGGTGTTATTTCACTGACAGTTTCAATTCCAGCGCGTTACATTCACTCACATTATGGCATAATTCATAGAAAAGATTATGCAGATACTGTCACATTACTCACAGAGTTTTCTCGTCGTTTAGATGATGAAGTACTCGCAAAGCTTGTGAATAGTAAGCGAATTTAATCAAACAAAAGGGTTTTAGGCCCTTTTGTTTATTTAATTATATAAAAGTGTGTGAATAGCTAACAATTTAACTTAAAATTTTGTATAATTACAATACAAATCGAAAGGGGAGATTTGATGCTAAAAGAAGAAATATTTATTCAAAAGCCAATTCAGGAAGTATGGGACTATGTTGTGCTTGAATATGCGAAAAGTTTCAAATGCAGTCCATCACAATTGAAGGACAAAGAAATTGAATCAGTCGCAAAAACTTTTAACAATCAAGAAGTTAAAATTAAACAAAGCGTCGTAACATTTGAAGAAAACACTAAGATTGAGGTAGTTTCTGAAAATGCGAAAGATAAAGTCATTACTGGTTATACTTTAACACCAGATGAAGACGGAACTTTTTTAGCAACCTACGAACAAGGCGAGGGTAAAAATAGTTTCTTTAGATCAATGAATTATAAATTATGGACTTTACCTATTTTAAGGAATTCATCTAAGAAACGTTTGCGTCATCGCCTCGAAACTATCAAAGGGCTGATTGAAGGCACTTTTGAGTTAGAAGATTTGGTAGACTAAAGGAGAGAATTATATGTTTTATGTACAATCACCACTAAAAAGAGAATTTTTCGTGGAACTTTTAGACGGTACGACACTTGACGATGTAACATTCAAATTTGTAGAAATGAAGGGTATGAAAATATACTTTGATTATGAAGGGGACGTTGATGTAGAGCGTGCCATTCGTATCGCGAAAGATCACATTAAAACGACAGACTTAGCAACGGTATTATACTATATTGTAATGCCGGCTTAAGTCGTCTTTGAGCTTTTAAAAAAGCTCTTTTTTATTTAAGAAAGAGGTTCACTATGAAATTTGATCGATTGAGTTTGTTGCTGTTGAGTGCGGTGATATTACTGCTATTTCCGGCAGGCTATTTTATTTATGAAGATATGCAAAAAGAGCCCATCACAACAGTGTTTTATTCACCAAAAGTTAAATTAAAAGAGAAAATCACATTCCCCATTACATTGGATGAATTTGATCCTTTTGATTATTTGGATATAATTATTGATGAATCTCAATCTGAGTTTGATAAAATTTTAGCAATCAATCTAAAACTGGATAAAGCAGGAGAGCACCAAGGATATATCTCGATTATGAATGAAGACCAAATTGGTGAGAAGCGTTTCTTTTATTCTGTTATAGATGATGAAGGACCTGTTATCTCGCAAAGTGAACTCTTTGAAACAGAAGTGGGGGTGCCCATTGTTTATGAGAATTACCTCAGTGCCACAGACAATTCACTCCCAGAAGGTGAAACATTACCGGTGAAAGTGGAAGGCAAAGTTGATTTTGATACAGCAGGTGTTTATACCGTTGTGGTATCAGCGGAAGATGAATCGGGTAATCGTAGCTTTTATGAAGCAACGGTGCGTGTGAATGAGATAGAGGTTGAAGTTGTAGAACCAACGCCAACGCCAACCCCAGATCCAACACCACCTGAAACAGTAGAACCTGAACCAGAGCCAGATCCTGAACCTGAAGTGGAAGAAGAACCAGAAGTTGAGAATGAGGAATAATGTCTTAAAGAGACAATTTAAAGGATGTTTCATATGGAAATTAACTTCTATATGGTATACTAATTTAGAAAAGATTTTTTGGAGGAATGTATGAATACAAATCGTTATACAAATGAAGAGGAAATCAGTTTATCAGAACTGTTTGGGATTGTGAAACCTTACTTAATTCACATAGTTTTAATCTCAATCGTGTTTTCTTTATTAAGTTTTATTGTCACCAAGGCATTAATCAAGCCAGTTTATGAAAGTAGTGCAACTGTTATTGTGAATAACAGAAAAAATGAAAGTCAATCAATCACAAGTGATGAAATTAACTCAGCTAGAAACCTAGCTTCAGTATATGGAATCGTTATTAAAAGTAATGCGGTCATGGAACCTGTTGTTGAAGTCATGAATACAGATATCACAATGGATGCACTATCTAAGCAAGTTACTGTTTCATCTGTTGATAATACGCAAGTGATTAAAATATCTGTAAAAGATACAGACCCTGTTTTAGCACGTGAATATACCAATGAAATTATTAAAGTTGCACCGGATATTATCGTAGATATGGTTGAGGCAGGCAGTGTTAAAGTTGTTTCCTATCCTCAAATTTCTAACAGTCCAATTTCACCAAACACAAAAATGAACGTTTTAGTGGCAGGGATGCTTGGATTTATGTTGTCAATCGGGTTTGTGTTTGTGAGATACTTACTTGATAAGACATTTAGAAGTCCTCAAATGATTGAAGATTATTTAGAACTTCCAATTATTGGTGTGATTCCAAATATAGAATCCGTTTCAGGAGGTAAATAAGATGACAAGAAAAAGACAATCAAGAAATGAATCAGGTAAAACACTCTTAAATGATAATTCACCTTTTGCGTTTTCAGAAAGTTATAAATCATTACGAACAAACTTAGAATTCTCTACGTTTGATGGTGAGTTAAAAGTTATCCTACTTACAAGCTCCATTCCTGATGAAGGAAAGAGTTCTGTATCCATTAATATTGCGAAAACACTTGCTGATACAGGTAAGAAAGTACTCTTAATTGATGGTGATTTGAGATCACCAACTGTTGGACGTTATTTACGTGTAAGACGTGATGTAACTCAAGGATTTTCAACTGTTTTATCAGGCAAAGCAAGCCTTAAAGAATCAATTTACACATATAATGCAAGTGGATTTGATGTTATGTTGTCAGGACCCATTCCACCAAACCCGGCTGAACTATTATCTAGAAATTTAACAGAACATGTACTCAATGAGTTAAAAGAACTTTATGATTATATTTTAATTGATACACCACCTGTTGGTGTTGTGAGTGATGCGACTGTACTTTCACGTTATGTTGATGGTGCGCTGTTTGTGGTAAGACACAACTCAACCAATAAGGAAGTCGCAAGAGATGCGTTAAAACGCTTAAAAGCATCTAAGGTTAATGTCTTGGGTGTCGTGGTGAATGATTATGATTCATCTAAAGATTTAAATGCGGCAGTTGGATATGAATATCAATATCACTATGATCCACAATCATTAAAAGGTGATTGATCTACATAACCATTTACTTTTTGGGATGGATGATGGGGCTGATACAGTAGAAACATCTTTATCACTCTTTAACATACAAAAAGAAATGGGTGTCAATAAAGTGGTGGTCACACCGCATTACGAGCCTTCAAATGATGATTTGGAATCATTTGTAGATAAGCGCAAGCAGCATGCAAAAATGCTCCAACAAGCTTTAAAATTAGAGAATGTGGATGTTGAAGTAAAGCTTGGCGCTGAAATATTATACTCAGTAGATATGTTTGATTTAGATTTAGAAAAGCTGGTCATTGAGGGTACGGATTATCTTTTAATTGAATTTCCCACTCAAGGGTATATCAGTGACTTAAAGCGCGCCATGGCGCAATTGTTAGACCAAGGGTATTTGCCTGTATTTGCGCATATTGAACGGTATGGCTTCTTAAGGAGTGATTTGGCGCTCATGAAAGATCTTGTTGATATGGGCGTGCTCTTTCAAGTGAATGCAAAGACATTTTTAGATGCTTCACAAAAAGGTTTTATCAAAGCATGTATCAAACATAACCTCATTCATTTGGTTGCATCTGATGCACATTCAATCACAAAAAGACCTCCAAACTTAAAGAAAGCATATGATCAAATTGAAAAAGACTATGGTTTAAAAACGGTCAATTATTTCAAAGAAAATGCACAATGTGTTTATAAAAATGAAATACCAGACGTTAAAGAACCCGGTGTGATTCGAACGTTTTTAGGGAAATATTATTAAATTTAGAACTGAAGTTGGATCTTCAGTTCTTTTTACATGTTAGGTAATAAAAAAAGAACGTTATATCACGTTCTAAACATAAAAAAACCTGTCATTCAACAGGTGTTAACGTTTCTTAATGGAGCGAGTGAGGAGAATCGAACTCCCGTAGTCAGCTTGGAAGGCTGAAGTTTTACCACTAAACTACACTCGCAAATTAATGGTGTCCCGCGTAGGAATCGAACCTACGACCCACAGATTAAAAGTCTGTTGCTCTACCGACTGAGATAGCGGGACCTCTGAATGGTAGGCAGGGAGGGATTTGAACCCCCGAACTCGGAGAGAGTGGATTTACAGTCCACCGCGTTTAACCACTTCGCTACCTACCCATTAATCGAATGGTGCCGACTAGAGGACTTGAACCCCCAACCTACTGATTACAAATCAGTTGCTCTACCAGTTGAGCTAAGTCGGCATGGTGGAGGATGACGGGCTCGAACCGCCGACCCCCTGCTTGTAAGGCAGGTGCTCTCCCAACTGAGCTAATCCTCCATTTTCGCTTAATGCTTATCTAATATATCATAGGCTTATGATTGAGTCAACCATAAACGCACTTTTTCTTCAAATTCTTTTGGTAAATTCTTTGATTCCATTTAATGCAAAGATTTCATTGTTTTAAATTTGCCGTGCTTTATTAATATACATGAATTATTGATTGATTTCAAGTAAAATTCGAAAATATTTATTTGAATTGGCTTAACTGACTAACTTAGTACTTGATTTTAAACCATAACTGAATAATCTTTTCTTACATTCATAGACTTACAGTATTTATTTGAATGTTTTAAGTTTCGTATCATTATCTCCATCATTTCTCCGTCGTCCATCTGCATATATTTTCGAATAAAGAGTAGTAATGCACAGTATCGATTTAAA
>RRZU010246961.1_pt1 | contig 14825 bp, 17 predicted proteins | sample 2165561 | NCBI WGS metagenome assembly RRZU01 (sample SAMN10456909, study PRJNA506462) | wastewater metagenome | isolation source: wastewater sludge | place: USA: Moscow, Idaho
ACCAGCTCGACGGCGACGCCCGCGACGCCGGCCACACCGACGATCGAGTGGTCGTCGGCGCCGAAGATCTTCTCGATGTCGCGCATGGCGATCGCCGAGCCCATCGTGGCGCGCCGGTCGCCCGCCATGACCACGCCGCCCCGATAGCGCGCCGCCACGATCGTCGTGCCGTGAACGGCGGGCAGGTCCGCGGCGCGCGCCCCCGGGAGGGCCTCGGGCGCGACGGCGCTCAGATACTCCGTAAAGGAGGAGCCAAGGGCGGGCACGTTCGTCACCGGGCCATTGTGTCAGCTTCGGTAGGGTGTCGGCATGTCCCGCATCGGCCCCGTGCTCCTCGACCTGCTGCTCGTCGCCGTGTTCGCGGCCGTCGGGAGAGCGTCCCACGGCGAAAGCGTCGCGGGCGTGTTCGTGACCGCGTGGCCGTTCCTGGTCGCCTGCCTGATCGCCTGGCTGGTCCTCGGCGTACTGAAGGACGACGGGGTCGGGCTGCGCGGCGCGGCGATCGCCTGGCTCGTGACCTGGGCGGGCGGCATGGCGCTTCGCGTCTCCGCGGGAGACACCGCCCAGCCGGCCTTCCTCGTCGTCGCCGCGCTGACCTTGGCCCTGTTCCTCGGCGGTTGGCGCCTGATCGCCTGGCTACTGCGCCGCAGGGCCGGCTGATCCCTCGCGGGTCGCGCCGCCGAGCTCCTCGGGGATGTTGCGGGGGCGCGGGCCCTGGTAGTCCGGGCCGTAGGCGCCTGGGGAGGGGCGGCGCTTGCGCATCGGGGCCAACTGGCCGGGGGCCAGGCGGCGGGCGATGGCCAGGAAGCCGGTGTGGCCCGACGTGCCGTGACCGGGGCGGATGGCGAGGCCCTCCGCGTGCCAGTCGCGCACCGTCGTCTCCGTCAGGTGCGGCTCGGTGAAGCCGCCGTGGGCGCGGAAGGTGTCCGCGACGCGGCCGAGCTGCGTCGCCGTCGCGACATAGCAGGTGAGCACGCCGCCGGCCACCATGCGCTCGGCGACGGCGTCGATGCACTCCCAGGGGGCGAGCATGTCGAGGATCGCGCGGTCGATGGGCTCGTCCTCGATCGCCTCGACCAGGTCGCCGACGGTGAGCGTCCAGGCGGGGTGAGCCCCGCCGAGGAACGACTCGACGTTCCTGGCCGCGACGTCGGCGAACTGCTGGCGGCGCTCGTACGAGTGCAGCCGGCCGTCCGGGCCGATGGCGCGCAGCAGCGCGATCGACAGTGCGCCGGAACCGACGCCTGCCTCGAGCACGCGCGCGCCCGGAAAGATGTCGGTCCACATCAGGATCTGCGCGGCGTCCTTCGGGTAGATCACGGCCGCGTCGCGCGGCATCGAGACCATGAACTCGCTCATCAGCGGCCGGAACGCCAGGTACTGCGCCCCGCCCACCGACGTGACGGTGACGCCCTCGGGGCCGCCGATCAGGTCGTCGTGGCTGACCGCGCCCTTGGTGGTGTGCCACGTCGCGCCCTCGCGCAGGACGATCGACTTGCGGCGTCCCTTGCTGTCGGTGAGCGTCACGCGGTCGCCCGCCTGCAGCGGGCCGGTGTTCACGCCGGAGAGGTTCATGCGTTGTCTTTCAGTTCGCGCCAGGCCTGGGCCAGGTCCGCCCAGGCGAGCCCCTCCAGCCCCTCGGAGACCCGCAGCCGCGGGTGCGGGGAATGCGTGACCTCCGGAGCGACCGCGACCACGACGGAGCCCGCCGCGAGCGCCGAGGTCGCGCCGGGGATCGAGTCCTCCAGCGCGACGGTGTCGCGCGGGTCGACCCGCAGCAGGTCGGCCGCGGTCTGGTAGGGCTCGGGGTGCGGCTTGGCGTTGGCCACGAGGTCGGACGTGACGATGTAGCGCACGCTATGCGGCAGCCGCGTCCGGACGGCGTCCATGATGATCGAGAAGCTGGCGGTCACGATGGCGCAGGGCACCCCGTGCCGGTCGAGGTCTTCCATCAGCTCGCGCGCCCCGGGCATCCACGGCAGGTCCGCGGTCAGCCGCGCGACCATGCGCGCGTGCACGTCGTCGAACACCTCCTGCGCCGTGGTCCCGTCGGCGTACAGCTCGGCCATGATCTCGGCGGTGACCATCGACGACGAGCCGCGCATCAGGGCGCGGTGCTCGGCGGTGAACTCGAGGCCGCGCTCGGCCAGCATCCCGTCCTGCGTCTCGTCCCAGATCGGTTCGGTGTCGACGAGGGTTCCGTCGAAGTCCCACAGGACTGCCTTGGGTTCAGCCAGCATTGAAGTACTTTGCCTCCGGGTGATGGACGACGATCGCGTCGGTCGACTGCTCGGGGTGGAGCTGCAACTCCTCGCTCAGCTCGACGCCGATCCGCGACGGGTCGAGCAACTCCACGAGCGTAGCCCGGTCCTCGAGGTTCGGGCACGCCGGGTAGCCGAACGAGTATCGCGAACCGCGGTACGCCTGGTCGCGGATGGCGGCGTTCACGTCGCCGTCGGCCGCGCCGAGGCCCAGCTCGTCGCGCACGCGGCTGTGCCACAGCTCGGCCAGCGCCTCGGTCAGCTGCACGGAGAGGCCGTGGAGCTCCAGGTAGTCGCGGTACGCGTTCGCCTCGAACAGCTTCTGCGTCTCTCGCGCGACCTCCGAGCCCATCGTGACCAGCTGCATGGCCAGCACGTCGGGGCCCAGCTCGGCCGCCTCCTCCTCGTCGCGGAAGAAGTCGGCGAGGCACAGGTGCCTGCCTCGGCGCTGGCGCGGGAACGTGAACCTGGCGACCTCGCGGGACGGGTCCTCGGGCGACCCGACGACGAGCGTCTCTCCGTGCGAGTGCACCGGGAAGTAGCCGTAGACGACGCCGAAGTTCGCGAGGCCGCCGGTCTTGATCCGGTCGAGCCACATCCGCAGCCGCGGCAGCGCCTCGGTCTCGACGAGCTCCTCGAAGCTCGGGCCGTCCTTCAGCGACTTCAGGCCCCACTGCCCCATGAACGTGGCGCGGTGGTCGAGCCACGCCGCGACCTCGGCGAGCTGCAGGCCCTTGACGACGCGCGATCCCCAGAACGGCGGCGTCGGCACGTCGATCCGGCGCTCGACGTCGGAGCGCACGCCTAGCTCGGGCTCGGCGATCTCCACCAGCGACGTCTTGGCGTGGCGGCGCTGCCTCGGCTCGGGCAGCGCGGCGCCGGGCAGTCCCTGCTTGACGGCCATGACGGCGTCCATCAGCGCGAGGCCCTCGAACGCGTCCTTCGCGTAGCGGACCTCGCCGTCGAAGATGTCGTTCAGGTCGTGCTCGACGAAGGTGCGGGTGAGCGCCGCGCCCCCGAGCAGCACGGGGAACTGCTCCGAGAGCCCCAGCCGATTCAGCTCCAACAGGTTGTCCTTCATCACCAGCGTCGACTTCACGAGCAGCCCGGACATGCCGATGGCGTCGGCGTCGTGCTCCCGTGCGGCGTCGATGATGGCCTGGATGGGCTGCTTGATGCCGATGTTGACGACGGTGTAGCCGTTGTTGCTCACGATGATGTCGACGAGGTTCTTCCCGATGTCGTGCACGTCGCCGCGGACGGTGGCGAGCACGAGGGTGCCCTTGCCGGCGCTGGACTCGGACTTCTCCATGTGCGGCTCGAGGTGGGCGACGGCCTGCTTCATCACCTCGGCCGACTGCAGCACGAACGGCAGCTGCATCTTTCCGGAGCCGAACAACTCGCCGACGACCTTCATGCCCGCGAGCAGGTCCTCGTTGATGATGTCGAGGGCCGGCTTCGAGGCGAGGGCCTCGTCGAGGTCGGCGGCGAGGCCCTTTCCCTCGCCGTCGATGATGCGACGCTGCAGGCGCTCGGCCAGCGGCAGCGCGGCCAGCTCCGCCGCGCGGGAGGCGCGCACCGAGGCTGCGGAGACGCCCTCGAAGAGCTCGAGGTAGCGGGTCAGCGGGTCGTAGCCCTCGCGCCGGCGGTCGTAGACGAGGTCGAGCGCGACCTCACGCTGCTCGTCGGGGATGCGGTCCATCGGCAGGATCTTGGCGCTGTGCACGATGGCCGAGTCGAGCCCGGCTTGGACGCACTCGTGCAGGAACACCGAGTTCAGCACCATGCGCGCGGCCGGGCTGAGGCCGAACGACACGTTGCTGACGCCCAGCGTCGTGCGCACCTCCGGGTAGCGACGCTTGAGCTCGCGGATGGCCTCTATGGTCTCCAGCCCGTCGCGGCGCGTCTCCTCCTGGCCGGTCGCGATGGGGAAGGTCAGGCAGTCGACGAGGATGTCTCCGACCTGCATGTCCCACTCGTCGACGAGCCGGTCGATGAGGCGCGAGGCCACCCGGACCTTCCAGTCGGCGGTGCGGGCCTGGCCCTCCTCGTCGATGGTGAGGGCGACGACGGCGGCGCCGTGCTCCTTGACCATCGGCATGACCTTGGCGAACCGGGACTCGGGGCCGTCGCCGTCCTCGAAGTTCACCGAGTTGATGATGCTGCGCCCGGCGAGGCGTTCGAGGCCCGCCTTGATGACGTGCGGCTCGGTCGAGTCGAGCACGATCGGCAGCGTGACCGCCGTCGAGAGCCGGAAGGCGAGCTCGGACATGTCGGCGGCGCCGTCGCGGCCCACGTAGTCGGCGCAGAGGTCGAGCACGTGCGCGCCGTCGCGGGCCTGCGCCTTCGCGATGTCCACGCACTCGTCCCAGTTGCCCGCCAGCATGGCCTCGCGGAACGCCTTCGAGCCGTTGGCGTTGGTGCGCTCGCCGATGCTGAGGTAGCTGGCGTCCTGCGCGAGGGGCACCTCGATGTAGAGGCTCGACGACGCGCGCTCCGGCTCCGGCGTCCGCGCCGCGACGGGGCGGCCCGCGAACCGCTCGGCGAGCAGCCGGATGTGCTCGGGCGTCGTGCCGCAGCAGCCGCCGATGATGCCGAGCCCGAACTCGTCGAGGTACTGCCCCAGCGCGTCCGCGAGCCCTTCGGGGCCGAGCGGGTACCGGGCGCCGTCCGAGGTGAGCTCCGGCAGGCCGGCGTTGGGCATCGCCCCGACGGCGCACGTCGCGCGCCGCGACAGGTGCCGCAGGTGCTCGCTCATCTCGGTGGGGCCGGTGGCGCAGTTGAGGCCGATGCCGTCGACGCCGAGCGCCTGCAGCGTCGTCAGCGCGGCTCCGATCTCCGAGCCGAGCAGCATGGTGCCGGTGGTCTCGACGGTGACGTTGACGAGGACCGGAAGGTCGACGCCCGCCTCCTTCGCCGCGCGCTTGGCGCCGATCACGGCGGCCTTCGCCTGCAGCAGGTCCTGGCAGGTCTCGATCTGGACGGCGTCGATGCCGCCGCGCAGCATGCCGGCGACCTGCCGCTGGTACGCGTCGCGGACGGCAGCGAACGTCACGTGGCCCAGCGTCGGCAGCTTCGTGCCGGGCCCGACCGAGCCGAGCACGAACCGCGGCCGCTCCTCGGTGGCGAACTCGTCGGCGACCCCGCGCGCGATTCGCGCCGACGCCTCCGCCAGCTCGTCGAGCCGGTCCACGATGTCGTACTCGGCGAGGGCGGCGAGGTTGATGCCGAACGAGTTCGTCTCGACGGCGTCGGAGCCGGCCTCGAAGTAGGCGCGGTGCACCGCGGCGACGACGTCGGGGCGGGTGACGTTCAGGATCTCGTTGCAGCCCTCGAGGCCCAGGAAGTCGTCGTCCAGCGAGAGGTCGCCGAACGACTGCAGCATCGTCCCCATGGCCCCGTCGGCGACGAGGACGCGGGAACCGAGCAAGTCTCTGAAGGTCGTAGGCACCCGCCAACCATAGTGCTCCGCATCGACGGAGAAGGCCCCCGTTCGCGCCGGGCGAGCGCGAGCGGGGGCCTTCGAGGGGCCGGAGATCAGGCCAGGGCCGCGGCCTTGGCGTTCAGCTCCGCCACCAGGTCCGGGACGGTGTTGCCGGTCGCCTTGTCGATGATCGACGTGTACACGTGCGGCACCACGTGGGTGGCGCCCGCCTCGAGGCAGGTCGAGACGACGGCGTCGAAGTTCTCCACGTCGATGCCGCCGGTCGGCTCGAAGATCGGGACGCCGGCCGCGACCGACGCCTTGACCATCGCGGCCAGGTGGTCCAGCTGCGAGACCCCGCCGATCGGGTAGAACTTCACGCTCGCCACGCCGACCTCCGCCACCATCGCCGCGGCCTGCTCGGCCGAGACCTCGCCGTCGAACGCGACGCTGTTCGGGCCGGTGCCGACCCTCACGAGGCCGGGACGCGATCCCGGAGCGATCAGCGCGTTGACCCAGGTGTCGGTGGCGCCCGCCACCTCGAGCGCGCCGACGGTGAGGCCGGACGCGGGGAACACCTGGTTGACGTGCGCCGGGAGCGTGGCCACCGACACGTCGACGACGCGCCGCCACATGGCGGGGTCGCCGGCACCGAGCCCGACGGAGGCGCGCACGCCCGCGGCCGTGTAGGCCTTGACCTGTTCGATCGCGTCGGCGACCGTCGGGAAGCCCTTGGTCAGCACCGCGACGTAGACGTTGCCCGCCGCGGCCTCGGTCACGGCGACCGCGTTGTCGAGGTCCTTCGCCAGGACGTTGAGTTCGATCTTTGACATCTGTTCTCCTTACTTCGCCAACGCCGTGATGGCGCTCGCGATCTCGGTCTCCTGGCCGTCGCGCAGCGGGCGGGGATCCACCTGGAACGACCCTGTGTTGGCGTAGTAGTCGCGGGTGAAGACGGCCGGCGTGCCCTGCTTCAGGCGCGTGGTGAGCTCGACGGCGTCCATCCCGAAGGCCTCGGGATCGACGACGATCTGCGCGCGGTAGGTCTGCATCAGCCGGCCTCCGGGTGCGCCTTCGCGTACTCCTCGGTGAGCCGCTTGCCGAGCTCCTCCTGGTCGAGGAAGCCGAAGCCGACGACCTTGGCGCCGTTGCGGATGGCGGTCACGCCGGCGTCGATGGTGCGCAGCGAGAACTCCATGGGGTACCCGTACTTGGTGTTGGCGGTGACGGCGCCGGCGCCGCCCGAGCCGCAGAAGCTGATGCCGAAGTCGGCGCCCGTCTCGTTCATCACGTCGCCGAGCTTCATGTCCGCGCCGAGCCCGGGGATGAGGATGGCCTCCCCACCCGCCTGCGCGACGCCGTCGGCCACGCGCTGGCCCTTACCAAGCCGGTGGCCGATGACTACCTTGATTGCCATTTCTGTCTCTCCTAACTGATCTGCGCCGCGTCGAGATGCACGGCGACGAGGAACTTCTCCTCGACCTGGATGTCGGGGGTCTTCTGGATGGGGGCGAGGAGCTCGCCGGCCAGCGCCATGGCGTCGTCGGAGACCTCAGCGAAGAAGACGGGGTCGATCGCTGCCACCTCCTCGCCGGAGCCGAACCGCCGCACGGCGGCGGCGAGGTGCGTGGCGAGCGCGAGGCGTTGGGTGTCGTTCATGCGCCAGCCGCGCGCGTCGAGCCCGGGCTGCAGCACCTCGAGCGCCTTCCACAGCTCGGTGACGTCAGGCAGGGGCTCGGGCAGTCGCTCCTGAACCTGCTCGGCCAGGGCCGCGACGTCTGCTGACGTGGTGTCAGATGACATAGATCTCTCCATCCTTGATCGCGTGGGTTGTCTCCACGGCCCTGTTGCCGAGGAGTTCGTTGCCGTCGGCGTCGCGATAGCTGAACTCGCCGTCGACGACGCGGAGGACCGTGAGGGTGGCGGGCGCGCCGATGCCGGTGTCCGCGAGGTCCGGGCGGCGGATCGCCCGGGCCGGGGCCGTCGTCGTCCATTCGAGGACCTGGTCGAGGCCGAAGCCGAGCGCGAGCGCCTTGCTCATGGTGACCGCGAGCGAGTACACGGGGCCGCCCACGTTGCCCTCGTGGATGTCGGTGCTGATGGTGTGCGGCACGATGCCGAGCTCCTTCGCGCGGGCGAGCACCTGGAAATTCGCGCTGGCCTCGCCGTGCCCGATGTCGAAGATCACGCCGCGGTCGTAGGCCCGCCGGGCGGCGGGACGGAGGGCGCCGTCCTCGTCGACGATGCCGCCTGGCTTGCCGTGGAACGCGTGCGAGCAGATGTCCCCTGGCCGGAGCATGTCGAGGCAGTCGCTCATCTCGGGGGGCCGGTTGCCGGTGTGGATGAGGACGGGCAGCCCGACCCTCTCCCCCAGCTCGATGGCCAGCTCGAGGGGCCTCAGGCCGTTGTCGCCCACGACGGAGCCCGACATGCGGCACTTGATGCCGACGATGACGTCGCGGTTGGCCTCGATCACGGCCTGCGACCGGTCGAGGTCCACGTTGGCGAGGTCGACCAGCTCGTGCCTGCCGTCGACGAGGCCGGGCGTCGCGACGTTCAGCCACGAGAGCACGCGGGTGCGTTGGGTGTCGACGACCTCTGCCCGGAACCGGTCGAAGTCGCGGGCGCCGGCGCTTCCGGCGTCGACGATGGTCGGCACACCCTGCCGGATGCCGACGCTGTCGCCGGGGATGCCGAGCGTCTTGGCCGGGATGAAGACGTGGGTGTGGATGTCGATCAGCCCCGGCGTGATCAGCGCGCCGTCGACGTCGACGACCGTCGCGTCGGGCGCCGCCTCGGCCGCGATGCGCCCGTCGGTGATGTACACGTCGCCGGGGGCCGAGCCGTAGAGCTCGCCGCCCCGCAGGATCAGGTTCATGTCTCCTCCTTGAGGTCGAAGTAGGCGAGGATCGCCTGCAGCTCGGATTCCTGGATGCGCAGTTGGCGGGCCGCGAAGACGTCGAGGAGCCGCCCCCGCAGCGCGGCGTTCCCCGCGCCGACCGGCGCGGCCGCCTGGTACTGCCGCCCGGAGGCCAGCCGCTCGGCCAGCAGCAGGCAGTGCAGCAGGAGGCCCTCCGCGGCGCTCGGGGCCAGCGGCTGCTCGGCGGCGTCGACGAGGTCCCTGTTCAGGGTCACGCCGAGGCTGACCAGGCCCGGGTAGGAGGAGCCGAGCTCGGGCATCGACCGCGCTGCGCCCCTCATCGGCAGGACGATGCCCTGGGCGGCCTGCGCGAGCTTCTCCTCGATGGCCTCGAAGTCGCGCTTCGTCGGCACCGAGCGGATGACCGCCGTCGGCTTGCCGACCGTGACCGGGAACGTGCTGATCACCAGGTCCACGTCCGCGACGCCGCCCTGCTGGACCTCGAACATCGACGTCGTGCGCACGATCTCGATAGGCGGGAACCGGCTCTGGACCAGGAGGCCGATCAGGTTCGCTACCCCGCGCCCTGTCGCGCAGACGATCAGCGTGCGCACGCGCGGGCGGTTGAGGTACCGCTCGTAGGCCGCGGCGAAGTGCAGGGCCAGGAAGCTGAGATCGGCCTCGGAGAGCTCGATGTGCTCGCGGCAGGCCTCCTCGACCGCGCGGTAGATCCGCGCGTACTGGACGAGCACCTCCTGCACGATCATGTTGGGCTCGATGATCGAGTTGCGCAGCTTCGCGAACCGGTCGGAGAGGTGCGCGGTGAGACCCTGCAGGAGCCGCTCGTCGACGCCGAGGTCGGCGTTCAGCTGCGCGTCGACGCGGTCGATCAGCCCGCGGGCGACCTCGGTCATGGGCTCCCAGTTGGATCCTCCGGTGGCCATCTCGTGCGCCGCGGCCACGAGGAAGGCCTCCTGGAAGACGAAGTCGAGGTCCTCGGCGCTGAGCACGATCCCGGTGGCCTCGGCGAACTCCCGCGCCGCCTTCTGGATGAACCCCCGGAGCTCGTCCGTGGCCTCGCCCGGCGGCTGGGCATCGTGCGGCAGGCTGAGCGCGAGCGCGAGGCGCAGCAGCATGCCCCCGATGGCGATGTCGTTGGGCGCGGCGAAGTGCTCCTGCAGGGAGTCGATCACCGAGCCGACGCACGCGGACGTCGCCTCCGGGCTGGGGATGCGGTCGAAGACCATCCGCAGCGGCAGCGAGAGCGCCTCGACGTCCAGCCGGTTCGGGTCCCAGACGAACGACGTGAGCCACGCCAGGTCGTCGTGGCGGAGGTTCGCCCTGAGCACCTGGTCCAGCGCGAGGAGCACCCGCGCCCGGGCGCCTATCGGGGTGATCCCGAGCCGCGTCCGCTCGAGCCGGATGTCGAAGGGCTCCAGCTCCAGCTCCAGGTCCGCGAGGTCGTGCAGGACGGTGTTCCGGGCGACGCCCAGGTCGTCGGCGAGCCGCACGGGTGTCGTCGCCCGCAGGATGTCGCCGAGCACTTCCGCGCTGCGTGGGTTCAGGGGCACGTGTTCTACTCACTTCCTCGTGTCGTCGAGACGTACGCTATGGCTCGGTCACGCCCCTCGCCAGATGCAATGTGCTGCCTGTTCTCGGGGCGAGCCGCTGCCACGGGCGCGCGCCGTCGGCCGGGCCTCGTCGCCTGCCGGTAGGCTGAGGGAATGCAATTCGGCCGCTTCGACGATCTCCGGAACCCGGCCGTCGTCATCGGGTTCTCCGGATGGAACGACGCCGGCAACGCCGCCAGCGACCTCCTGCGTCACCTGATGGAGGCCTACCCCGGGACCGACCTCGGCGTGATCGACGACGAGCGCTACTTCGACTTCCAGCACACGCGCCCGATGCTGAACCAGGCCGCCGACGGCCCGTGGGTCGAGTGGCCGGCGCTGCGGATCCGCGCGGTGCATCACCCTGCGCGCGACATCGTCACGGTCATCGGCCCCGAGCCGAACCTGCTGTGGCGCACCTTCACCCGCGAGCTCGTCGACAAGGTCAAGGAGGCGCGCCCCGAGTTGGTCATCTTCCTCGGCGCGATGCTGTCCGACACGCCGCACTCGCGGCCGCTCCCCGTCGGCCTCTACACGTCGGACCCGCAGCTGCAGGGCCGCTTCGGCATGGAGCCCAACGACTACACCGGGCCGACCGGCATCATCGGCATCGCCACGCAGATGATGCTGCACGAGCGCGTGCCCGCGGCGTCGATCTGGGTGTCGGTTCCCCACTACGTCGCCGCGCCGCCGAACCCGAAGGCGCAGGACGCGCTGCTCAGCGAGCTGGAGACCGTGCTGAGCGTCGAGTTCGACCACGCCGAGCTGCCCGTCGAGGCCACGAAGTGGACCAGCGCCGTCAACGCGCTCAGCCAGCAGGACCCCGACATCGCCGAGTACATCGAGCACCTGGAGGAGGCGCGCGACGCCGAGGAGGTCGAGGGCGCCACCGGAGACACCATCGCGGCCGAGCTGGAGAAGTTCCTCCGCCAGCAGCGCGACGAGTAGAGCTACGAGACGTCGATCCTCGCGGCCTGGAGGTCGAGGAAGTGCTGCGCACGTTCGATCGTCTTGGAGCGGTAGGTGCCGCTCGACCGGGCGTCGAGGAGCGCCGCCTGCTCGGTGTCGAGGAGAAGGCGCTGCAGCTCGATCCGCTGCTGCAGCTTCACGGGGACCGTCGACCACCCGGTGTCGGGGTCGTGCGCGTCGTCGGCCGCGAGGCTGGTCGCGCGCACGTGCTCGACGACCTTGGGGTCGAACGGCTTGCCGTCGGGGCGGTGCAGCGTCGGGCTGTCGAACATGTCCTGCGCCGCGACGCGCAGCTCGCCCACGAGCCGGGCGTACTCGCGGCGGGCCTCGTCCTTGTCGTCGCCCTGCACGCCCAGCCTGCGGATGAGCCACGGGAGGGTGCCTCCCTGGCCGACGAGCGTGACGACGGCCACGATGAACGCGATCAGGATCAGTTCCGAGCGGTAGGGGACGCTCGCGGGGATCGACTGCGCGGCGGCCAGCGTGACCACGCCGCGCATGCCGGACCAGGCGAGCATGGCGCCGCCGCGCCACCCCAGCCCTTGGGTGGCGAAGAAGGACGCGTCGGCGTGGCGCCGCCGGATGTACCTGGTCATCCGCTCGGTGCGCGCATCGTCGGGGAAGTCGCCGTTCTCGATGTGGCGCAGGGCGCCCTCCAGGAACTCGGCCTGCTGCTGTCCCCTGGTGCGGGAGCGGCGGAGCCAGGCCACCAACGGCACGACGAAGGCGACGCGCACCACGACGAGGACGACGGTGGCGATCAGGCCGATGGCGACGGCGTCCCAGACGCTGAGCCCGGCGCGGACGACGTCCTCCGCCAGCGACTTCAGCTGGAAGCCCATCAGCAGGAAGACGCGCTGGCGAAGGCGGACACGACGACGAGCAGGACCGACAGCGCGCCGATGGCCCCGAAGTCGCGCCGGAAGTCGGTGGCGGGCATGTTGACCGCGGCCGAATACAGCAACGGGGGCAGCACGATCACCAGGATCCACTCGGGGCTGATGGCCACCTGTGGATGCCGGGGATGAAGCTCCCGATCAGGCCGACGACCACGAGCAGGATCGGCGCCGCGACCCCGACGCGCGGGGCGAGCAGCGAGACCGCGACAATGATCAGCACGGCCGCGACGGCAAGGATGGCGCCCTCGTCCAGCATCGGTACCTCCCCAGGATCCTGGCGACGCCGATCGCCGCGGGGAGAAGTTTAGTGCGTGCAGGCGCTCGCGGCGGAGGCCCGCAGCTGCCTGACCGCCTCGTTCGGGTCGGCGGCGCCGTAGACGGCCGAGCCCGCGACGAACGTGTCGGCGCCGGCCTCCGCGGCCCGCTCGATCGTCGCGGCGGAGATCCCTCCGTCGACCTGCAGCCAGATCGGGCGGTCGCCGAGCAGCTCGCGCGTGCGGCGGATCTTGGGGAGCACCAGGTCGAGGAAGGACTGGCCGCCGAACCCGGGCTCCACCGTCATGAGCAGCACCATGTCGACCTCGTCGAGCATGTCGGCGTAGGCCTCGATGGGCGTTGCGGGCTTCAGCGCCATCGACGCCCGCGCGCCCTTGGCGCGCAGCTCGCGGGCCAGGCGGATCGGCGCCGCGGCGGCCTCCACGTGGAAGGTGACCGACTCCGCCCCGGCCTCGGCGTAGGCGGGGGCCCACCGGTCGGGGTCCGCGATCATCAGGTGGATGTCCAGCATCGCGTCGGTCGCCCTGCGGATCGACTCCACCACGGGCAGGCCGATGGAAAGGTTCGGCACGAAGTGGTTGTCCATCACGTCGACGTGGATGGCGTCCGCATCCGGAATCTTGGCGATCTCCCCCGCGAGGTTCGCGAAGTCGGCGTTCAGGATGCTGGGGGTGATGCGCATGGGCGGCAGCCTATCGAACCACCTCCGTGCACAGATCTCCGCATGCGTGAATGAGGGCGGATATGGGCCTTCCTCCGTGCATACGGGGATCTGTGCTCGCCAAAGCGCGAACGGTCGCCTATGGTCGGGCAATGGATGTCCGGATCAAGCGGGTCTACGAGCCCGCCGCCGCCGACGACGGCTACCGCGTGCTCGTCGACCGTCTCTGGCCCCGCGGCGTCTCGAAGGAGAAGGCCCGCCTCGACCTCTGGGACAAGGACGCGGCTCCCTCGACCGAGCTCCGGAAGTGGTTCGGGCACATCCCGGAGCGCTTCGACGAGTTCGCGGAGAGGTACCGGGCGGAGCTGGGCGCCTCCGGGGCGGCGGCCGCGCTGCGAGACGACATCGCGGGCCACGACGTCGTCACCCTGCTCTACGGCGCCCACGACGAGGTGCACAACCAGGCCGTCGTGCTCGCGGCGTACCTGAAGGCCGCTGGTTGAGCCGAGCCACGAGGAACCGCCGCCTCCCGGCCCGACTGCAAGGATCTGCCAGGATCGGGGCCCAACTGGCACATGCGTGCCCGTTGGGCCCCGATCCTGGCGTTTCCTTGCACCCGCCGATCAGGCGACCTTCTTGGTCGCCTTCGAGGTCGCCGACTTCGACGTGTAGCCAGCCTTCTTGCCCGTCACCTTGACGGTGATCTTCTTGCGCTTGTCCGACTTCACCAGCTTGTAGGTCGACTTCGTCGCGCCCTTGATCGCCTTGCCGTTGCGCAGCCACTGATACGACAGCTTCACACCCGACGGCTTCCAGGTTCCCGGCTTCGCGGTGAGCTTCTTGCCCACCTTCACCGTGCCCGTGATCTTCGGCTTCACGCTCGTCAGAGTCCCCGCCGCAACCTTGCCCGTCGCCACCGACGTCTTCGACACCGTGACGTAGCCGGACTTCTCACCCGTCACCTTCACAGTGATCGTCTTACCCTTGTCCGCCGCCTTCAACGCGTACACCGCATCCGTCGCACCCACGATCGCGGTCCCGGATCGGAGCCACTGGTACGACAACTCGACATCCCCAGGACCCCACGCACCCGGATCAGCGGTGAGCTTCCTGCCCACCTTCACCGACCCCGTGATCTTCGGCACCGACACCGCCGTGAACTCCTTCCCCGGCTCCTCCGGAGACGGAGAAGGACTCAGGGATGGCGCCGGCTTCGGAGTGGATGTCGGTTTCGGCGATGGGGTTGGCTTCGGGGATGGAGAAGGCTTCGGAGCAACCGCAGCCGTTTGCGCGGAGGTCACGACGCTTGGCGCGTACCCCGACTTGGAGGCAACGACTCGTACCGATATCCGCTTTCCTTCCGCAGCAACTGCCAGTCCGTACGAGGAATCCGTCGCACCAGCAATCTCCGAGCCGTCAACCAGCCACTGGTAGGAGTACGAGGTACCACTGACTGACCACGACCCAGTCGAAGCCGAAAGCGTCTCACCAACTCGCGGTGTACCCGTGATCGTTGGCACACCCGTGTTGCCGATGAGACCCGACCCGGTAAACCGAAGCACACCGGAGGCACCACAACTCTGGAGTTGGAGCGCCGACCCATTGACGGTGGCCCCACCGCCCGTAGCCAAGCACTGACCATCGTGGTCAGACCGGATCCTTCCATCACCACCAACGGTCCATTTCTGATTGGCTCCGCCGTGGCAGGCAAAGAGCGTCACCGGGCGGCCCTCTCCAGACGAGGTACTCCCCTTCGCATCGAGGCACACGTTGTAGTTGCCGTGCACGCGCAGCGCTCCGTTGTCGTACTTCCAGAACTGATTAGCCGCGTCAGCGTTGCACTTCCAGAGCAGAATCTTGTTGCC
>RRZU011993766.1_pt1 | contig 14825 bp, 16 predicted proteins | sample 2165561 | NCBI WGS metagenome assembly RRZU01 (sample SAMN10456909, study PRJNA506462) | wastewater metagenome | isolation source: wastewater sludge | place: USA: Moscow, Idaho
TATTGGGTCAATCCATCTAATCAATGCTTCTGCTCCAATTATTTTTGAAGTTTTTATGCACACTTTTGGTTGATAATATAGCTTGTAATTTTTTTCTTTTAAAGCTTGTCTCATTTGTTTATCTAGATTTATAATTCTTAAGACAGCTTCATTTAATTCTGCTGTGAAGAAGTGATATCTATTTCTTCCATGTTTTTTTGCTTCATACATAGCAATATCAGCATTTTTCATTAAAGAGATTATATCTTCAGCATCTTTTGGAAATATTGATATACCAATACTGCAAGATGTACTTACTGGATGGGTTTGAATTATCCAAGGCTTTGCTAATTGTTCTTGAACTCTTTTTATGATATTTGTAAGCTCTAAATTAGACTTAAAATCTTGAATTATTAAAACAAATTCATCTCCACCAATTCTTGCTACAAAATCATTTGGTCTTAAAATCTTTTTCAGAATTTTTGATATATTTTGTAATAGTTCATCTCCAACATTATGACCAAGTGAATCATTTATTGTTTTAAAATGATCTAAATCCATAAATAAAAAAGCAAATTCTTCTTTTTTTCTTCTTGCTGTTGGAATAAGCCTATGTAAAAATTCATTTAAAGAATTTCTATTTGCTAAACCGCTTAAAGAATCTGTTCTTGCCATCAAAAACAGCTCTTTTTTCTCATTTTCCAATCTAGAAAAAGAGTCAACCATTGAGTGTCTAATTGATTCTAGTTCTCTAATTTTAAAAGCTTTTGGAATCTTTGTATTATAGTAAGCAAGTTGTCTTAGTTTCTCAAGAGGATTTGTTATATATTTTTTAAAAATAAAAAATAGAATTAAAAATCCAATTATAGGTAGGATACCAAAATATATAAAAAATTCATCTCTATTTTTTATGAAATAAGAGTTTATATAATTCTTATCAATAACATAGATTAAATCTAACTTTTTTTGTTTATTTTGTTCATAAAAATTTATATTTTCACTTAAATAGTTTAAATTTGTTAATTTGTCATTGTATGTTTCTAAGTTATCTATGAAAGAGTTTTTTTCTAATTTTTTTATTTTAGGATCTGTAGTTAAAAGTAGTTCATTGTCATCAAAAACTAAAATATTACTTACAAAAGGGCTATTTGCCGAGATGTTTCCTATTTGAGCTCTAAAAAGTAAGATATCCTCTTTTTTTTCTATATTTTTTGAGATTGAATAGGCTTTTTCTTTTATATCATTTAAGATAGTAGTATAAATTACTTTTGATGTCTGTTCTTCTTGTTTTTGGAAGTAATATGCAAAAACTACATAAAAAATTGCAAGAAGTAAAAATATAAAAAATAGAATAAATCTTTGAATAGAAAAAATCATAGAATCTCTTTAGTAGAAAAATTATGATCTTTTAGATTTTTTAATATTTCTTTACTTGGATTCTTGTTTAGCCATTTAATATTAGAAAGGCTTCCTAAAAATTCATCATAACTTGTATCATATAGATAGTCTTTTATTGTTTCATAATATTTTTTAGGATCTTTTTCAAGTTCAATTATTGCCAAATCTATTATATTTTTTAATTCGAGTAATTCTTGTTTATGTTTAGCTAAAATATCATTTTTTGTAAACATTCCATCAATTATTAAAATATCTATGCTGTTTTTTGTTGTTTCAATTGTTTTTAATCCGACTTTTTCTAAAAAAATATTGTAAGGATTATAAGTGATTACTATAGAAGGATTTTGAAATTCTCTTAATGCAGATATATAAGATTGATCTTTATTTATATAGTTAAACTTTTTATCTTTTAAATTATGTTTTATTATAAAATCTTCAAAAACAATAGAGTTTATTGAATCTAATTCTAAAAATACATCTATTGTCTTTTCTTCATTCTTTAAAGAAGAGAGTTCTAAATTTGACATTATTACATCTCCTCCATCTGATTTATTTAAAAGCATAATGGGGATTACTTCAGGATTTTTTTGTGAAGCTACTTTATACTCATATTGAGTTCCCATGAAAATATCAGCATTTCCTGAGTTGAAAGTATGCAAATTCTCACTAAGAGAAACAACGTTTAAAAGTTCAATATTTAGTTTGTCTAAATAACCTTTCTCTTTTGCATAAATTAAAGGTGTATAGCCAATCCAATTTGAAGTTACTATTACTAATTCTTCTTTTTTATTATTTGAGCAAGAAGATAAAAATAAAATAGCCAAAAGACTTAAAAAAATAACCTTAATCATAAACTTTCCCCTAGTTTTGGTTAATATGTATTGATTTTATTTAAAAAGTCTTAAAAGATAAATAAAAATCTATTTTTTACAGAATTTAGTTTCAAATAGTGTTTAATTATTGGTAAGTTGATGCTTCACAAACTCTAAATAGTGCCCATCTTTTTCTTCTAATTCATTGTGTGTTCCACTTTGAACTAACTCACCATCTTCAAGAACAAATATTTTCGAAGCATTTTTAACCGTACTTAATCTATGAGCTATTGTAATAACTGTTTTATCTTTTAAAAATGAGTCTAAATTTCTAAATAGCTTTGTTTCTGTGTGTACATCTAAAGCAGATGTTGATTCATCAAATATAACAACACTAGGATTTGCTAAAACCATTCTTGCTATTGATAATCTTTGTCTTTGACCACCACTTAATCTTATACCCATTTTCCCAACAATAGTATCTAAACCATTTTCTAAATTCTCAAACATTTCTTTAAGTTCAGCTATTTTTAAAGCCTCTAATATTTTATCATCAGATATATCTTCACCCATTGTAAGATTAAATCGTAGTGTGTTATTGAATAGTATAGGCATTTGAAGAACTAAAAATATATGTTCTCTTAAACTTTTTTTTGAGATTTTATCTATGCTTATGTTGTTATACAAAATATCGCCATCATTTTTGGCATAAAAACCAGCAATTAGTTGTGAAATTGTTGTTTTTCCACTACCACTTGCTCCAATTATTGCAACTTTTTCTCCACTTTTTATATCAAAGCTAATATTTTTTAGGGTGTTTTTATCTTTTGTATAAGAAAAACTCAAATTTCTTAAACTAATATCAACTTTTCTGTCTTTTAATTCTATATCTCCATCATTTTCAGTCTCTAACTCTAGTACTTTGTTTATTCTTCCCATTGCTGCTTTTGCACTTGCAAGTGAGTATTGAATAGATAATATCTCTTGAACAGGAGTCATAATAAACCAGATATATCCAAACATAGCAAACATTAAACCAATAGATAAATCGCTATAAGCTACTAATAGAAGTCCTGTTGCTCTAAATATTTCAAAAGCAAATAGAAAAATTGTATAGGAGAATTTTTCATAGGCCACACTTTTATAGTTAAACTCATTTGAAGCTTTTTTTATATCTTCAGCTTTTTGTATAGATGTATCAAAAAAACTATTTTCTTTGTTACTTGCTTTTATTTGAGAAAATAGATCCAAAGTTTCATTAATATTATTTTGAAAAGCTTCAATAGTTGTATTCTCTTCTTTTTTTAGTTCACCAGTTTTTTTTGCAATTCTTCTTGAAATTATCGCAATTGTTGGTTGTGTAAACAGTATCATGATTCCAAGAAGCAAATCTATTTTTATAATTACAAATGCAACTGCTATTAAAGTAAGAGAATATGTAATTAATTTACTTGAAACATTTACAATAAAACTATCTAGGTTATTTACATCTGTTATTAAGTTTGCTGCAATTTTTCAACTTCCAAGACTTTCATATTCGTTCATATTTACTTTTTTTAGATGATTTAGTAGTTTTACTCTAATATCAAAGATTACTATTTTAGATATTCTTGTAAATATTTTTGTATTAATTACCCCAAAAATAAAATGTAGAGCTCTTAGAACAATAACAACTACTGTTACAATTGCAACATAGTATAGTTCACTACCACTACCAAAAAACTCATTTATATTATTTACAAAAAAACTTGGTTTATCAAGTAGAACTTCATCAACCAGCAAAGGTAGCAATAAAGGAATTGGAACACTTATTAAAATCCCTATAACTGTAAAGATTTGACCCCAAATAAGACTCTTTTTATTATTTAAAAGAAGTTTATATATATATTTTAAAGATATTTTTTCATTCATGGATTTATTATATCCATTTTTAGCTACAATATACGATTATTATACAGTTCTTATGTAGTATAAAAATAAAAAAAGTTGGGTTGTATGCGAAGAGGTTTTTTAGTGTTTTTTTTGCTAGTTGTGTCTGTTTTTGCGAAAGAGAATTATAGTCAAATGAGTACACAAGAGTTAATTGAGATTATTGGTTTTGTTGATGAAAAAGATAAAGTATCATTTCAAAAGGAGTTAGAATTTAGAATTCCAAAAATGAGCTCCTTTGAAAGAGAACAATATGAAAAAAGATTAAACGAAACACCAGAAATAAAGGTAATAGAAGATGAAGAGTAAGATTTTATTATTAGAAGATGATTATAACTTAAGTGAAACAGTTGCTGAATATTTTGAAGAAGAGGGCTTTGAAGTAATTTGTGTTTACGATGGTGAAGATGCTATAAGTAAGATATATGAAGAAACTTTTGATCTTTTTCTTTTAGATGTAAATGTACCAAATAAAAATGGATTTGAAGTTTTAAAAGAAGCAAGAGCAAATGGAAAAACAACACCTGCAATTTTTATAACATCTCTAAACTCAATGGATTCTTTAGAAGAGGGCTTTACTAGTGGTTGTGATGATTATATTAGAAAGCCATTTGAGTTAAAAGAGTTACAATTAAGAGTTCAAACTTTAATAAAAAAAGAGTTTTCAAAGAAAAATGAACTAATTAAAATTGGAACTAATGTTACATTTAATCCAATTTCAAATGAATTAAAATGTGATAATGAAGAAGTTAAATTAAATTTAAAAGAGTTAAAACTATTAAAACTATTTTTACAACATCCAAATGAACTTTTAACACATGATAGAATTTACGATTTTGTATGGGATTATGATGAAGAGTATAGTGATAACTCTTTACGAACTTATATAAAAAATCTTAGAAAAATTTTAGGAAAAGATACAATTGTTAGCCTTAAAAAACTCGGGTATAGATTTATCCAAGAGTGAAACTAGAACTATAATTGGGTTTAGTTTAATTTACTCAGTTTTAGTTTTAGTTATTTTGGGAGTTATTACCTTTTTATATTATCAATTTAAAAAAGATTTGATGCTTCAAGATAAAAGGCAAACTCTTCAAAACTACTCAAATGATCAGATAGCAAGCCTCAAAGAGTTGCATATAAATATTGATAAATCAAATATTTATCCAAGAGATGAAAAATATAATTCAGCTATTTATGATAGTTCAAAAAAAATGATTTTTACAACTTTAGCTATGAATAATGTAAAACTTGATGAGGTTATATATCTTAAAGATGGCTATATTCATTTAATAAAAGAACCAGAGTCATATTATTTAGGTTCAAAGTATGTAATTGTTGAAATTAAAGATGATAATGTTTGGTTTTTAAAAATTAAATATAAAATGGTTTTTTGGTTTATAATAGCATTCTCAATACTTCTTTTTATTGGATATTTTATAGCAAAACTGTTTTTACGTCCAATGAGAGAATCTATACAAATGCTAGATAGATTTATAAAAGATACAACACATGAATTAAATACACCAATTGCTGCTATTTTATCAAATATACAGATGATAGATAAAAATAGTATAGATGAAAAGTTAGCAAAAAAAATAAATCGTATAGAAATAGGTGCAAAAACAATTTCAAATATTTATGAAGATTTAACATTTATATCTTTAAATAATCAAATAATTTCAAACAATGAGAAATTAAATTTGTCAGAAATTTTAAAACAAAGAATAGATTTTTTTAAATCAATAGCAAGTAGTAAAAAAATAGAGTTTCAATTAGATATAAAAGACGATATTTTTATATTTTGTGACCTAAAAAAATTATCTAAGTTAATAGATAATATTTTATCAAATGCTATAAAATATAATAAATTTCAAGGTTTCATAAAAGTGACTTTGAAGCCTAATTTATTAGTAATTGAAGATAGTGGAAAAGGTTTAAGTAAAGAAAATTTAAAAAGTTTATTTACAAGATATAAAAGATTTGATAAGAGTGTAGGTGGATTTGGTATTGGTTTAAATATTGTATCTATGATAGCAAAAGAGTATAGTTTTAAAATCGATGTTATATCAAAAGTTAATGTTGGGACAAGGATAAAAATAAGATGGCAAGATTAGTGATTTTTTTATGTTTAACATTTAGTTTTGTTTTTTCAAATCAAAAAAATATTTATGAAAAAAATTGTGTAGCTTGTCATAATAGAATTCCTGTTAGTATTGATAAATATTTTTATAGATATTTGTTGGAGTATAGTAGTGAAAAAGATGTAAAAGAAGCTATGTTTTTATTTTTAAAAAATCCAACATTAGAAAAAAGTTTAATGTCAGAATCTTTAATAAAAAGATTTGGTTTAAAAAAGAAAACGAAGCTTAGTAATGAAGCGTTAAGAGAAGCTTTAGATATCTATTGGAATGAATATAATCTTTTTGGAAAATTGAAGTAGTTTTTCACAATATATCCACAAATCATAGATACTCTTTCACAATTATAATTTGAAGGAATATCTTATGAAAAAAGTTGTATCAATATTTTTAATTTCAAGTTCTCTACTTTTTGCGAATAACAATTCTATTGGTTTAGATACAGTTGTTGGTGCAACTTTGGGTGTTGCTATCGGAAATCAGATTGGACATGGCAGTGGTAAAGATGCTGCTAAAGTTGCTGGCGGAATTTTAGGTGCTGTTATTGCGAATAGTACAAGGCCAAATGAAAGTTATGTTTCAAATAACTATTATGGTAATCCAAATAACCAATACAACAATGGATATTATGATGGTGGATATGAAAAATCTACAACTTATGTAAATAATTATTACTATAATGATCCATATTATAGACCCAGTCCACAAGTTTCAATAAATTATATTGGTGGACATCCTAGACCTCACCATTATGTTCCAAAACACCACCATAAAAAACATGGACATAATAAACATGGACATAATAAACATCATAATGGACCGAATTATTATGATGGAGGAAGAACAAACTTTTATGGAGGTTTTTCTTATTCAAGATAACTCAAAGCCTTTGCTTTGAGTTAAATTATTGTAGAATAATCAATGATTATTTTAGATTTTGAAACAAACACACATAATATTGGCGATGTTTTTGAAGTTGCCGCAGTTAAAATAGATAAAAATTTTAATGTTTTAGATAAATTCCACAGATACTACTTGTCAAGATATCCTCTTAATTTTTATTCATATTCAGTTCACAGATTAACTCCTGAATTAATACTTGATTATAGAAAGGATAAAACTTATAGCTCTTATTTTAGTGAAGATTTAGATTTTGAAGAGTTTTGCAAAGGTAGTTCTACTTTAATAGCTCATAATATAAGTTTTGAATTAAGACATATAAATAATAGAGTAATCTTTAAAAATCATATTTGTACTATGTCTGGAAATAAACATCTTGTAAAATCTTATGGTAAAAATGGAGTTTTAAAGAATCCAAAATTAGATGAAACTTGTAATTATTTTGGAATAGAGTTTGATTCATCAAAATATCATAGTGCAACTTATGATGTTACGAAAACTTATGAAATTTTAAAAAGAATGGATATAAAACTTTAAGAAATAAGTAAAATTTTACTCATTTCTTAATACATCAATTACATCAATTTTTGTAGCACGGCTTGCTGGATAATAAGATGATACAAGAACTATTAAAACAGCTCCAACAATTATAGAAACAAAATCTGTAAGAGCCAAATCTAAAGGTAATTTTGCACTTCCATAAACATCAGCAGGTAAAGATACTATATCAAAAGTATCAAGTAAGAAATAACCAATAAATCCTAAAATTATTCCTAAAATAATACCACCAAACCCTATAATCGTTCCAACTCTTAAGAAAATTGATTTTATCTCTTTTGAGCTAGCACCCATTGATAAAAGTAGGGCAATCTCTTTTCTTCTACTCATTACAGTCATTAATAAAGAAGAAATAATATTTAAAGAAGCAACAAGGATAATTAGCATTAAAACTATAAATAGAGCAGTTTTTTCCATTTTCATAGCAGCAAAGAAATTTCCATTTTGTTGCCACCAACCAACAATTCCTACACCTTCATCTTTTAATGTAATTTTTAGTTTTTCAATATCTCCAAAAGCATCATCTGATAATATATGTATTCCATCATAAACATTTGGTTCTTTTTGAAGTAGTGTCTGTAGAGCTTCAATAGATGTATACATGTAAGCTTTATCATAGGCATTTAGACCTGATCTAAAAGAACTCAAGTAATTAAATCTTTTCATCTTTGGCATAAGTGAAAAACCAGCAGGATTAAGTTCTGTAAAGTATAAAGTTACTTTGCTATCATAAGTTAGTAAAAGTTTATCACTTATACCAATTCCTGTAATTAAATCATATTTATTTATTAGCTGATCTTTTACAGCTTCTTTGTAAATAGGATTGATTTCTGCTTCATTTTGTGGAATAACACCAAAAATCATACCACCGCTCATATTATCACCATTTTGAACAATTGCTTGAGTTGATACAAAAGGTGAAAATTTAAGATTTGGATACTCTTTTGTAAGTCTATTTAATAACTCTTCATTTACAGTATTTGCCATTTTTGGGTAAATAGTAAGTGGATAATTCATAGTAAAGAGTTTTCTTTCAAACTCTTTTGCTGTACCATTCATAATCGCCATTGATAAAATTAAAACCATAACACCAATAGCAACTCCAATAAATGCTAGAATAGCACTTACAGAGATAAATGGATTTTTTTTATCAAATCTTAAATATTTTTTTACGATAAAATTTACTAAAGCTTTATTCAAATTAATTTCCTGCTGCAAGTCCTATTTTTGGACCACTTTTCCCACAACATTGTTTATATTTTAGACCACTTCCACAAGGACAAGGATCATTTCTTGCAATTTTTTTATCACTGTTTAAAACAGCCTCTCTTGCTTTATTTGTTGTTTGATGTTCTGTTGCTTTTTCCATAGAAGCTTTCATTCTATTTAAAGATTCTTGCTCTTTTTCTTTATCTTCCTTACTTTGAAGCTGTACAGCAAAAAGTATTTTAATAATTTCTAATTTAATGTTAGAAACTAATTCAACAAACATATTGTAAGACTCTTTTTTATACTCAACAAGAGGATCTTTTTGGTTGTAACCTCTAAGTCCAATACCAGTTTTTAAAGTATCCATTGAATATAAGTGTTCTCTCCAAGCATTGTCTAAAATTTGAAGATATAATATTCTTTCTATTTCACTTCTTTGTTTTGTATCAACTACACTCATTTTTTGTTCATAAACATCTTTTAAAATAGTAATTAATCTATTTTCTAAAGAGTCATAGTCTTCACTTTTTATATCTTTTTCTTCAATTATAAAGTGAAGTTCTTCTTTGAATTTTGCAACAATTTCTTTATAATTAAATTCTTCTTCACTCATTCCTTGGAAAATATTTGCATGAGATAGAAGATTTTGTACATAATCAACTCTATTTTCATCTATTTTTGAACCAATGTTATAATCTTCTTTTAATAAATCATTTCTAAAAGCATAAATAACTTTTCTTTGTTCATTTGCTACATCATCATATTCTAAAAGATGTTTTCTACTTTCAAAGTGCATTGATTCAACTTTCTTTTGAGCATTTTCAACAGCTCTTGTAACCATTTTCGACTCTATGTATTCACCATCTTTAATACCAAGTCTTTCCATGATTCTTTTTATTTTATCACTTCCAAAAATTCTTAAAAGATTATCTTCTAAAGATAGATAAAATTGAGATTCTCCAACATCTCCTTGTCTTCCACTTCTTCCTCTAAGCTGATTATCAATTCTTCTACTTTCATGTCTTTCTGTACCAATAATTGCTAAACCACCAAGAGCTAAGATTTCTTGAGTTAATTTAATATCAACACCTCTTCCTGCCATATTTGTAGCAATTGTTACAGCACCTTTTTGTCCTGCATCAGCAATGATTTTTCCTTCTTTTTCATGTTGTTTTGCATTTAATACAGTATGAGGTATTTTTTTCTCAACTAAAATTTTATGCAGTTGTTCACTTTTTTCTATACTAGCAGTTCCTACTAGAACAGGTTGCCCTTTCTCATGGTATTCTTTTATTTTTTTACAAACTGCTTCAAATTTTTCTCTTTCAGTTTTATAAATTAAATCACTTCTATCAACTCTTTGAACTTTTAAATTTGTAGGTATTGATACAACATCTAAATTATAAATTTGTGCAAATTCTGTTGCTTCAGTTTGAGCAGTACCTGTCATTCCTGAAAGCTTTTCATACATTCTAAAATAGTTTTGGTATGTAGTATCTGCTAGAGTTTGACTTTCATCTTGGATAGCAACTTTTTCTTTTGCTTCAAGTGCTTGGTGTAGACCTTCACTAAATCTTCTTCCCTCACTAAGTCTTCCTGTAAACTCATCAACGATAATGATTTGATCATCTTTTACAACATAATCAACATCTTTTTGAAAAATATAGTTTGCTTTTAAAGCTTGATCAAGAGAATGAGAAAGCATTGCATTTTCAATAGAGTATAGATTCTCAACTCCAAACAAAAGTTCAGCTTGTTCATGTCCTTGCTCAGTTAAAACAACAGATCTATTTTTCTCATCTACTATAAAATCACCTGTCGTTATTGGTTTATCAGCAGGATTTTTAGGTTCAATCATTTCTCCTCTAACTAGTTTTAAAGCTATTTCATTTGCTTTCACATAGTTAGAGTTTTTGTGGTTTGTTGGACCACTAATAATAAGTGGTGTTCTTGCTTCGTCAATTAAGATAGAGTCAACTTCATCAACTATTACAAAGTTATGACCTCTTTGAACTTTATCTTTTAAATCATAAACCATGTTATCTCTTAGATAATCAAATCCTAAAGAGCTATTTGTTGCATAAGTTATATCACAATTATATTGTTCTCTTCTCTCTTTATCATCTCTGATTGAATCAGTTAAAGCACCAACGCTGAAACCTAAGAATTCATATAAAGGTTTTAATTCATTTGCATCTCTAGATGCTAAATAATCATTTACAGTTACAACATGTACACCTTTTCCCGTTAGTGCATTTAAACAAACTGCAATAGAACCAACTAGAGTTTTTCCTTCACCTGTTTTCATCTCTGCAATTCTTCCATCATTTAAGACCATCGCTCCAATAAGCTGAACATCGTATGGTCTCATATTTAAAACTCTTTTTGAAGCTTCTCTTGTAATTGCAAATGATTCATTTAAAACATCGTCTAATGATTTTTCTTTGTTTTGTACAGAAGTTTTTAATTTATTAAATTCACTTTTTAGTTCATCATCACTTAGTTCTTGATACCTTTTTTCTAAAAGAGTTATTTCATTTGCTCTTTTTCTATATTTGTTTACTATTCTATCATTTCTTGTGCCAAAAACTTTTGAAAAAACATTTAACATAAAATTAGTTCCTTTTCGTTATAATGAGAAAGATTATATAGAAAAAAAGGTTAAAAATGTTTTATAGAGTTTTTTTTGTTTTTAGTTTTTTAGCATTAGCTTTATTAAATGCAAGTGATATTAAAAATTTGGATAGTTTTTTTGGAAATTTTAAACAGACTATAACATCTGATTCAAAAAGCGTTATTGAGTACAACGGTAAGGTTTTTATCAAAAAAAGTGGAAAAATATTATGGCAATATGAAACACCAATTAAAAAGAATGTATACATTGATAATAATATGGCTATTGTAGATGAACCTGAGTTAGAGCAAGCTATTTTTACAAAACTTGATAATGAAATTAATATTATTAAACTTTTAAATGAAGCAAAAAAAATTGATAATGAAAATTATGTTTCTACAATAAATGGAATAAAATATAATATCAAAGCAAGTGCTGATAAAGTTTCAAAAATTACATACAAAGATGAGTTAGATAATCAGGTTGCAATTAATTTCTTAAATATTGTTCAAAATGGTGAAATTTCTGATGAAATATTTAAATTTATAATTCCTAGCAATTATGATGTTATTAGAAAGTAAAAAGTAGTTTAAGAAAAAGTAGCTATAATTTTAGCTTAGGTAAACAAGACAATAGCTTGATATTTCAAGAGGAAAGTCCGGGCTGCTGTGAAGTGTGGTTCCATTTAAATAATGGCTAGAGTAATCTAAGGGATAGTGCAACAGAGAGTAGACAGCCAATTTTATTGGTGATGGTGAAACGGTGAGGTAAGAGCTCACCAGCAAAAAAAGTAACTTTTTTGGCTTTGTAAACCCAACCTGCAGCAAGAAGATCTGGTATTTACTTCACATTTTTTGGTCTTCGCAAGAGCGTTAAAGTGATTTAACGTCTAGATAAATTATTGTCCTTGACAAAACGCGGCTTATTGTTTACCTATTATAAAACTTTTCGATGATTTTTTTCTCTAATTCTTCAACACTGTTTAAAGCATCGTTATAATTTGAGAATCCCCAATTTACTAGAATACCTTCAATACCTGCATTTGTTGCAGCCATGATATCTTTATTTGAATCACCTACAAGTTGAGCATTTTGTTTTTTTATACTATATTTATCTAATAATATATTTACCATATCAGGATTTGGTTTTGGTTTTTCAACATCATTGTATCCTACAATTGAAGAAAAATAGTTTTCAATTTCTAAATGATTTAACATTTTTCTAGCATATTCAGAGTTTGCATTTGTTGCAATACAATATTTAAAATCGCTTTTAAAATTATCTAAAAGTTTTTTAATACCATCATAAATATGTAAGTCTACCAAACAATTTTTACTATAATAATCTTCAAATAACTCTTTTATTTCAGGAGTAAAAACTTTTCTATTATAAAAAAATTCTGCACTGTTTACATTTATGTCATTTATATTTTCTAAAATAAAATCTCTCTCTAATGTTTCTAAACCCAAATTTTCTCTTACATAATTTACGGTGTTTGCTATTGCATAACCACTATTTATAAGAGTTCCATCCATATCAAAAATAATCATATTCATAAAAAAATGCCTTTAAAAAATTAATATTAGAATTATATAATTTTAAAATTAGTAAAAAGTTAATTAAAATAAGACAAATTTTATCTTATTTTAAAGTTAGATAATTTATAATTTCACTCATAGGATATTTGTATTGAATCCTCCTACTACTAAATACAATTTTTAATAGTATCCTATACTTTTTTTGAAATAAATTAATTATACGGGCTTTACAGTTTTTCCCTCTGTAAAGCCTTTTTTTATGCCAAAAAAGATACAATCTGTCTTTATTTTGGAGAATATAATATGAAAAAACTTTTACCAATATTAACTATAGTTTTAATAGCTTCAATTATTTTAATAATATTTATATCTATGGCAAAACAACAAAAAATGATTGTTGTTAAAGAAGGAAATATTTCTCAAGTACCTTTAGAAATAGTTTTAGGAAAATATCAAGATAGTGATTGTGGAATGGTTATAAATGATTTAACTTTTGCTTCACAAGTTGTATCTATTGATGGAAAAACTTGGTTTTTTCATGACCATGGAGGGCTAGGAAATTGGTTAAATTCTAAAGATAATAAATTTAAAAATAGTATTAAAATTTTTGTTATGACGAAAGATAGTAAAAGATATATTGAAGCAAAAGATGCTTTTTTTAGTACAAACGAAGAAACACCAATGAAATTCGGGTTTGGTGCTTATGAAAATAGTAGTGAAAATTTTATAAGTTTTGATGAGATGCTTTTAAAAGTTTTAAGAAAAGAGACTTTAGCTAATCCAAATTTTAAACAACACAATCATGATAATCATAGTGAGCATAAATAGTGGAAGCAATTAGTGTAATTTCAATTATAACTATTGCGCTTTTAGGTTCTTTTGGACACTGTATAGGAATGTGTGGAGGAATTGTTGTAGCGTATTCAAGCACAAAAATAAAAAGTGAATATAACAAAGTTACACAAAGTGTAGCTCATCTTTTATATTCATTTGGGAGAGTTACAACTTATACACTTTTAGGAGCAATATTTGGTTTTGTTGGAGGAGTTGTTAGTTTTTCCAATATAACAAGTGGTGTAATGCTTTTAATTACTGGTCTTATGATGATTCTAGTTGGATTTTCTCTTTTGGGAAAAGTTAAATTTTTATCATTTTTAGAGCAAACTTGTTCAAAATCAAGTTTTTATCAAAAAAATTTTAAAGCTCTTTTGGGTAGTAATTCTTTATTTAGTTTTTATCTTTTGGGACTTTTAAATGGTCTTTTACCATGTGGTTTTGTGTATGTTTTTGCAATTACAGCTGCTAGTACAGGAAGTGCTTTTTGGGGTGCTGTTGTTATGTTTATTTTTGGAATTAGTACAATCCCAGCACTATTCTTTTTAGGATTTTTTATAGGTTTGTTCAAACAATCAAATCTTAGAGATACTTTTATAAGAATTGCTTCTATTTTAGTGATTATTTTTGGAATATATATAGCTTATCAAGGTTATGAATATATAGTTGATCCAACAAAATCAATATTGAATTGTCACATATAATAAAAATTATTAATTAAATTTTGTAAAGGAGGAAAAAATGAAAAGATATTTTAGCTTTTTTGGTATTTTAATGGCAACATCAAATGCAAAACTTAATATGTTTTATTCAAAATTTGATAACTATTTAGAAAAATTACCAAATATAAAAAATAGTTTAATAAAAACTGAACTAAAACCAATCAAACAATATTCAACAAATAATTTATAAA
>RRZU010671080.1_pt1 | contig 14823 bp, 19 predicted proteins | sample 2165561 | NCBI WGS metagenome assembly RRZU01 (sample SAMN10456909, study PRJNA506462) | wastewater metagenome | isolation source: wastewater sludge | place: USA: Moscow, Idaho
CGCACCCGTGCCAACGGCGAAGCCCGACTGGTCACGGTATCGGTCAGTGGCCTCGGGTGGTGTGCCCTCCCCTTCTCGAGCCACTGGCGAGCGCGATCCGCGTTGGCCTCAATTCGAGCGGGCCATGCTCCAGATCGGGCAGTGGGAGTTAGGGGCGTCTGCGGGGGTGCTATTTGGGCAGCTGGAGGTCGTCAAGGGCACGATTACGGAGCGCTTGGATGCTGCGGAGCGGGCCGGCCGGACCGTTGAAGATGTGGCGCGTGAGCTGGCCGCGGCCGCAGTGAGGGCAGAGGCGGAGGCATTCCAGCGGATGGTCGATGAGGCGGAACGCGAGATGGAGAGTCCTGATGTGGTCCCGGATGAGCCAGAGGAACCGGGGTGGTGAATAGGCGATTTTAATCAATAGCCGAGCCTTCGTCCTGATCGCCTATCCCACCCAAGGGCACGAAATGCTCTTTGTCGCGCTTGGCGGCATTCCTCATCGCGGCATCGACGACAACATGAAGACAGCTGTCGACAAGGTGCAGAAAGGCAAGAGGCGCATCGTGAATGCCCAGTTTGCGAGAAACCGCTACTCTGTGCCTTGCGAATTTGTCGGGCAGCGCGTCAGCGACCTTGGGTGATTATCAGGATGCTCACCTGCTCGACCGTTTACGGCGAAGTGTGTCCGTGCGCAACACACTGATTAAACTGCCTATAGAGATCGAGTATCCGTAAGGGCCCAACTGGTTTGTTACTGCGAGTAACTCGATTGTAGTGCAATGATGTACTGTCGAAGAAACGAAAATGACTGCACAGATCATATACTTGAATGACTTCCGGATAGGCTCGAAAAAAAGTACGTTCAAAGTGTTGCTGCGGAAGAACTGCCACAATCGGCACGTTAAACGGAAGCCTCTATTTGCCATCCGGTCGGAGTTCGAGAGCATTCTCGACAACCGACAGGCATTGACAAAAAAGCCTGCGATGGGAAGCGCCTCGCAGTTAGACGTCTATGCATATCCGAACCTTATGTTGGCAGGACGGGGAAAAAGTAACCGGCACAAATATGTAAATTCAGTACGATTATTGATACCAGATGTCTTAGCAGAAGGCGTTCTCGTCGAAGGAGGCAAGAAGTCTGGTCGCACAAGTCTGTTGTTCCGACTTTTCCGCCAATATCATGCTCGCAACTATTTCCCGGTATTAATCAGAGGAAGAGACCTAAAAATTCCAACATCCTCATATCTCGATGCGCTCTTTAAGCGCACCATCGAGTATCAGTATGGTGATGAAGGGATCGAGGCCTTCTTCGAGTACCCGCAGAATCAGAAACTTCTTCTGATAGATGACTTTGACTATAGCTCCTTCGCTCTCTCGAATGACATTGATCACATTGATCTACTACGCGAACGGTTTGGGCTTCTTGTCATGACAGTTGGAAACTCGTACGTACTACGGACCCTTCTGGAAGCCGGCATTCCCGAGGAGATGGGGTGGAATCATTACAAGCTACTTCCGTTGAGCCTTGTATCAAGTCCGCACGATGAAATAGCCCCGTACTCACCGACGAATGCCTTGGTCACAGATTGAAGCCGAACTGGCACCGGATTTCGTCCGCAAGAGCCGAAAAGAGAAAGTCATCATTAAGCGCTTAACTACTCCACCTTGCTGAGCTTGCGTCGGGAGACGAGGGTTGCTGCTCCTACCTCCAAGGGCAGCAGCCCGACTTAGGAGTAACGATGGACGCACAGCAACAGGTACTCGCCGCGCAAAACGGTTTCTGACCATCACACCTTGACAAATGATATTTTTACTATAAAAATATAATTAAAATATCGAAAGGAAATGTGATGCCTAGACTCCCCGGAAGCAAAAACAAGACTCCGCAAGAACTGAAAATTGAAGCAGAAATCCTGAAGAAGAAGGCAGAGAATATGGAGCTCGAACGCAAGCGCAAAGCGCTCGCTGAGCAAAGGAGACAAGGGGGAAAGAATGGCAAATAAGCACTTGGGCGTATGCCCATTCTGTGGAGATTCTGTCACGCCAAAATTGGTCGAGGACAACAACATTCGACGGGATGTTTGTGAGTGTCCTTCGTGTAATGAAAAAATTTTGGTTTGCCGTACACCGGGTTGCAAAAACTATGCAAAGGGCGGCTCGGTTTATGACGATGAACTTTGCCCGTCGTGTACGGAAAGCCTTGCCTCAGGTGCTGGCGAAGTTCTTAAATGGGGCGCTATGGCTGTTGCCGCTGCAATTGGCACTGCAATAGCAGCGACAATGACAGATCAAAAAGATTAGAGGCCACCATGCCTGCCGCTTGCCTTGCTCGATCAACTTCGCCGCCTCAAGGTCGCCCGATAGGTCGATGATGCTCTGGTCGATCTGGCGGCTTTGCCGCTCCAGTTCGCCAACTTCCTTGGCGCTTGCCAGCCGACTAGCCACATCGGCTTCGAAGTCCAGCCGCTTGCGGCTCGTCTCGCCGGTTCGGCGCTCGTAGCAACAGCATTCGTAAGTTATTCTAGAGCATTACAAGGGATCAAGTTTGTGCGTATCTTAGTTGCGGGTGGGGCGGGGTTTATCGGGGCCGCCTTGTGCGAGAAGTTGCTTGGGCAAGGGCACACCGTGGTGTGTGTCGATTCGTTGCAGACGGGCAGCACGCAAGCGGTCCAACGGCTGCATGCGTATGCTGGATTCACCTTCCTCCACCAGGACATCGTACAGCCCCTGACTATTAGCCAAGTAGGCCTAGTTGAGCAGATCTACAACTTGGCCTGCCCAGCCTCGCCGCGGCAATACCAGCAAGACCCGGTTAAGACCATCGAAACTAATGTCATCGGAACGCGCAATTTGCTGGACCTGGCTCGGTTTGCCGGCGCCCGTTTTCTCTTGGCGTCGACCAGTGAGGTCTATGGCTGCCCCCAACAGAAGCCGCAGAGCGAAGACTATTGGGGCAACGTTAATACCACCGGCCCCCGCGCCTGCTATGACGAAGGCAAACGATGCGCCGAAGCTTTGGTTCAGGCCTATTGTACCAAGCACCATGTGAATACGCGTATTGCGCGTATCTTCAATACCTACGGGCCGGGCATGCAGCGTGATGATGGCCGTGTGGTCAGTAATTTTGTTACCCGTATCCTCGACGGCACGCCCATCGATATCTACGGCAGTGGTTACCAGACACGCTGCTTCTGCTACGTGGACGACATGGTTGAGGCATTGATCGCCCTCATGGTTAGCGACTGCAGTACGCCTGTGAACTTGGGGTCGGACCGGGAGGTGTCTGTCATAGCACTGGCGTATCTAATTGGCCAAGTGCTGGAAAAGCCGGTTTCCTTACGCTACGCCGCAGCCGTGCTCGATGACCCGCAGGAGCGCAGACCTAATCTTGAAAAGTGCCACCGCGTGCTGGGCTGGCTAGCAACCACGCCGCTGGAAGTGGGTATATTGAAGACGGCCAAATTCTTCGCGTAAATGCATGAGTAGATCCATGCCTGACTATGTGGTGGCAGGCGCATCGTCGATAGAGGACATTCCACTATTCGTTGAAGCCGCCAGACACGGCGGCATGGTTGTGCTGCTCGTAGAAAACATGGCGATGTTGGACCACATCCCGGCGCAACATCGCTCGCTGGTAACCTGCGGAGAAGACATCCCGGATAACTGCGCGCCCGTAATCCCCCTCAATGAGTTCTGGGTGAGCCGGGTGATTCAGGCTAGGGTCGCCAATATCTCGACGCACGCTTTGCGCGCAAGCCGCTCTAAGCATTACCTATCCGCGAAGTTGGCTGCATGCGGCATACATGCCTTACAACGGCGCTATTTGGAAGACGTTGCGGAGCCATATCCCGATTGTTACCTAGCCCGGTTGGATGCTGCCTATTCCGGCTACGGCATTGTGCGCTATGCCGAGGCGGGGTGCTTTGACCCCATAGCGATCTCTCAAGCGGTTCGAGCCGACGCAGACCGCACTATGCGAGCGGTGCTGGACGACGAGGTCGCCCGAGTGGTGGTAGAAGACTACTTGGACGGCGAGGAATACAGCGCCGACGTGTTCGTAACCCAAGGCCGACCGGTCGTGCTGCGCCTGTTTCGCAAGGTCATCGCATGGATCGGTGGGCGACCGGTGTGCGACAGTTACATTGCAGTACCGCACGATCCCGCCTTGTGCGTCGCAATCCACGAATGGTGCGCGGCCTTGTACAGTCCCGGCTGCACCAGCTTCGGCCAGTTCGACTTCATCGTTGTTGACGGGCGCCCAATCGTGGTGGATTTCTCCTGCCGCATTGGCGGTGGCCTGGGCGCAATCAAGCGCTTCGCGGGCCATGCCAGCTATGTTGCACTGGCACTGACCGGTGGTGCTCCAGCTTTCGCTCCGTTCACGGTGCAAAAGAATGTGTTGGCCCCACGGCCAGGCCGCCTGGCGAACTTTTCCTACCGGGTACCGCACGCGTGTCAGGTGACGATCCACAAACAACTTGGCGACATACTGCCGGAAAACCGCTGTAGTGCAAACGCCAGGATTGCTGAGATCTGCTTCGAGGTCGACGACTTGGACGATGCAATAGCCATGGCCCGCTCACTAGATGACAAGGTGAGTATCGATGTCCATGACTGATACCGAAGAACTGATTGATCTGCTGTCTGACTATTTCGCTCTGGTGGGGGGAGGTCTGATGGCAGATGAATTGGCGCGTCGTCTACGTGCTATCAATAAACTGGATGACTTGACCGCCATCGATGGCGATATGAACGATCCGCTGTGGCGCGTGGTGCCGCAGATCATCATGCATCGCTTTGGGTTGGCGGCTTTCCAGGGGTTCGAAACCCGGCATACGGCCAACAAATCCTTCGTCTTCGTGCATCCCGTCCATAGTCATATCGTGCCGAAGCTGCAGGATGCATTGGCCCAACGCTGGGTGGTAGGCGAGACCATCACGCGCGAGCTGACGCCTCGTTTGATCAGCTGCTTGTACGGCGGCTACCGCTGGCACGCAGCCTACGCTGCGGCTTGCAAATGCCGTGGTGACCTTGGTCAACTGGCCACAATCCTGCCGCTGTCGCGTTGCAACCGTGTGGCGCTGCAAGACCTAGTCGCCTTCAAGAACGAGAATCGCGCCAAACTCGCTGAGAAAATCGTCATGTCACGTGAACGGTTGAGTCAGACTATGAACGGGGTAATCCAGGCCTTCCATTGCCCCGACGTGATTGAAAACACCCGCCAGTTGTTGAATCTTGGCATGGTGGATTTGAGAGAGATTTCGGATGAGCACACGCATCATCGGCGTGCATAGCGGCCACGATGCCTCGGCCTGCCTGTTGGTGGATAATGTCTTGGTCGGTGCTGTCGCCCGCGAGCGGCTGACGCGCATAAAGCACGACCATGGCGATCCGGTTGAATGCGTCGAATACCTGCTAACACATTTTGGACTCGCGCCAGCCGATATCGACTTACTGGTGTGCAGCGACTGGCACGACGCCCCCGAATTGCGCGAAGGGCGCTATGGCCGGTTTCCGCGCGTGGAAAAGACGCAGCGTCATCATCTACTGCATGCCTACGCCGCCAGTGTGATGGCGCCTGCCGGGCCGGCACTGGTGTTAGTGACCGACGGCCGCGGATGCCGCCCTGAAGACAACGGTGTAATCGGGACGGGCGCGGGTTTATTCGAGGTCGAGTCTGTCTACCGCCATGAGCGTGGCAGACTCACCGAAATTGAAAAAATCTACCGCCCCTATTTCAAACGGCGCTTTACTTGGGGTAGCCATATTGACAGCCTGGGCTACGCCTACGCAGCGGTCAGCAAGAGAATCTTCGGCTCATCTCATGCAGCAGGAAAGGTCATGGCGCTAGCCGCCCTGGCCACGCACGCACACGACATCCCCGCGCCGTTGCGCTTCGGTCCCAGTCAGGTGTTCGCTGTCAATCCTGACTGGTTGGCGTACTTGGAAGCCAGCCCCGACCATATTGACTGGAATACACCGTTGGCGGCAGATCTGGCGGATACGATCCAACAGAGCCTAGAAGACTACCTGTCCTTTCGCACGCAGCAATTGGCACAGGCACATCAGTGCCGGGATCTTCTGCTGGGTGGCGGCGTGGCGCTGAACTGCAGGAACAACGGTCTGTTGGCCAACGCCGCGTGGCTGCGTTCCGTTGACGTTTTTCCTGCGGCCGGTGACGACGGCCTGTCGGTGGGTGCCGCAGTGATGGCTTTACGTGATACTTTCAGCGACTATCGCCCAATCGTGTATGGGGTGAGTCAGGGGGCCTCTTATGAGCCGGAGGTCTCGCATCGGGCACAGGCTGCTCAGGAGATAGCTCGCTTGTTGGCCGACGGCTGCGTCGTGGCTGTGTTCCAGGGCGGCTCAGAATTTGGCCCGCGAGCGCTTGGTTACCGTTCCATCCTGTCATCGGCGACCGACTTGGCTATGAAAACCCGGCTTAACGCGCAAATCAAGCGTCGCGAATCCTTCCGCCCCTTCGGTGGCATCGTTTTGCGTTCCCACCTAGACCAGATTACCGGCGATTCCCTGGCTGGCCCCAACATGCTGTCGGCGGCGCGGGTGACTGATACAGCTCACATCCTATATCCGGCGCTGGTCCACGTTGACGGGACTGTCAGGCTACAAGTGGTAGAAGAAGATGGCGGCCTGCTGCATCAGGTCTTGGTGGCATATGAGGGCCTGACTGGCCGCATGGCGCTGATTAATACCTCATTCAATGGCCCTGACGAACCCATCGTGGAAACGCTGGCCCAGGCTCGCGCCTGCGCCACCACTATCGGCCTAGACTATATTTATGCGCACGGGACGCTGGAGGCAGTGCATGCCTGAACTAGCCATCGTTACCTATCTGCGCGGCCAGGAGCGGTTGACGCCGGAACTGATCGACATCGGCAACCAACTGCACCACCACTATCCCGGCCTAGTCATGGAGCTCTACACGGAGTCTGCGCAGGCACTGTACGTGCCAGGTGCGGCCTTTCCTATCCGCGTCACCCATACTCGAGGAACCAAGTATCGCAAGCTGCTCCATACGTTGCAGAGTACTGAGCATCGTTACCTGCTAAGCCTGGATAACGACATCGCTGCCGACATTCCCAGCTTGCTGCGCCTGGTCGTAAAGACCTTGAACGGTGGTTTTGACCTCGGCTGGGGCCGGATCAGCTCGCGCGAGGTGTCGAGTTTCGTCTCACGCTTGGTGGAAGTGGATAAGCTGCTTTCTCACACCGTGATACGACCCACACTGTGGCACCTACACCTTGGGGTGACAATTCCAGGCCAGTGCTTCCTGCTCAAGGCGGCAAGCTTTCGTGGCTCTTTGCCAGGAACGGATACCTTCCTCGATGACCTTTCCATCGGACTGCACGCGGCCAAGCATCATCTGCGCTATCACTATTCAGAAGAAGTAGTGGCCTTCGAGTTGCCATCCTACTCCTTCGTGGCGCTGTGGAAGCAGCGCTCGCGTTGGGCCACGGGTTTTCGGCAATCGCTTTCCTGCGCCACCTTGACCCGCCAAGACCGCAGGTTGCTGTGGGTGCATGCCTTTTGTTATCACCTGCTACCCATCATAAACGTGGTCGTGTTGATGGTACTGGCACCACAGGTGCCATTCGCGTGCGCCGGGTGGCTCGGGGTGCTTGCTCTGTCCATCGCCCGGCATCGCCCGCAAGCGCTGGGGGCGGCGCTCGCTTACCCTATCCTATTCCCAGTATTCCACTTGGGATGGTGTTTCCATTTCTTTTACGTCAAATCATGATTCTTTCACCTGAAACCGATTTGAAGGCCGAGATACTCACGCGCGGTGTGGTCTTTACCTCCGCAGCAATCGACAGCGCCGCTTCCATAGGCGCTAAGGGACAGAACCTCGTCTATAACGCGCCTAAGGGCTTTGTCCGGGAGCGGCCGCAGGAATTGTACCTGGAGGGGGAGGATGGTTATCGTACAGTGGTTTCCTGTGTGTCGGCGCACGGCAAGCGCGAGCCCGTAACCGTGGACGTGGCAGTCTCGGGCGAGTTGGTGTGCCGCATCGGCGACCTCGCCGCCAGCAACCACGTCAAGGTCGGCTTTGTAAAGCAACCGGAGTACTACGCACAGTGCCTAGCCAGCGGTGAGCGGGTCCAGAAGTACATTTCCGCCTGCGGCTATGATGAACTCAACATCATTCCGTGGAAGGGGTGCCTCATTTCCAGTGTCTGCCGGTTTTGTGGTGTAAACAGCGTGGCTGTGAAAAATCCCAGCGACGCCCTACATGCAGCGCACTTGCGGCCGGGTGCCCTGGGCTGGGAAGTGGCGCGGGTGTCCTACCTTGGCAACCTGTCGGAATCGATCGGCCTCGCGCTGCAGGCCGAGTGTTATTCGGAGCACTTGCACGTAATCCTGATCTCGGGCAACTTACCCGACGACCAACTCGACCTGCAAGCGGACATTTATTGCGACATTGCCGCCCACATCAAAGATCAGATCGCACAAAAGAGCACAGAGGGTATCGTTGCTGTCATCACGCCGCCGCATGACCTTGGCCGGCTGGATAAGCTAAAGAAAGCTGGTGTGGCTATCGTGGTGTTCAATCTGGAAGTAGGAAACGATCCTTGGTTCAGCAAGTACTGCCCTGGTAAGAGCGCGCTGGGCCGCAATTTCTTCATAGAGAGACTAAAACATGCCGCCACCGTGTTCGGCCGTGGCAGGTCTTGGACTAATTTCGTGCTGGGTCTAGAACCGGTGGACGAACTGCTACTGATGTGCGAGGAACTTGCCGGGCACGGCATCGTTTCCAGCGCCAATGTGCTGCACGTGGACGAGGGCAGCCGGCTCGACTCCGATCCACCGACAAAGGAGACCGTCATCCGCTTCTTCCACGGGCTGGCTCAGATTAACCATCGCCATGGCTTCGACGCCTTCTATTGCGCCAAGGCTTTGCGCACAAGTCTATCTAACGAATTCCAGGATGGGCGCTGGGCATAGGAGACTTTAATATTGTTATCTCGTGCCAGCGAGTACAAATATCATCGTCATATACGCTCAGAAGCCTGTCGCAGGAACTCCAAGACGATGAACGCCTCCTCTGGCTTAGATGACAATCGGATGGTGAAGCTGACGTTCAAGGCGGATCACGACTGAGCGGCAGGTTGCCTGTGCATTGCCGCCCGACATGACCTATCAGGTCAATGACAGCTCTGGCCGAGCACCTGTCGGCGAGTAGTTGTCACTGGCGTTCATTCTACGCAACCACTGGTCATAGAACTCAGACGCGCCGTAGGGCTGTGGCTCATCCGCCACCGGTCAGGCGATCAAGAATGGCTGGTCAAGTGCGATAAGAAACGGTGGTCAAGTTGGCACAATTACGCACTATGGCTACAAGCAACAAGGAAGCGGCGGTACGGTAGACCTCAGAATCAGTGACATTTAGACAAGTCTCGGGCAGCTAATAGGGGAAAATATCCGCATACAGGTTCCACGGAATATTGCGACGGTCATTGAAGCGATTGAGGCCGGAAGAAATCCGGCATCGATTCGTGAAATTCAGGAAGCTAAGGCATTGCCACGGCAAAACAGGGAAACCCTAACCGCATTTACGCGGAAAATTGGACTGCGCCGACTAATCAGAATGCCCGGCAGTGAGACTTCGAACGATCTTGAAATGTTCATTGATGTACCCAAGTCGGGCAGTTAAGGAACCTGCGCGGTCAGAGCCGACGTTGGTGCCGGACTGGCGCGAGGGGGACAGCGCCCCTCGTTTTCACCGGATGCGGTGCAAGCCATGACGGGATTAGTTTGTGTTTCAGCGTAGTTGGGCGTGGCTAGGCACCCATAACAGGCGTTATGTCCATTTGGCGGGCGCGGCAACAATCATCTGTCTTGCAATTAACAATAGAACGCGCGTTGTATTACAATAGAACGCGCTGCGAAATGTGCAGTTATTGCGAGGTGATCCCATGACCGAAACCATCGACCACGGCACCCTCTCCCGTCTTGTGGAAGCAGGGGCCATACGCGGGGCGCACATCGTCGGCCAGCCTGGTGGCTGGGCCGTGATGGTGCGCTACGGGATGCACGAGCGGCCACTGGCCGCGCAGCGCAGCCGGAATGTGCGGCTGTTTCGACGGTTTGAAACGCTGGTCTCGTATCTCAAGGGCGTGGGGATTGCCCGCTACGATGTGGACGCGGCCAATTTTGACCCCGACACCTTGCACGCGACGCGCCGGCCGGATCGGGCCGAGGCGCTAAAGCGTGCCCACGAAGCCGCCGCCTATGATGCATGGTTCCGCGCGTCGGTGCAGGCCAGCCTCGACGATCCACGCCCCAGCGTGCCCGATGATGAGGCCCGCGCCCACTTTGCCGCCAGACGGGCCGCGCTGCGGCAGCGTGCGCAGTGACGCGGCTGGTCTGGCGTCCGATGGCCTTGGCCGACCGGGACGCGATTATGGATTACATCGCGCAGGACAACCCGGCGGCGGCTATCGAGCTTGACGACGAGTTCGAGGCCAAGGCCGAACAAGCGCGACAGCGCCCCACCCTCTACAAGACAGGCCGCGTGCGCGGCACGCGGGAAATCGTGGTGCGGCCCAATTATGTGATGGTCTATCGCCTCGAGGACGACGGCGGCACGCTGGCCGTGCTGCGCGTGCTCCATGCCGCGCAGCAGTGGCCCCCGGCCAAGCCCTAGACCCGCCACCCTACCCCGCCGCGTGCGGGGGGTTTTACTCATAAAATGTATTTACTCAAACGCTCAATGTGCTATACTGTTTTGAGTAATTCCTCGTTCCCTTAAATGTTCAATAGCTCAAGGAGTGCAAATGCAAGTAATTGCGGTGCTCAATCAAAAAGGTGGTGCGGGTAAAACCACTATTGCCACCCATTTAGCGCGGGCGCTACAACTCGACGGCGCAGACGTGTTGTTGGTCGATTCCGACCCACAAGGCAGCGCTCGCGATTGGGCCGCTGTCCGCGAGGATCAACCCGTGCCCGTGGTTGGCATCGACCGGCCCACCATCGAGCGCGACCTCAAAAGCGTTGCCAAGAAAGATTTTGTGGTGATCGACGGAGCGCCACAGGCCCACGACTTGGCTGTGTCGGCGATTAAAGCGGCAAACTTGATCTTAATCCCCGTGCAGCCCTCGCCCTACGACATTTGGGCAACCTCTGACCTCGTTGATTTGGTCAAGCAGCGCATCGAGTTAACCGATGGCAAGCTCAGGGCAGCATTTGTTGTGTCGCGTGCTATCAAGGGGACCAAGATCGGCGCAGAGATTACGGACGCGCTACGTGGTTACGGTTTGCCGATCTTGGAGTGTCGCATCACTCAGCGCGTGATCTATCCGAGCAGCGCGGCCAGTGGCACCACAGCAATCGACCAAGAGCCGACCGGCGAAGCGGCAGCAGAAATTCGAGCGCTGGCCGCAGAAGTGCGCCAATTCATCAATTACGCGATTTGATGTGTTAAGTAACGGAGTGTTTACTCAAATGAGTAATGGAAAATTAGGAATGAAAGCGGGCCGTCCAAGTAGCGCGAAAGCAGCCCCGACCCTGAGCGACCTTGCAGACAAAGCGCCTACCGTCCGGGTTAACTTCGACCTCGACCGGGCCGAACACACAAAGCTAAAAATCTACGCGGCCAAGACCGGGCGCAGCATCACGGATATTTTGCGCGAGCTGGTAAGCGCAATTGATGAAAAGAGTAATTGAGTTTTAACGTAATTGAGGCGTTGAGTTTATGGCGACCGAACCGCGTGGTAAGTTTGACCCGAAACTACTCGATACGCTCGACACGGTTGGGGTCGTTGATCCTGACCCGATTTGGTGCGCGCAAAAGTACCTGCGTCACCTCGGCTATTGGCACCGTGAGTTATCCGAGCAGATCGTCAACGGCAATAGGGCGCTTGCCCAGCTTGCCGTGCGTGGCGGTATTGATAGCGCGGAGGCGCAGGCGCTGCGGGAGGAGGTCAAGCGGTTGCAGGCCAAGCGGGACGAAGTAGATGCCGATATTAAGACCGAGACAAAAGACCTCGCGGAGTTGTGGCAGAGAGAGGCGCAGCGCACTAGCTCAACGGTTGAGAACGGGGCTACAGGGAAAAACGGGTTAGTAAAAATACGCCATCCGAACCGCGATTTTTTCCTCGCCGACCTTTTCGATTACGCGCTCAAGGATGACGGCGCGAGCATGGAAGCGCCGATCTTCACCTTGTCCACTAAGCCCGATATGAGCATCTGGCAATGGACGAGCAAGGACGGCAACAAGTCGGTGAAGGTCGCGCCATCTGTGTTAGGACGAGCTACCCAGCACGACAAAGACGTGTTGATTTTCGTTGTGTCGCAAATGACCGAGGCGCTTAACCGTGGCCGGGACGATGCAAAAAACCGCACCGTGCGGTTCACTGTGTATGACTTTTTGGTGACGACAAACAGGCAGACAAGTGGGCAGGGCTACAAGCTGCTGCAAGACGCCTTCGAGCGGCTGCGCGGCACGTCGATTACAACAGACATACGCACCGGAGGGGAGCGGGTCAAGCAAGGGTTTGGCCTTATCGACGAGTGGCGCATTATCGAAAAGTCCAAGGACGACGAGCGCATGATCGCGGTCGAGGTCACGCTGTCGCGCTGGCTCTACAACGCTGTGCAGGCGTTTGAGGTTCTGACCATACACCCGGACTATTTCAGGCTGCGCAAGCCGCTTGCGCGGCGGTTGTATGAGATTGCACGAAAGCACTGCGGGCATCAGACCGAATGGACGATTGGGCTTGAGTTATTGCAGGAAAAAGCGGGCAGCAAATCGACGCTCAAGGAGTTTCGGCGAGCTGTGCGCAGTATCCAGACAGACGACAGCTTGCCCGAGTATCGGCTGCTGCTGACCAACGACGACAAAGTGAGGTTCTACGTGCGTGATGGTGCGCGGTTGGTGCGGGGTATTTCGCAGCGCTACGGCAAGCAATGAAACCTCGTCATTTCACCCACCGCGAGAACGGCAACAAGTCGGCACGTCATTTCACCCACCGCACCCTGAAAACTGTGGATGGGAACGTCATTTCACCCACCTTTTCTGTGGATAGATACGTCATTTCACCCACCGGGCTATCGTCATTTCACCCACCGGGCAGTTTTTCAAAGCCTTGCCCAATAAGGCTTTCAAGCGTTTTACACAACCCGTAACGCGCGCGCGCGGTTCTTTAACTTATATAAATCTTTAACGCGGTCGATTTTGCCCCCGTAGTGGAAAACTCAACCGGCAAAGCGGCAAAGGCCGGGGCACCCCTCCGGGGTTCCCCCACCCTTCGGGCGGTTCCCCCTCCCCGTTATCGACGCCCCCCAAGGGGCGAGAGGACCAGCCCCCCAAGCAGTACCACCGCCACAGCCAGCAACAAACGCCAGTGAAACGTAAAGGCCGTGAAAAGCGGTCTTTAGAGGGGAGGTAGGCCAGCGGCCAGCGCCTCAAACAACGACCACCGGAGCGGAACGGCAAGACCACCCACTGACGCGCCCCCTGAGGGGGCTTGTCCTCTCGCTTGCGAGGCGGCGGGAGCAGGGGAGATAAACCCATCCCCCGCCCCTTGCCTAGAGCGTTGTGCATTCCGGTCAGCGTCAAGGGGCCGAGTCCTCGCCCTGCGGGCTGCGGGCCGCACCAACCCCTTGACCCTGCCCTCCATGCGTGCGGCATCGTGCAGAATGGGGTCGCCTCAGAAACCGGAAAATAAAGCATGCTAGTGGCTAGCGTGTCAGGTTGAAGTCTTAGAAGTCGGGCGTAGAACGTCAGATAAAGCCGAAAACGACCCTAATTTGACGCGATTTAGATGGCCCAGTGGGAGCGAAGCTGCGATTTGAGGACATATAAGTTGTTGCTGATAAGCTCAGGAGTGACAATGGGAAGCCTCAGCGCACTTTAGGCAGTCCGAAAGGGTTCGGTTTCGGTCAGGCTGGTTGAACAGTGTACGAAAGTAGGTGAAATAGATTTCGGATGTGCGTAATGATTCGTACACCACATTCGGACGGAACCGCCAAAATTCCGTCAGTGCGCCAAATGCATCGGCTGTGCCACCAAGCGCACGCCCAAGGCGGCGCAAACACGGCTAATTGTCTCAAAGCGCGGTTCGCTGCCGGGTCGTAGCGCTTTGTACAAGGCTTCACGTGCAATACCGGCATCCTTTGCAACCTGCGACATTCCACGCGCACGGGCAATGTCGCCGAGGGCGGCAGCGAGTAGCGCCGGGTCGTTCTCTTCAATAACGGTCGTCAGATATGCCGCAATATCCTCTTCGCTGTTCAGATATTCGGCGGCATCGAATTCGGGAAGGTCAGAAATCTTGATTCTCTTGGTCATGGTCAATCCTCCAAGCGTTTCGCCAGCGCTGCGGCTCGGCGAATGTCGGCCTGTTGCGTGGATTTGTCGCCGCCTCCAAGCATCACAATCAATACCTCGCCGTGCTGAACGTAGTACATGCGCCAGCCCGGCCCGAAGTGTTCGCGCATCTCGAACACACCTTCGCCTACCGGCTCAACATCGCCCAAGTTTCCAAGTTGGGCTTTTCGCAGTCGCTTGTTGAGACGCTGGCGGGTTAGCCCGTCCTTCAAGCCCTTGAGCCAGTCGGAGAACTCATCGAGACGTTTTACCGTATAGGTCATGGGTCTAGTGTAATCGACCGATTACACGCAGTCAAATTCAATTTCTTCGGATTTGTGCATTTGCATTAGCGCAAGCTTATATGTCCTCAAATCGCAGCTTCGCTCCCACTGGGCCGAGAAAGGCGGCTACGCCGCAGAACAGCCCTACATGCCCATGCTCGGGCCGCTGTCCCTCTCACGCCTGCTGCGCTGGGCTTCCTTGGCCTGCTCTTGCTGCCACTCGGCCAC
>RRZU011172235.1_pt1 | contig 14819 bp, 9 predicted proteins | sample 2165561 | NCBI WGS metagenome assembly RRZU01 (sample SAMN10456909, study PRJNA506462) | wastewater metagenome | isolation source: wastewater sludge | place: USA: Moscow, Idaho
AAAATTATTAAAATACTTACCCATCCTGATGAAGTAATCAAGTTTACAAAAGAAGAAATGATAGAGATAGGCAAATCTGCAATAAAAAACGATGTAGCATTAGAAATAAATTCAAGCCATGAACCATTATCAATAGAATATCTAAAAGAATTAGATAAACTAGGAGTAATGTTTTCGGTGGGTAGTGATGCGCATACACCAGAAAAAGTGGGCAATTTTACTAGAGCTCTTGCAAACATTAAGACAGCTCAAATAAACCCAAGCAAAATAATTAACTGTAATACAGAATCAATGAATAAAAAAGCATCTGACTGCAATCATATAATATTTATAAATGGTAATGGAGTACTATACGACAAAATTGATAAAGATTATGTATTTAGACCATTAGATAAATTAAAAAAAATAGTAGAAGTACAAAATGCAAAAATAATAATAGCCGCATCATATAGAAGAAAACCAAATGGAAAAAAAGAGATAGAAAAACATCTAGAAAAATACGGATTGATAGATAACTTGCTAGGATACACCATAAAGAAAAATAAATCATCTAGAGCAAAAAAAATAAAAAGCTGGAAAGATAATTTAGGGCAAAGTTATACCTATGAAATAATTAAATAATATTTTTGAAAAGGAATGGTGAAAAATGATAAACTATGCAATGCTCGAAAATTTAGAAAAAAATTGTTTAAATCTAATGAATTCAACATGTACAATGATGGACAATAATGGTTATGATTTAAAAAGTGTTAATAATGAAATTTTAAAGTCTTTAAGAAAAATAATTATTGCAAATGAAATGATGAATAAGAAAATAATATGTATTTCTGGTCTACAAGGAGCTGGTAAAACTACACTCATTAAAAATATGTATAATCTAGACGAAGGGTTTTTGAATATATCACTTGGTAGAGGAGAAAAGATACCCGTTTTTATAAATGAAAAGAAAAACTGCATCGAACCTTGTATGTTTGGAGTATACATGGGAATAAATAATGGGAATTATTTTAGAGATAAAATTAAACTTTCGCAAGAAGAATTTATAGAAGCTTCAAAAGGAAATGAAATTGATAATAAACAGTATATGTATCTGGAAATAGAACTACCATTTAGACATATAGAGAATGAATATACTTCATTAATGTTACTTCCTGGATTTGAAGATAAAAAAGATTATTGGAGAAATTTGATAGAATTTGCAGTAAATTCATCAGATGCATCTATCTTTGTTTTTAATCAATCTTCTTCAGCATATATTGAAAATAGCAGTAAAATGCAACAAACAAAAGAACTATTTGGGAATAATGTTATTTACGCAATTAGTCATTCTGATTTAAGTAAAGACAATAATAATGAAGTAAAGCTTACATGTATAAAAAATTTAGATATTCCTGAAATAGAAAGTGATAGAGTTGTATGCATTGGTGAATTTAAAGATGATAAAATTAATGAAAAATGGATTACGCAACTTAAACTAGCTCTTGATAGATATTGTGATTTAGATCATAATGCTGAAAGGAAAAATGAGGATTATATAGTTAATGTTATACAAGATGAAATTTTTCCATGTTTAGAGACTATAAAGGAATCATTGGAGCAAAATAACGATGATATTTCTTATTATTTTGCAAAAGAAGAAATGTTCGAAGATTATATAGTTATACAAAAAAAAATGAGAAAACAATTATTGAAGATAATGAATAATCACATTAACTCTGCAAGTGAGGATAGTAAAAAGAAATTAGAAAGATTATTTATTGATAAAAAATATGCTAAAGAAATGAATCTAAAAGGAAGTTCGACAATTAATAAATCACTTTTTGGACCTAATATTAAAGATCTTATAAATACTAGAGAAAGGGTTAAAGAATCATTGATTAATGATGAGGACGGTGAAATATTTTATCAGACAAAATTTCTAAATGCATTAGAAGAAATAAAAAACATATTACCTGAAGAAATTAAAGAAAAAAATTTTTTGAATTATAGCCCAACAACTGAAATAGAGGAACAAAAGCAAAAAATAACAAATACAATGAGCAATTCATTACTATTACTTCAAGGAAAAAATATAGAAGATACTAGTAACGTTGGCATTCAATTTAAAAATGATAGTAAAAATGAAACTATTAAAGTCATATCAGCATTGGCTACTTATCAATTTGTGGATTTAACATATAGAAAAATTCAGCACAATATAAATGCTTCAGAGGAAGGGTTAAATAATTTATTCAAGGTAGAATTAATAGATTTTGATAATTACAAAATGAACGAAACAAAGAAAACTATTTTTAGTATGTTAGGATTTGCTGGAATTGATTTACTCGGTGATGGGGTATTAAATACAATTCCAACGATAGCCGAAACATTAGGATTATCAGTTCCAGTAGTAGGCGTTGCAACAGCAGTAGTTGGTGCTACGGCAACATCTAAAGCATTTATAACTGATATAAACAAAATTCAGATTGAAGAATTTAAGTATGCAAGTAAAGCCTTAGATTCTATTGAGCAAAATATTATAAGTAATTATATTGAAAATTATGATAGTTATATGGAAGAAGTAAGGATAAGGATAGAATCGAATTTAGGTGAATTGATAGGATTAAATAAAAATCAGTTTAATAAACTAAATGCAAAAATTGCTCTAAATCAAATAGATGATAACTTAATAAGAATAATTAAGGAGATTAATAAAAAAAATTATGAGCTTACAAGAACATTTAGATAATAGAAATATCTGGCAAATAAATACAATTGAAAAAATAAAGCAACAATTATTGAATTCAAAGATTCATGAAATAAATATGAATAGAAGTGAGAAGGTAGTAGCAATATATGGGAGACCACAAATTGGAAAAACTACTCTCATATTAAATTTATTAGGAATTTCTGATAAATATATTGATATTGTATATAATGACATAAGAGCAGGTATAATAAAAGGTAACTCATCTACTTCTACATCTACTTTATATCGCCAGTCTCAATCAGATAATTATAGTATTAAATTTGATAAAATTTCTTCTTTAGATTTAGATACTAAGGCTTTTTCTAAAGAAGAATTCATAAAAGAAATTCAAAATATTAGACAGAAAGTAGAAAATAATGAACTTGATGATGGAGTGTTACATATTTATATTCCTAAAAAAAATTTTAGTGAAGACAGTATAGAACATTCTAATATAAGTATTTTAGATTTACCTGGGGATGGCAGTAATAACAAAAATGAACACATACATGTTGATAGAGAAATAAAAAAATATCTTGATCTTGCATCATGTATTATAATTGCTTGTCCAGCAGATGAAATTCAATCACTTGAAAATCTAGAAGATAAAAATAGAATTGATAAAAGTTGGAAAGAACAAAAAAATAGATATATATTGGTTATTACAGTAGCTTACACACAGGGTAGTGTAAAATCATATTTTAGAAAAGCATTAAGCGAAAGATCTAAAACCTTCTTAGAATTTATAAGTGAAAATTATAAAGAACAAATTAATAAAGTGTTACCTATGATTGATATTGAATATTTCCCAATTGATATCGGAGATTCCTTAGATAGTTTATTAAAAAATGAATTAAATGATGATAAAGATAAGAAAGAAGTAAATGATACAGTTAATAAATTTCTAATCGATATTAGAAATGCAATTCAATCAAAAAAAGGAAATACTTTAAAAAGTTGTATTGAACAACTAAAAATAGGTATAAAAAATGATTTAGAAGATATGAAAATAGAATATGAAAGACAAACTCAGGACTTGGAAAAAGAAATTATAAAGAATAACAATAAAATGAATAAAATTGAGAGGGAAATAGAAATAATAAAAGAAAAAATTGATAATGAGAAGAATTTTTATGATGAATATATAAAGCTAAGAACTGCTAGAGTTTCAGTTTCTTATATTTCATTTTATAATAAAGTTAAAGAGAATATTGAAACTGAGTATAGTCATAAAATTAGTGGAAAAATTGATAAAAAAAAGACAGATAATATAATTGAAGATTGTGAAAAACAATTAAAATATTTTACAAAGAAATATATTAGTAGTTATGAAAAAGAATTATGTTCATTCAAAGATAATTCATTAATTAAATATAAATGCAATATTTCGCCAGATATTAATGATAAATGTATAGATAAAATATTTAATGAAATAGATAATGATAATCAAACTATAGCAAAAATTAAGAAAAATATTGAAATAACCGGATTGATTAATTTATTTAAAAAAAAGAGTGTCTGGGAAGTAAATGATATTATAGAAAATGAGTTTAAAACGTATAGTGAAAAGTTAAAAAAAATCGTTAGAACTGATCAGGAACTAGTATTAGAAAAATATAGAACTCAATTTGTCACATATCAGAAAAGTTTAACAGTTTATAATAATCATGAAAAAGAAAAGGATAAAATTCCGATTAAAATTCAAGAAATTAAAATTAATATCGAGGAATACAATAATAAGATTGCGACAGTAGAGGAGAATATACGAGAAGAGAATAAAAAATTAAGTAATTATTTAGAAGTAGCTAAAAAAGAATACACAAAGCACAAAAATTTTATAATGAAAAAAATAGATGATAAAAATACTAATTTGAATGATAGAATAGAATTTTTAATATATTTAGGATTGATTGAGATGGACTATAACCAAGTTAGCGAAATATAGGAGGGAATGATGAATTCAGTAGTTAGTAGTGAAATAAGTGAATTGTTTCATCAAATGATAGTTTCAAAAGTGAAGAATAATATAGATAGTACAGAGAATAAAATAATTAATGTAATAGATAACAAATTAAAAGAACTTCAAGAAAAAAAACTTAAAATAGAGTCATCTGCACTAGAAAAAAATATAAATTTGAGTTTAGATGGTGCTAAGGATGATTTAATTGATGAATTATCAAAAAAAAATAAGGAAATATTAAATCAAAATGTAAATAATTTTGATTTAATTAAAAAGAAAAATGACGAAATAGAAAAAACAATAAAAGAAGACATTTTGAAAATTAATAATTATCTTTCTAGGCATTTAGAAGTTAGCAAAGAAGATGTAGATATATATTTTGGAGAATATATCTATAAAAAAATGAGTGAAGTAATTACAAAATTAGATAATAATGAAAGTCAAGTAAATAGAATATTAGACATAGAGAAAAAAATAGAAGAAAAAATTAAAAATATAAGCAATGAAACTTCTATTATAAACATTATTAATGAGAAAATGGAAAATTTTGAAATTATAAAAACTAATCAAAGTATAAATAGTGAAAGTAATAATAACATACTTAATGGAGTATGTAAAATAGAGGATAAGATAGGAAATATCTCGGACTATAATATAATAAAACTTGAAAGTATAGATGAAAACATTCAAAAGAGTGAGGATAGGATAAACTTACTAAATCAAAAATTTGAAGATAATAATAATTATTTAAAAATTCAAGATAATAAAATCAAATTACTCTTCGCAACAAATATAATATCATTAATAGGAATAATAGCATTAATAGTAATAAATTTATAGAACGTATAGGATTAATAGGAGACAACTATGCCAACATTTATCCCACCCTACCTAGGTGAAGAAATAAAAAGTACAGCTGAAAAGAAAATGTATGAAATCCTCCAAGATATGAACCTAAAAAACTCATATATTTTACATTCATTAGGATTACCAAAACACCAATCTAAAATATATGGAGAAATAGACTTTGTTGTAGTTTGTGAATATGGAATAGCTTGTTTAGAAATTAAGGGTGGAAGAGTAGAGTGTATAGAGGGCAAATGGATATTTACAGATAGAAATAATATTGAAAGAGTAAAAGCAGAAGGACCGTTTGCCCAAGTAACTGGGAATATGTTTAGCCTTAAGGAAGTTATAAAAAAAAGATATATGTCTAACCAAAGGCTAAAAAATATTTTAGTAGCCTCAGGGGTAATATTTCCCGATATAGAATTTAAATCCATATCACAAGAAATAATACCAGAAATAATTTATGATAAAAAAACTGAAGATATTACTTCATATATTGTACAGATATTTGATTACTGGAAAAATAGACAACATAGAGATATTCAAAATCTTACATCTATTGAAATAAAAGACATAGTAAATTATCTTAGAGGTGAATTTAGTTTTATACCTAGCTTAGGAGATAGACTAGAAAGTGTTGAGAAAAAATTAATTAGACTAACTTCTGAGCAATCTATGTTAATGGATGCGTTATCATTAAATGAAAGATTATTAATTAAAGGAAATGCTGGCTCAGGTAAAACCCTATTAGCTTTAGATTTTGCTAAGAAAAAAGCTATTAATGGTGAAAAAGTAATATATTTGGCATTTAACAAAAATCTAACTAATAGTGTCATAAATCAAATAGGAATTGTTCAAAACCTAAAAATAGTAAATATACATGCATTATTAGGAGAATTCGTAGAAATTGATATTATAAAATTAAATAAAAATCCTCAAAAATATTTTTCTGAGACATTACCTAATGATTTTTATAGGTATTTATCAAGTTTAGGTAAAGAGTCTATTGAATCTGTCCAATATGATCAATTAGTAATAGATGAAGGACAAGATATTTTAAAACCTAACTTAATATACTGTCTAGAACTATTATTAAAGAATGGACTTGAAAAAGGGAAATGGGCAATTTTCTATGATGAAAAGCAAAATATATACAATCCTGAATATCAAGATGGGATAGAATTGCTTTCATCATTGAATTTTACGAGATTTAGGCTTCAGATAAACTGTAGAAATACTGTACAAATTGGAAAGTATAGTGCAGATGCAAGTGGAATAGATCTGAAAGAATTTATTAGAGAAAATGGAGAAGAAGTTCAGAAAATTAGCTACAGAGATAATGAAGATTTCAAGAAAAAAGTATCAGGTATAATGAAAAACTTTACAAAAGAGAAAATTAAATTTAACGATGTAGTTTTTCTTTCACCAAAAAAATATGATAAATCTTTGTTAAGCTTAGTTGGAATAAAAGTTAATGAAATAAATGAGAATATTGATGAATCAATAGATTTACCTATATTTGCAACGATCCAAGGATTTAAAGGTTTAGATTCAAAGGTTGTAGTGTTAGTAGATGTAGACGAAATATTAGAAAATAATTTCTCTAAATATATTTATATTTCAGCAACAAGAGCTAGAACATTACTATATATAATTGGAACAAATGATTTTTGGAAAAAACATTAACTTTTATTTTATTAAGGAGGACTTAAAGTGAAAATAATCAAACCTCACGAAGAAAAAGGTTTAAAAGCAATCCTCAAAACTGCTAAAAAATTAATTAAAGTAGCTGAATCTAAAGGTAAATTTGACCATAAAAAAGAACTAAAAGAAATACAAGAAAAATTAAAAAAGTACTAACGCAATATAAACATATCTTTATATAAAGGATACATGCATTATCTTATTTTTTAATTCTATATTTTTTTAAAATTCAAAATAGTAATTTAGGAGAAAGGGGATTTTTTAATTATGATAAGTATCTTTGAAAGATTATACAAGATTGAAGGAATAGATAAAAATTTAATTGAGGTATTTGAAAACAGAGTAAAATTATTTGAGGAGGAGAAAAAACGTTGTAATCCAAAAAATAAAATAAAAATAGCTTGTGTAGGATTTTACAATGCTGGAAAAAGCACATTATTAAATGCCTTGATTGGAAAAGAATTCTTTAAAAGTGGAGATATTCCTACTACTGATTCTGTAGATATTTATGAAGATGAAAATGTAATCTATATTGATACACCAGGATTAAATGCAAATGAAAATGATAATATGATTGCTAATTTAGGTTATAGTGACAGTGATGTAATATTATTTTTATCAGATATTCAAAGTGGTGGTTTAAATGCAACTGAAGCAGAGTATCTGATTGAGCTAAAAAATACAATGGGAAGTATAGATATACTCAAAGAAAATATAATTTTTGTATTTTCAAATAAGCATCAAGTGGAAGCTGAAAATATTGATAAAATTATAATTCAACATAAGGAAAATATAAAAAAGGTTTTAGGTATTGAAATTAATAATGTCTATGTATATGACGCATTAACATATCAAGAAGGGTTTAAAAATAATGAACAAAAATTATTAGAACTAAGCGGAATCATAGAGCTTAAATCAGTATTGGAAACAGTAATACTAGAAAAAAATCAAAAGATTAATGAAATAAGAAATGAGCGTATTAAAATAAAAAAATCTGATGTAGAAGAATCTGCAAACTTAATATTAAAAAAAATTCTAATTAATTTTGAAACAGTTAAAAATGGATTATTAGAGAATGAAAAGAAAATAAATGCTTTAGAAAATCTTAAAATCGAATTCAATAATCGACTTCAAGAATTTAAAATGAGTTCAATATCGGATGAACCACCTAGAAAAGCTTATATTCATTTCGATTATATTTCTTCTATTTCCGATAAAAAATCAAGATATGAAGTTGAGTCATATATAAAATCTAAATTAGAATCAAGATATAATAAAAGAGAATCTATTGCCAGGGATGTAGTAAATGATTTAAGTGGTTTTTATAGAAAATATTTAGAATTTGAAAATAAGGATGATAATTACTATTATAATGAGAATATAAAGGCTACGAAATTATTACTAGATTATGCATCTAAATTAAAAACTTATGGAATACAACTAAATACATCACTACTGAGAGAGATTCAATTCATTCCTCAAAACAACAAAGAAATTATTTCGAATATTAGTAAGGACTTAAGTGATGATGTTGTTGAATATGGGCAATACTATTCATTGAGCTTTTATGCAGATAAGGTTGACATTAATGAAATGGAAGATTATGGTAGAAAAGGACTTTTTGGTGGTACAAAATACACTTACTCAGCATATAATTTTTATGATGCATTAGATGAAATGGCTAAAGATTTGACTAAGAATATTGATAGAAATGTAAAATATTTATGGAATAAAATCAAAACTACAATTAATAAATTTGATCAAGAAGTTAATTCAGAGATCGAAAAAAGATTTTCTGAAATTGATAAAGAAATTAATGAAAAAATAAAACTATATAGAAATACTGATATTGAATTTTACAAAAATAAAATTAAGGAAGAGATGAGTCTACTTAATGATTATATAGATATTCCAGAAAATTTATAAAAATCTATTAAAAAGGGGAAGTTTATGATAATAAATAAATCATTAGATACTTTTTATGAGAGCATAAAAGAAGCTAATTTTAATTTAAAAGAGAACAAGAGATTAGTTGATGAAAAACAAGAGGAAATTCAAGCCATAATAAATGAATTACGAAATCAAGTGATACCTTTAAAAATTGATATAAATAATGCTAGTGCAATAAAGAAACTATGTCATAATCAAATAAATGAGTATAAAAAAACTGTTGAGCAATGGATTAAAGAAACACAAAAATATGTTCAAGGTAAGGAATTTGTTAACCAATTTGAAGAAAGTGTTTTGCTTATTGTATTTGGAGATGTTAAGGCTGGAAAAAGTGCGTTAGGTAATTTTATTTCAGGATTTGATTTTAAAGACAATTCATATAAAGCTTACTATACTAATCCACAATTTTATGTTTATGATTATAGCGATGAAAATGAAAAGAATATTATTGGACAAAAAAAATTAGACCAAAATTTATTTGTTGAGGATGTAGTAGAAGCAACTGCAACAATTCAGTATTTTACATTATTAAATGGATTAACGTGGGTAGATACACCTGGAATACATTCTCTTACAAAACAAAATCAAGATCTTGCAAATGAATATATTAAATTTGCAGATTTAATACTATTTGTTACCCCATCAAACAATCCTTGTAAACAAGATGAAAATGAAGAATTGAGAAGATTAATTAATTTAGACAAGCCTTTACTAATAACTATAACAAAATCTGATGTTGGAAAACTAGTGATTGAAGGTGGTAAACCGATTAATTGTTTAATACCAAAATCAGATGAAAATAGAAAACAACAAGAGAAGTTTTTAGCAGAAGAGATAGAGAAAATAGGTGGTACTAGTGTATTAGAAAAAAATAAATATATTAGCATCTCTACAAAACTAGCAAGACAGGGGTTAATTAATAATAACGAAGATGATTTTTTAAAAAGTAATATACCTCTTTTTTACGAACAAATTAGCAAAGTTATTTCTGCTAAATCCGTTGAATTAAAAATGAAAAGACCAAAAGATGAATTAAATTTTGTAATTCAAGAATTGATTAAAGGAATAAGTGATAGAGACATATGTGGAGTAGATTATATGTCTCAAAATATCATTAATGTAATAGAAGAAATAAATATTCAAAATAGTATTTTAGATAAAGCAAAAATAGAAATAATAAGTGATGCAAAAAATCAACTAATAACAGAAGTATATGAATATTTGTATAGTGCAAAAATTAACGAGATCATAGATGATGAAAAAAATATTTCAATTGGAATATCAGAGATAATCCATGATTGTGTCGGTAAAATCATTTCGGATAAAATTTCATCAATTTTAACAGATTTTGGTAATTATGCTGTTAATTCTTATAAAATTCATTCAAATATTAAGGTTGAAAAAAAGTATGAAACAATTGAGTATCCTTTATATGAAATGAAAACTGTGAGTAGAAATCCAAAAGGTATTATAGAACATTTTGAAAATATTTTTATGGGGAAAAAGTTTTCAGAAACAAAGTTAAATTCTAGAATGGAGACCAAACAGATTTTAGTAGGAGATAATTACAATGAAGCAATAAGCGGATTGTGGACTATTTTAGAAACTCAAATTAATGAAATAATTGATAGTGAAATTAATAAAATAGGCGAAGAATATTTTTCTGAGATTAAAAAAGTATTTGAAGAAATTTTATTAAATTTACAACAACTAAAAAACAAATTATTACAATTACAATTTTAAAGGAGTGAAAATATGTTTTATGATTTGAAGGATTATAAAAATGATATAAAAAAGATTAAAGAAAATGTTATAGAAATAGCAAAAAATTACAATATTGAAGAAGTAACTATACTTAACAATGAGATTGATGAACAATTAAAAAAATATACTCCTTCAATTATGTTTTATGGAGTATATAATTCAGGTAAAAGCAGTATTATTAATGTATTAGCAGGAAATTATATTGCAAAAGTTGGTGATGTTCCAACCACAGGCAATATTCAAAAAATTCCTTGGAATGGATTTATGTTAATTGATACTCCTGGAATAGTTGCTAATGAAGAACATACAGAAATTGCTGATGATGAAATAAAACGTAATGATGTAATATTATTTGTTATTGATGATGTAGGAACTTTTGAAAATAAATCGATATCTACTGCTATCGTAAAGATAATTAAAACGGGTAAACCTATTATAGTTGTTATAAACCAAAAGGAAGCAAGTATAGATGGGGCATATTCAGAAAAAATAAAATCAAAAATTATCCCTAAAATAATGGAAAATATAGAAATGGCTGGGAAAAACCAAGGTTTTGCAAATTTAACAAAATCGCCTAATTATTGTGGGATTGTTAGTATAAATGCAATGACTGCAGAAACTGCCAGAGAAATAAAGGATAATAAGGAAGGATTTAATAGTTTATGGGATTTAAGTCAATTTGAAGGACTTATCAGCTTAATGGAACAAGAATTAAAAAAGTCTGAGGGTATTAACCTTTTAAAACCTGCACTTAAAATATTAAGAGAAGAAATATTGAAATATATTGATAATCTACAAGCTGAAATATTATCTAATGTAGATGAAAGATATAAAGAATCATTAAAAGAAATTGAAAGAAAAAAATCAAGTATATTTAAAAATATCATAACTCTAGGTAAAACAGAAATATATTCTTACGAAGACAAAATCTATACTTTGATTTCTCAAGGTAAAAATAATGAGGAACTAGTAGAAGAAATAAAAAGTAAACTTGTAGGAATAATAAATAATCAATTTAAAGGGATTAGCACAGATATAGATAACTCTTTTAATTTATATAATGCTAAGTTTGGAGAAAAAGTTGAAAGTAGAGAATTGGAACTTCAAGATAATAATCTTAATCTAATAAAAAATCAGCAAGATTCAAATGTAGATATAGGAAATATTTTGAATACAATATCACCCGCTTTAGCTAATACAGCGATTGCTCCAGCAATAAAAGCTACTAGTTTAGGCTCTATAGTTGCAAGCGTTGGGGCAATTGCAATAAGTCCAATATTTTTAGCATCATTTATACCTATTGCCGGAAATGTAATAAAACTCTTTATGAATAAGAAAAAAGAAGAAGAAAATGAAGCTTTACTAAAACATAAAATTGATGAACATAATGCAAGTATTCAAGCAAAAATTAATGAAAATATTTCAATGATAATTGAACTTAATAATAAGATACGAACTGAATTAATGAAATTAGAACAATCTTTTTCACAATCAACAGAAAAATTAATTGAAAGTCATTTTTTTGAAATAATTAGTGAACTAGATAAAACTTACAATATTCAAAGAGAAGATAATTTACAAAAAGAGAAAGATTTAAAGGAACTTAAGAAATTATTACATGAAGTTGAAAAAATAGAGATTATATTAAATTAATTTTTTTAACAATCTGTTTAGATATAGTGAGTTAATCCTTATAAAATATAATTGTTAGCATAAAAAGAATTTGAAAATGAAATAACTGGCTTAATGTTTTTAACTTTGACATTGAGCTAGTTTCTTCTCCAGATATTTTCAAAAAAAGAACTATATCAAATTGATTTATAATTAAATAAAGTATTAACACAAAGGAGTGCTCAAAATTGAGATTTTGCCTAGCGAAAATACAGACAGACACAAATTTTAGACACAGAGATGTAGAAAAACTAAGGGGCTTTATGGGAAATCATTTTATAGACCAGGACATATTTCACAACCACAAAGGTGATTATGAATTTCAGTATAGATTTCCAAAAGTCCAATATAAATTCATAGACAATCAGCTCTGCCTCTTTGCAATGGAAGACTCTATAGAAATAATGCAAGAAAGCCTTAGAAAACTTGATTATATACAAATTGGCCACGATAAAATAGAAATAAAACAGTTGAATTTTGAGGAATACAAAGATGAGTTTAAAGTTGATACTGACTTACATCAGTATGAGTTTGAAACAATATGGTTAGCTTTAAATCAAGAAAACTATCCAAAGTACAGACAAGGTGAAATAGATTTAAACAAACAAATTCAAAACAACCTCTTATCCAATTTCAAAGGTCTAGGAATTAAAGTAGAGGAAAGAATTATGGCAAAAGGAAATTTTGTAGAAGAAATGGTAAGCTTAAAAGACATCAAGATGCTAGGATTCAAAGGTACATTCATTACAAATGTCAACATACCAAGGTACATGTCTTTAGGAAAAAGGCAGTCGATTGGATTTGGTATAGTGAAAAAAATCTAATAGTGAAGGGGGAGCAAGATGATTGATTTATCAAGCGAAAGACAGCATGTCATTTTATCAGCTTTACTGCACGATATAGGTAAATTTCTGCACAAGAGCAATGGATTTGTAGAAGACAGCTTCAAAAGTAGTGATGAATATTCTAAATATAATAGCTACAAGCATCCATTTGTCTCAGCATTTTTTGTTGATATCTTAGAAAAATCAAATATTATAAAAAACTCAGATATCACAAAGCAATTAGTTAGGTGTCATCACGAATCACACTTCCATAAGGACACAGGAATGCATGTGGATGATATTTCTGATTTGAGAGTGCGTACACTAGCGTACCTAGTGAGCTCTGCTGATTCTTTTTCATCAAAAGAAAGAAGAAAAGAGCAAGAAAAAGATGCAAACTATAAGGAAAAACTTCTAGATAATATTTTTTCTCATGTTAGTTTAGAAAAAAACAAGTCAGAAATCCAGAAACATCAATACAAGACCTTAGATTTCGACAACATATTTACAAATTCCGATATAAAAAATGCAAATATTAATTCACAGTTCAACTTAATTAAAGATTTTTTTACTGAATTTAAAATATTAGAAAAAACAAGTGATTTTAATGTGTTTTTTAGCAATTTATTATTTATATTGCAAAAATATTTAACTTTTGTACCATCTGATACCACAAAAGAAATTTCTGACATATCTTTATATGACCATTTGAAAGCTACAGCTGCTCTAGCTCTAGCATCTTATGATTACCATGTTTACCATGATACCCTAGATATAAAATCAGTATCAAATAAAGATGAGCAAAAATTTATCCTCGTATCAGGAACGATAGAAGGAATCCAGAAATACATTTATTCTATTGAATCGGACACATCAGCTGCCAAAAAATTAAGAGCAAAGTCATTTTATTTATCAATATTTACAGATGTAATGGCACATAGATTGCTAGATGAACTTAATTTAACTGAAGCAAACTTACTCCTATCTGCTGGTAGCAAGTTTACATTAGTTGCTCCAAATATCCCGTATATAACTGATAAAATTAATAACATAAAAAATGAACTTGAAAAGTACATGTATGAAAATTTCAGTGCAGAATTATTTTTAAACTTAGATTATAGTGAGTGCACTGGAGTACAGACCATTAATTTTAACGAAACACTTAAATCAATAAATGATAGACTAGAAGTAAATAAATTTAATAGATTTTCTAATTTAATAATTGAAAATCCTATTTTCCAAGAACAGCTAAATTATGGAAACTTATGTCCTGAATGTAAGAAAAACCATATACCAAAATCAATGAAAGATAGTAGCTGTGAGCATTGCAGTAAAGAAAAGAAAATAGGGGAATTAATTCCTAAAATCA
>RRZU010571117.1_pt1 | contig 14815 bp, 14 predicted proteins | sample 2165561 | NCBI WGS metagenome assembly RRZU01 (sample SAMN10456909, study PRJNA506462) | wastewater metagenome | isolation source: wastewater sludge | place: USA: Moscow, Idaho
CGTGTTGCGTGGCTACGGTTACCGCCCTATCCGTATGCCTATTGTTGAACAAACTGCATTGTTCAAACGGGCTATTGGCGAAGTTACGGACATCGTTGAAAAAGAAATGTATTCTTTTGAAGACCGGCTTAACGGAGAAACGCTCACTGTACGGCCCGAAGGTACGGCCTCCTGCGTTCGAGCCGCAATCGAGCATAGTATGCTGCATGAAGGTGGGCAGCGTCTTTATTACATGGGGCCGATGTTTCGTCATGAGCGTCCACAAAAAGGTCGCTATCGTCAGTTTCATCAAATTGGTGTTGAAGCATTAGGCTTCGCTGGCCCGGAGACTGATGCTGATTTAATTTTAATGGGCGCACGTTTGTGGGATGTGTTAGGGTTAAAAGATGCCATTCGTCTTGAAATTAACTCTCTTGGGGAGGCAGAAGAGCGTGCCGCGCACCGACAAGCCCTTATTGCTTATTTTGAGCAACATAGCCAGACTTTAGATGAAGATGCAAAACGGCGTTTATACACAAATCCTTTACGGATTTTAGATACGAAGAATCCCGATATGCAGGCGCTTGTTGAGGCTGCACCAAAGCTGTCTGATTTTTGGGGAGAAGAAACCGTAGCGCATTTTTCGACGTTACAGCAGTTTTTAAAAGATGCCGGTATTGCATTTACCATTAATCACCGCTTGGTGAGGGGGCTGGATTACTATAATCGTACAGTTTTTGAATGGGTGACGGACAAACTCGGTGCACAAGGAACGGTATGTGCAGGTGGGCGTTATGACGGATTAATTGAGCAACTGGGCGGTAAGCCTTTGCCTGCAGCAGGATTTGCTCTAGGTGTAGAGCGTTTGATTTCTCTTTGGGCAGAAACGGAAACTGTGCCCGAGTACGGTTTTAATGCACCAGATGTCTACGTTACTTATATGGGGGAGGTTGCTCAGCGTGTGGCTATGACAGCCGCCCAGATTTTGCGTGATCAGGGTTTTAATGTGGCGTTTCATTATGGAAGCGGATCTATTAAAGCTCAAATGAAAAAAGCCGATGCAAGCCGTGCTGAAATTGCTTTGATTGTGGGAGAAGACGAAGCTGCAGCAGGGGAGGTTAGTCTAAAATTCTTACGTAAAGAAGGTACGCAAAAGCAAGTGCCTCTTGAAGAGATGTGTGCAACTGTTGATGAAATGATTTACGAACAGGAAGAAAATTAAAATGGCCGCTTTTGATTTAGATGAACAAGAACAGATTTCGGAGCTTAAAGCGTGGTGGGCCAGGTATGGTTCATTGCTTACAGGTGTCGCGCTTATTCTTACATTTGGCCTGCTTGGCTGGACGGGATGGCAACATTACCAAATAAGGCAAAGTCAAGAGGCTGCAGGCACCTACGCTCAGCTTGAAAAGGCTATCTTAAGTCAGGATTCAGCCAAAGCCCGGGAATTATCTGGGCATATCATGGAAAACTTTGCATCATCAATTTACGCTGATTTAGCCGCTATGAAATCAGCTAACTTGCAAGCACAGAGTGGCGATTTAGCCAATGCGCATGTTCAGCTTAAGTGGGTTGTTGAAAAGGGCCATGATGATGGATTACGCGCGATAGCACGTTTGCGTTTAGCAGCCGTGCTGGCAGATAGAGGGATGTTTGATGAAGCGCTTTCTCAGCTCCAAACGATTCCTGCTGGTCAGAAAATGCGTTTTGAGGATGCGCGTGGAGATGTTTTAGCTGCTCAGGGCAAACTTGAAGAGGCTAAGACTGCTTGGAAAAGCGCCTTGGCTGAGCTCGATTTAGCAGATGCCGGCGCTGATCGAGTCAAGAAAAATATTGAGACGAAACTTGAAACGGTAGGGTTATAAGAATGAGCCAAAGCTACAAGAAGCTTCGTGCGTTGGGCGTGATTTTTGCGTTTGCATGTTTGTCGGGTTGTGCCAGCTTAAACCCTTTTGCTGCAAAATTGCCGTCCATGTCTCCTATTGATGCGAGCATGAAGATTAATGTGGTTTGGAAAGTAAATTTAGGCGCAGACTCAGAGAGGTATGTATTTACTCCTGCTTTGCTTGAAGGGCAGGTAATAGCTGCTGCAGCCAATGGGTATGTCACTCGTTTAGATGAAAATGGTTCACAGTTATGGCGGGTGCGTCCTTCAAAAACGCTTTCTGCCGGGGTGGGGACTAACGGGACGCTCGTTGTTGTCGCTAATGAGAATGGTGAAATCATTGCGCTGAATGCTGCTGATGGGACGGAGCGTTGGCGTACAAAGCAAGGTGTTGAAATTATTGCTCCACCCGCAGTTAACGGGGATACCGTTGTGGTGCGCACTTCAGATAATCGGCTGATGGGGCTTGAAGTAGAAGGGGGGGCTCGTCGCTGGGTATATCAGCGTAGCAATCCTGCATTGGCGATGCGTAGCAGCGCTTCTATGCTCATTGATGCTGACACTGCTGTAACAGGTTTCCCCGGGGGCAAGCTTGCTGGGGTGGCTACTCGAAATGGTGAGCTACTGTGGGAGTTAAATATTGCGCAAGCTCGCGGTACAACAGAGCTTGAGCGTATGATTGACGTAGCAGGATCGCCGCTTGCCGCACGTGGTGAGCTTTGTGCTGTGGCGTATCAGGGCCGGGTTTCTTGCTTTGATTTTGCAAAAGGAAGTTTAGTTTGGTCTGTAGAGTTTTCTAGCGTTGTGGGTTTGGCAAGAGACAACTTTAATGTTTTTGCAATCTCAGATAAGGGTATTGTGACCGCTTTAGACAATAAAACCGGGGCGCAGGACTGGAAAACCGACGTCATCGAAGGGCGAAAATTAACACGCCCGGTTGTACTGAAAGATTACTTAGCGGTAGGAGATGGGGCGGGGCAGGTTCATTTTTTTGAGCGTAAAACAGGTGTCTGGCTTGGCCGTGTATTAACGGATGGGTCGCCCATTATTGGTGAGCCACAGGCATTTAACAGCGGCATTTTGGTACAAACTGGTAAAGGTGCTCTTTACCTTGTTAAGCCAGTAGAATAAGGGAAATAAACATTTGAAGCCTACGTTTGTACTGGTTGGACGACCCAATGTCGGGAAATCTACCTTATTTAATCGCTTAACAAAGTCTCGAGATGCGTTGGTGGCAGATCAGCCGGGGTTAACACGGGATCGTCATTATGGTGTTGGGCGAGTTACCGGGCGTGAATTTTTGGTTGTTGATACAGCCGGCTTTGATCCCGTTGCTAAAGACGGCATCATGCATGAGATGGCACGCCAGGCTGAGCAGGCCATTGCAGAGGCAGATGTACTATTCTTTTTAGTCGATGGGCGCGCCGGTTTGACGCCGCATGATGAGCAGATTGCCGCTTTTTTACGGCGGGCCTCCCGACCTATTCTTCTAGTTGTTAATAAAGCGGAAGGAATGGATCGTGGCGTGGTGAGTGCAGAGTTCCATGCACTGGGTTTGGGTAAGCCATTGGTGATTTCTTCTGCTCATGGAGATGGCGTAAAGTCACTTGTTGATTTGGCTTTGGAACCTTTTCCTGAAAAGGATGAGACTGATGAAGGCGAGGAGGTTCGCGGCCCCAGGGTGGCAATTGTTGGTCGACCCAATGTGGGAAAATCTACGCTCGTCAATACGCTTTTGGGTGAAGAGCGTGTGATTGCATTTGATATGCCAGGCACAACGCGTGATGCTATTGAAGTTGCTTTTGAACGGGCAGGTAAACACTACACACTCATTGATACAGCGGGTTTGCGTAGAAAAGGTAAAGTATTTGAGGCGATTGAAAAGTTTTCTGTTATTAAAACCTTACAGGCTGTGGAGCAGGCCAACGTTGTAGTGCTGGTGCTTGATGCTAGCCAAGATATTTCTGAGCAAGATGCGCATATTGCCGGGTTTGTGCTTGAAACCGGGCGTGCTTTGGTGGTTGCAATTAATAAGTGGGATGAACTTGATTCTTACCAGCGTGGACGGGCGAAGGAAGATATTGATCGTAAGCTAAATTTCTTATCTTTTGCGCGTTTCCATCCTATTTCTGCATTGAAGGCAGAGGGCATTGCGGGCTTGCTGCAGTCTGTGGATGCAGCTTATGCTGCAGCCATGGCAAAACTTACAACACCTCGATTGACGCGTGCTTTGCAGCAGGCTATTTCGCGTCAAACGCCTCCCCGGCATGGTTTATTTCGCCCTAAACTTAGGTATGCTCATCAGGGGGGGAGTAATCCGCCGGTTGTTGTAATCCATGGAAGTGGTTTGGACCATGTAGCAGATGCGTATGTTCGCTATTTGGAGCACACTTTCCGAAATGTCTTTAAATTACAAGGTACACCGCTTAGAATTCACTTTAAAAATAGTGATAATCCCTATATAGAAAAATAATGCAGGTCAATCCGGCAAAAATAAAACATATTTAATAACATAATCAAAAAGAGGCCGTTATGAGTCAAAATAAAGGACAACTTTTACAAGATCCCTTTCTGAATGTTCTGCGTAAAGAGCATATTCCTGTTGCTGTTTATTTGGTAAATGGCATTAAATTACAGGGGCAAATTGAGTCATTTGATCAATATGTCATTTTGCTTAAAAACACTGTAACGCAAATGGTCTACAAGCATGCTATTTCGACTGTGGTGCCAGTGCGTGCAGTGAGTCTGTCTGAGCAGGACTTTGATGAAGAGGTTTGATTTTTGTGCAGACAATCTACTTTATAGTGCTCTATGAGTAGAAATTATGTTTGAACGGCCGGCTTATGGCGAAAAGGCGATATTAGTTCAGTTAGATTTGCATCAAGGTGCGCTGGCAGAGCGACTTGAAGAGCTGCGTTTGCTTGCGCTAAGTGCCGGTGCGCAGGTGCTTGGCGTGGTAACAGGTCGGCGAGCGGCGCCCGATGCTGCCCTTTTTGCTGGGAAGGGGAAGGTTGAGGAAATTGGGCTACAACGCGTTGCCCTTGGTGCAGATCTTGTGTTGTTTAACCATGAGCTTTCACCTGCTCAGCAGCGTAATTTAGAACGAGCGCTTGAATGTAGGGTGATTGATCGTACGTCACTTATTCTCGATATTTTTGCGCTGCGGGCAAAAAGTCATGAGGGTAAGGTTCAAGTTGAGCTTGCGCAGCTTGAGCATTTGGCTACGCGTTTGGTCCGGGGTTGGACGCATTTGGAGCGTCAAAAAGGGGGGATTGGTCTGCGCGGTCCAGGAGAAACACAGCTTGAAACAGACCGGCGTTTGTTAGGCGGGCGTATAAAAGCATTAAAAAGTCGTCTGCTTACTTTAGAGAAGCAACGCAAAACGCAGCGCCGGGCTAGAGATCGCCAATCTGTTTTCTCTGTTTCCCTTGTGGGTTATACCAATGCAGGTAAATCTACCTTGTTTAATGCCTTAACAAAGGCCGGGGCGTATGCAGCAGATCAGCTTTTTGCAACCTTAGATACTACTTCGCGTCGTGTGTTCATTAATGCCGATATTGGGCAGATTGTTATTTCTGATACGGTTGGATTTATTCGAGATTTGCCGCATGGTTTAGTTGAGGCTTTCAAGACAACATTAGAAGAGACGGTTTGCGCAGATTTGCTTTTGCATGTTGTAGATTCCGTGAGTGAAGACAGACAAGCGCAAATTGATGCGGTGAATAAGGTGCTTGAGGAAATTGGTGCGATTACGCAGCCACAGATACAGGTCTGGAATAAAATCGACTGCTCTGGCGTACCGGCCCGGGCTGAAGCGGATGAGTATGGTAGAATCAACCGTGTTTTTATGAGCGCAAAAACTGGGGAAGGCTTGGATATCTTGCGCCATATTTTGGCTCAAGCAGCCCTGGAGCGCTGCACGCAAAATAAGCAAATTTCGTTCAACGAATATAAGCTGGATGATAATAAAGATGATTAATAGACGGGTGCTTCATGTTATTTAAAAAACTACGTTTTTTGCGTAAACAATCTGGTGAATACTCAGACTATGTTGTTTATAATGAGTCGCCACGGGGAAAGAATGAAGGGCCACCTGATTTAGAGGAATTATGGCGCGATTTTAATCGTCGTCTAGGAGGGCTTTTTGGAAATGATAAGGGAAATGGAGGCCCTGGTGGGCCGGCTAGAGACCCTTCTGGCTGGACACCTAACCAATTCGGTGGTGGGTTTGTTAGCCTGATATTTATTCTAGGACTGATTTGGGTGGCCTCCAGTAGCGTTTTTATGGTGGATGCTAGCCAGCGTGCTGTTGTAAAAGTATTTGGTCGTTATGATAAAACAGTAGGGGAGGGTCTGCAGTTTCGTTGGCCATCGCCGATCGGTAGTCATGAAATTGTTAACGTCACCGGAGTGAGAACGGTTGAGGTGGGTTATAAAAATAATGAGCGTAACAAAATTGACCGTGAATCTCTCATGTTAACGGATGATGAAAATATCATTACCATTCAATTTGCTGTGCAATATATTTTAAATAATCCGGAGGATTATGTATTTCAGAATAGAGATACAGAGGAGTCTGTAAAGCAGGTTGCTGAGACAGCTATGCGTGAAATTGTGGGTAAAAGCAAAATGGACTTTGTGCTCTACGGTGGCCGGGAACAAATTGCTGCTGAAGCCCATAAAATGATGCAAGCCATATTAGACCGCTATCGCACCGGTATTCAAATTTCTCGCGTCACGCTTCAAAACGCCCAGCCACCAGAGCAGGTTCAAGCTGCGTTTAACGATGCAGTGAAGGCCGGTCAAGATAAAGAGCGTCAGCGTAATGAAGGGCAAGCTTATGCAAATGATGTGATTCCTAAAGCACAAGGTACTGCAGCACGTTTGAATCAAGAGGCAGAGGCCTATAAAGCACGCGTGACAGAAAGCGCCATTGGTGATGCGAGCCGCTTTAAGCAAGTGTTAACGGAATATCAACGCGCCCCGGCTATTACGCGGGAGCGGATGTATCTTGAAACAATGGAGCATATCTTTGCAAATACCGCCAAAGTGATGCTCGATGCTAAAGGCAGCGGCAATTTGCTTTATTTGCCCTTAGATAAGCTCATGGCTCACACTGCCAATGCAGCAGTGGGTCCTGTACAAGATAATCACGCTACACCTGCGCCTGCGCCGCAGCAGTCTGTGCCCGCGCCAACGCCTCCTCAAGAGGAGCGTAGAAATCTTCGTTCATTCAGAGGGGAACGTCAATGAGTATGAAAGCGCCCATTTTAGCGGCAGTGCTTGTTGCCGGTTTAGCAACCTTAAGCGGTGCTGCTTTTACCGTTGATCAAACTAAAAATGCCATGATTTTGCAGTTTGGTGAAATTAAGCGAGTGATAGAAGAGCCCGGGCTGACATTTAAAGTCCCCATGGTGCAAAACGTGCTGTTTTTCGATAAGCGCATTTTGACGATGGATACCCAAGACCCTGAGCGCTTTATTACCTCAGAAAAAAAGAACGTCTTGGTCGATTATTTTGTGAAATGGCGTATTCTGGATCCGCGTGAGTACTACAAATCCGTAGGTAATGAGATGCGGGCGCGTAATCGTTTAGAGCAGACCATTAGTTCTGGGCTGCGTGAAGAATTTGGTAAGCGCACCGTACATGAAGTGGTTTCTGGCGAGCGGGATAAGATTATGGAAATTATCCGTGAAAAGGCAGACTTGGATGCTCGTCGTATTGGCGTACAAATTGTGGACGTGCGCTTAAAGCGCGTCGAGTTACCTGCGGAGGTTTCCGAGTCGGTTTACCGCCGGATGGAGGCGGAGCGTAAACGGGTAGCCAATGAGTTGCGTTCGGAAGGTTCTGCTGCGGCTGAAAAAATTCGTGCGGATGCAGATCGTCAGCGAGAGGTGATTGTGGCTGAAGCTTATCGCGATGCACAAAAAATTAAAGGTGAAGGGGATGCGAAAGCCATTGCAACCTATGCTGAAGCTTTTGGGCAAAATCCTCAGTTTTATAGTTTCTATAAAAGCTTAGAGGCCTATCGAAGTAGCTTTACCAATAAGGGTGACGTTATGGTGGTGGATCCAAGTTCGGAGTTCTTTAAATACCTGAAGCAGTCAGGGGGCGGCTCACCTAAAGCAAATTAAAATCGACATCTAAGCTCAGGAGCATATTTTTTTAAAGGCTAGGTGCGTTTTGTGTTGATCAGGCGTTGTGGGTACAGATATTTTGTCTTCGATGCCTGGTGCTGCGGACAGGGGTTATATTTTCGCCTGTTTAAATTTTTATTTATATTTAAAACGGAATTATTATGCGCTGGGTTTTACCAGACTATATCGAAGACGCCTTGCCTCAAGAGGCCGCTTACATAGAGATGCTGCGTACGCGCATTTTGACTGCTTTTAAAGTACGCGGTTACCAGTTAGTTATGCCGCCTATGATGGAATATCTAGAGGCACTACTAACGGGTTCTGGTCAAGATTTGGGGTTGAGGACGTTTCATTTAGTCGATCAACTTTCAGGTAAGACCATGGGGGTACGGGCGGATATGACGCCCCAGGTCGCCCGGATTGATGCGCATCTTTTGAATCGTACCGGGGTGAGCCGTCTGTGTTATTGCGCAAGCGTACTACATACCTTGCCGGCTAATTTTTTAGCTACACGAGAGCCGTTACAGCTCGGGGCAGAGATTTACGGCCATGAGGGCATTGAGGCTGATATTGAAATGCTCCAGCTTTTGGCCAACAGTATGCAATGTGCAGAGCTGCCTGCACACCGCATTGATGTAGGCCATGTCGGTATTTTCCATGCGCTGGCTGATGATGCGGGGCTGGATTATCGGGGACGTATTCGTCTTTTTGAGCTTTTACAAAATAAAGATATTCCAGAGCTCGATAATTTCACTTCTCATATGCCGGCTCATATACGCGCGGCACTTTTGGCTTTGCCTAATTTGCACGGCGACGCTTCTGTTCTAAAAGTGGCAGCACAACATCTGCCTAAAACAATGCGTATTGATGCAGCATTGGCGCAGTTAGAGGATTTATCCAGTGCGCTGGCCGATTTACCTTTGAGTTTTGATTTATCTGACGTGCGCGGTTATCACTACCACAATGGCATTGTGTTCGCTGCTTATGGCAGTCAGTCTTCTTGTGCGTTGGCGCAGGGGGGGCGTTATGATGGTATTGGACGAGTATTTGGACGTGCGCGTGCGGCTACCGGATTTAGTCTTGATCTGCGGCAATGGGTTCGAGATTTAACCAAACCGGCGTTGACCGGTGGTGTCTTGGCGCCCTTAGATACAGACCCTGATCTTTTAGATTTGATTGAAAATTTACGTTCGCAAGGTCAGGTCGTGATGATGGCTTTACCTGGTCATGCAGGGACTTGGCGTGAGGCCGGGTGTGACAGGGTTATCCAAAAAACAGCTGCAGGTTGGCAACCGATCCCGTTGATTGAAGAGGAAAGTTGAGTATGGCCAAGAACGTTGTTGTGGTAGGCACCCAGTGGGGTGATGAAGGAAAAGGTAAGATAGTTGACTGGCTGACAGATCATGCTCAGGGCGTTGTGCGCTTTCAAGGCGGTCATAACGCGGGGCATACATTGGTCATCGGTTCGCGAGAATACAAACTCAATTTAGTCCCCTCCGGCATCGTTCGTGAAGGGGTTGCGTGCTATATCGGCAATGGTGTTGTACTGAATGTGCGCCACTTGTTGGGTGAAATGCAAAGTTTGCGAGAAGGGGGTATTGAAGTGTTAGACCGTTTGCGCATTAGCCCCGGCTGTGCGCTTATTTTGGACTATCACATCGCGTTAGATAAAGCGCGTGAAGCCAGTAAATCTGCAGACAAAAAAATTGGCACAACAGGTAAAGGCATTGGTCCAGCTTATGAGGATAAAGTAGCTCGCCGGGCTTTGCGTGTATATGACCTGTTTCATCCTGAGCGTTTTGCAGAAAAGCTTAAGGAGAATGTGGACTATCACAATTTTACGCTTACGCAGTTTTATAAAGCTGAGCCTGTTGATTTTAAGACGATTTACGACCAATCCATGCAAGATGCACAGGCCATTGCCCCTATGGTGAGCGATGTTTCTGCAGAGCTGTATGAACTTAATAAGGCCGGGGGAAATCTGCTTTTTGAGGGTGCACAAGGTTCTTTGTTGGACGTTGATCACGGTACCTACCCATTTGTCACCTCTAGCAACTGCGTTGCAGGCCAAGCTGCGGCAGGTATTGGCGCAGGCCCGGGGCGTTTGCATTATGTTTTGGGTATTACAAAAGCGTATTGCACACGTGTAGGCGGAGGACCTTTTCCCTCTGAGCTCGATATTGAAACCAAAGGCACGCCGGGCTACCAAATGTCTAGTGTTGGTAGAGAATTTGGCACGGTCACGGGCCGTAAGCGTCGCTGTGGTTGGTTGGATTTGGCTGCACTTAAGCGCTCACTGATTATCAATGGTGTGACGGGTTTGTGCATCACAAAGTTGGATGTTTTAGATGGTATGCAAGAGATTAAGCTTTGCACAGGCTATATGTTAGACGGGCATAAAATTGATCTTTTGCCGATGGGGGCTGATGATGTTGCCCGGTGCGAGCCTATTTTCGAGACTATGCCTGGTTGGAGCAGTACGACTTTTGGGGCGCGTACATGGGATGCGCTTCCCCAAGAGGCACGTAACTACTTGCATAGAATTGAAGAAATCTGCGAGGTGCCGATTGATGTGATTTCGACCGGTCCTGAGCGGGATGAAACGATTTTGCGCAGACATCCTTTTGGCATGTGAAATTACTGGTTTTTGCTATAAGTAAGCATGCGCCCTTGTTTGAAGTTTAAACGGGGCGCTTGGCATTTTAAGTGGCCTTATTTTAGAAATATTGCGATGGATATTATTCTTTACCAGCCAGAGATTCCACCTAACACCGGCAATATTATTCGCTTGTGTGCTAACGTGGGAATGGGGTTGCACCTGATCAAACCTTTGGGTTTTGATCTGTCGGACAAGCAGCTTAATCGTGCAGGTTTAGACTATCACGACCTTGCTCATGTCGTGCTTCATGAAAATTGGACAGCTTGTGCGGCAGCGCTTGAAGGTCGGCGGCTTTTTGCACTTTCAACACGCGGGGAAACGCGCTATGACAGCGTTGCGTACACTGATAGTGACGCTTTTATTTTTGGCCCGGAAACAAGGGGGTTGCCCGGCGAGTTGTTATCAACATTTCCTGAAGGGCAGTGCTTGCGAATTCCTATGTGCCCAAATAACCGCAGTTTAAATCTTTCAAATACTGCTGCTATTGTGGCGTATGAAGCCTGGAGACAACTGAATTTTGCGGGTGGCGCGTAAAGTTGTTATGTTGAGGCAAGCATCTGGTAAGGTAGAATACTTAGGTTTTTTTATATGAGTGCAAGGTGATCTTATGACGTCCAGACTTAATTTTGATAATTTGGCGTCTGAAATGCAGACTGTTCGTCGTGATATTCATATGCACCCAGAGCTGGCATTTAATGAAACGCGTACATCTGCTTTAGTGCTTGAAAAACTTCGAGCCTGGGGGATTGAGGCTCATTCAGGTATTGGCAAGACCGGGGTTGTTGCGGTGATTCGTAAGGGTGCTGGTCCAGCAGCCATTGGTTTCCGTGCAGATATGGATGCATTACCTTTGCAAGAGGGTAATAGTTTTAGTCATAAGTCCATTTACCCGCAAAAAATGCACGCCTGTGGGCATGATGGGCATACGGCTATGCTTCTCGGCGCAGCGCGGTATTTGCATGAAGAAGCCTCGTTTAATGGCACAGTTTATTGCATTTTTCAGCCGGCAGAAGAAGGCGTGGGTGGTGCTTTGGCGATGATGGAGGATGGGCTTTTCGAACGCTTTCCGATGTCCTCCATTTTTGGTTTGCACAACTGGCCGGGCTTAGCTGCTGGGGAGTTTGCCGTGCATGAAGGGGCTGTGATGGCCTCTACGGATAGAATTGAAATCAAGATTAAAGGTCAAGGCGGGCATGCTGCGATGCCGCATTTAGGACGAGATCCTGTGCAGGCCGGTTGTGCACTTGTCCAGGCGGTTCAGAGCATTGTGAGTCGCAATTTAGCGCCGGTTGAGGCCGGCGTCATTTCGATAACCCAGTTTCATGCGGGCGATGCGGATAATATTATTCCAGAGTTTGCTTTTTTGGGCGGAACGATAAGGACTTTTAATCCTGCTGTGCGAGCACAATTGGCTAAGCGTTTGCACCAGATATGCGAAGGCATTGCCGCTGCTTTTGATCTTGAAGTGAACTGCACAGTTCACCCTGGCTATCCGCCTACCGTTAACGATGTTCAAGCTGCCCAGCATTGTTTTAGCGCAGCATGTTCTGTTGTTGGCCAGGATAAAGCTACGTTGAATCCTCCGCCTAGCATGGGTGCGGAGGACTTTGCATACTTTTTGCAGGCCAAACCGGGGTGCTATGTTTGGCTAGGCAATGGGGATGCTGCGGGGGGCTGTTCGCTGCATAACCCTCGCTATGATTTTAATGACCAGGTTATTGAAACCGGCATTCGTTACTGGGTTGCGCTTGCAGAGCGTCTACTAAAATAGGCTCTTCTTAAACGGTAGCTGTATTTTTATTGAAAGCCCAGCAAGTATGCGACAAGCTTTTATTGCTTTTACTTTTGCGGCATTTTTATTTGGAGGTTACGCCGCTGCAAGTGCGTTTGCGAATGGGTAGCGGCATGAGGCTTGGTTGCTTGGATTCGGAATTTATGGTGGTCTTTTTGGTTTTGCAGCTTTTTTAGCAGCTTTATTCGCCCAAGTTATTCGCAAATATCTTCAGCTGAAAACACCGTTTGCTGTAGGTATTGCAGGGGTGATTAGTGCCATTTTATTGCCAATTGTTTTTAGCGTACTGAAATCTCATCAAGTTAAAATTGAGATTTCGTTAGGGCTTATTTGTTTAGGTTTATTTTTTGGTTTGATCGTTTTGTGTGCAGAATTATTTTGCCGAAAATTGTGTTTTACGTTAAAACAAATAAACATTTTTAAAATGTTATTTTCTTGATTTTTTAGTGGCAGCACATGTGAGCACCGCTGAATGTGAAGTTACGCTTCAGCTATTCAGCGATCTGCAGTTTTAACTAGTTTCTTCAATGACGGGTTTAGTGCTTTATTTTTGATGACTAATCATTGCATAAGCAGAATGGTTATGGATGGATTCAAAGTTTTCAGACTCCACAACGTAAGCTTGGATTCTGGGTTCTTTGTTTAGCGCAGCGGAAACATCTCGCACCATATCTTCTACAAATTTTGGATTGTCATAGGCGCGTTCTGTTACGTATTTTTCATCCGGGCGTTTGAGTAAGCCAAAAAGCTCACAAGATGCCTGAGCTTCAACGAGACTCACAAGGTCTTCTATGAACAGGTGTCTAGCCAATTGGGCTGAAACGGTAATGTGTGATCGCTGGTTGTGCGCGCCATAGGCTGAAATTTGTTTTGAGCAAGGGCAAAGGCTGGTAACGGGTACGAGTACCTTTAGCGTAAAGCGGTAGCTGTTGTCGGGCAGAATGTCGCCAATAAAAGTAATTTCATAATCAATAAGGCTTTTAACGCCTGAAACCGGGGCTGATTTTTGAATGAAATACGGAAATGTCATCTCGATATGACCCGTTTCAGCTTCCAAACGGTGCACCATTTCTCGGAGCATTGGCTCAAACGCTTCTACAGAGATCTCAGGTTTATTACTATTGAGAATCTCAATAAAGCGAGACATGTGAGTGCCTTTAAAATGATGCGGCAGGCCAACGTACATGTTACATAGGGCAACTGTGTGCTGATCTCCACCGGACTTGTCTTTTACCAAAATAGGGTGGCGGATAGATTTAATGCCGACCTTATCAATGGCAATATGCCGAGCGTCAGGTGAGCCTTGTACGTCTGGAATCGGGTTTGAGCTTGGGGTCATGGGAAAAATCCGTTTAAATTTGTCTAGTATAAATACTTAGAAACCTAGGTGGAGGCTGCTTTTTAAATTGCAAGAGCGGATTTTAGCTGAAAGCAGAAACTCTTTTGCATATATACATAATAAGTTCACGCTATAGCTGGCAAACCGAGTCTATTAAAATGAGTGCCGGGGTTTGGGCTTTAACTGGCATCTTTGCTGGATCCTTATCCAGTTGGCCCAGTGCGCTGCCCTGCCAAAAGATATAGGGGGGCACCGCCTTTGAGTCGCACAACAGATTTTCCTATTTTTGCTGCTCTCACAAGAAAAACCGAATAGCATAGAGAATTAGGGCCTGAAATGGTTTTATTTTATTGCTATATATTAAGTGCTTTAGCATCTAACTGAGGAAGTCCGGGAAAATAGGATTGATCTACTTTGTAGATAAGCATATTAAGCTTTTTTCTTTTTGGATAATGGCAGTTCATTATCGGTGACTTCAATGAGGCGGCACAACCAGTCCCGGTCTTCCCAGCGGTCTGCGGTAATAAGCAAATAAGGCTTTGCGCCGGGGTAGGGCAGGCCTTCAATTGCAGGGTGTAGCATCGCTCGCCCGGCTTGGGTGGGTTTGAGGTACAGCTGATCATCGCAGACGAATGCCACGGGCTTGTGGGCGAGATAAAGGCAATACTCCCCAAGCATCTTCCTTGCGCTGATCTCACTTAAAGCAGAGAGTTGATCAAGCAAAAAATCCATTGTGGCTTGAGATGTTGACATCGCGTATCCCGCCTAAGCTAGTTAAAGCAGAAAAAGAGGCCGGTTGTTGAAAGCGCATTCATGCTAAAAATTCCTTTTAAATTAGTCTGTGAATTTAATTTTGTCTGAAATAAGAACATTTTGTAAAAATTTTTCTGCATATATTGCGTTACAACGTTCTACTTTTACGAAGTTTTCTATTACGTACGTAAACTCAGAGTTCATGTTCTTTTTTCGATATGGGACCCTTAAGATACACGATTTATGTTCTGCAATCACCTCGTTTGACTTA
>RRZU010951080.1_pt1 | contig 14815 bp, 9 predicted proteins | sample 2165561 | NCBI WGS metagenome assembly RRZU01 (sample SAMN10456909, study PRJNA506462) | wastewater metagenome | isolation source: wastewater sludge | place: USA: Moscow, Idaho
AATATGTGTTGGCTTCAGAAATTATTCAATCGCAGATTAATGATAAAACAAGTGGTGCTCGAATGCCAAGAATAAATGAAGAGATATTTTTCAATTTGCATTTTCCAATGCCTGATATTCAAGAGCAATTAAAAATTTCACAAAAAATTAGTTCAATGAAAACTGAAATTGAATTGAATAAAGAAAAAGCCAAAAACCTTAGAGTAAGTGCTGAGGAAGAATTTGAAAAAACAATATTTCAATAGTTATGAAAATACAAAGTATAAAAATTAAAGATAGTAAAACAATACTTAATTCTTTTGAGTGGTCATCAGATAAGCCAATAAATATTTTTATTGGTGAAAATGGTTCTGGAAAGTCAACGCTTCTAAGACATTTGGTAGATGTTTTTAAAAATGCTTATGAATTTTATGTTGAGGGTAATAAAAACACAACCACACCTGATTTTGATTTTGAAATAAAGTATGAAATAATTATTAATAATACTGTTGATTTTTTAGTTTTTGAGACCAATTATGTGATTGTAGAATTGACTGGCAAGAAAAAAAGAAAAGAATATTGGGATCTTTCAATAAACAATAATGAAATCGATAGTAATGCTTTGACTGAAAGATATGGTTATGAATCATTGTTGCCAAATAATCTAATTGCTTATTACGCAGGATGGGACTCTTCTGTTAAGAATAAGTTTTTAGAAGTTGAGAAAAGGTATATAGAAAATGCTTTAGGAAATTACAAAGGATTTAAATCAAGTAAAAATCTAGATACTCCTTTTTCGACAATTGCTAAACTTCCCTTGATATACATTGACAAAATCCACTTTAGTATTTTATTGTCTGTATTATTTTCATATGAGTATAATACTAGAGTTGAGAGCTACCTGTTGAATAAGTTTGAAATCGTGAAGGAGGAAAAAACTGTTGTTGTATTAAATGTAGATAAGCCCGCCGAAGATTTTTTCTCAAATTCAAAAGAAGATTTTTGGGGAGCTAAAGGTGAAATGCGAAATTTTTTAGTTAATCTTCGTGATTTTTGCTCTAATAGAGAAGATATTAACGATGAACATGGTGGATTGGTATTCATTTTTGATTTTGAGGATTGGATTAGATTTAAGGAATATTATGCAACAGAAAGCCGTCTATATTCTTATTTGCACATACTTAATTCAAGCGGATTTCTTACCAGTATTCAAGTATTCTTTAATAAAAATGGTAAACCAATGAGTAATTTCAATTTAAGTGAGGGTGAGCAACAACAATTAACAGTTTTTGCCTTAAAGGAAATTCTAATTGAAACTAACAGTTTAATATTACTTGATGAGCCTGAAACGTTTCTTCATCCAAGGTGGCAACAAAAGTTTATTAATGAATTAGCAGAAAATATTAATTACAATAGAAATGTTGATTTTCCATATCATAATGAGCCTAATTTTTTCATAACCACTCACTCACTAAACTTGTTAAATAATGCTGATAGCGATGTATCATCTTTAACGATGCTTGAAAATGGTAAAGTTTCGCAGAAAGTAAAGGATTTTTATGGGAAAACAATCAGGTCTATTAATTACGATTTAATGGGTTTGGAAGAAAGACCAAAAGACATCAAATTAATCATCAATAATTTATATGACTTGGTTGAAAATGAGGAAATGCAAAAAGCTGAAAACGAATTAGGGTTGTTAATTGATATTGTTGGAGAAAATGATGAAGATGTCGTAAGATTAAAAGCAGAAATTGATTTTTTAAAGTCTTTAACAAATGATACAGATCAATAAGACTAGTGCTCCAAGATCATTTATAACTGATTTAGCAAGTGGTGCAAAGATATATCCAGATGATTTATCAAGAAAAGGTTGGTCTGATTTAAGAATAAGTTTATTGGAGGATCAGGGGTTTATTTGTTGCTATTGCCAAAGAAGAATACCTCATAATAACACAAAAAATATTATTGTTAAACCAAAGTCCAAAATTGAACATTTCAAATGTCAAGATGATAACCAGGATTTGCAACTAGTTTACGAAAACATGTTTATAGCTTGTAATGGAAATATTGCAACTACTAATCTTACTTGTGATAGTAAGAAGGATAATTCTGTTCTAACAAAGGTAAATTTCTCAACCCCAATTGAAAAAGTAATTTACTATACTAAAAATGGACAAATAAAGTCTAATGACTCGGATTTGCAGAAAGAAATTGATGAAATATTGAATTTAAATGATGAAAACCTAATGAAGTACAGACAAAGTATTTACAATGTTATAGAAAGAAGTAAAAAAACAATGGGAAAATTGAGAGGAAATTATCAACATCACCTAAAGCGAGAAATTAAACGGTGGGAGTCGAAAGATAACTTAGGGAAATTTAGAGAGTATAAAGGTGTTGGACTATATTTTTTACATAAATAGATTATTCCACAAAACTACAACCTGCAAGACCAGAAAACTAAAACAATAAGCACTGTAATATCATTCGCTTCCTGACATTGAAGATGCCAAAAAAAGTAATAAATTATGATACCAAAAGATAAAATACAGCAAATCCACACCATTTGGGATAATTTTATAAAAACCAATCGAACCGTATTGGATACCAAAGGTAATGTGCTAGTCAATATAGACGATGCAAGACGAACTGCCATTGTGGAACTCAAAAAATTTATAAATGATTTTCAAAATGGCGACTCTAATATTTATGAGTTTAAAACCAATGTTGATAGTTATAACAAAAGAAATAACCTTTGGGGTTTTACAGCTACAAAAGGACAAATGTTTTTTAATCAATTGGTAAAGAATAACGAATCCAATATTGAAGGTATAACCACCCTTTTAAAGCAATCTATTGCGCTACCCAAATCTTTAGAAGAAGCATTATCTAAAATAGGAAATTTAGAAAAACATTGTCAAACAATATACAATAAAGCCAAAGACAAAAGAAAAGTCCCTAATCCTGGTTCTGTGTCCTATTTTCTATCCTATTTTTGGCAAATACAAGATGAAAATAAATATCCAATATTGTACACTTCCCTTATCAATGCCTACATAGAATTAGATTTGTGGAAAGATACAGCAAATCAAGTTGATGCTTATCAATATTTTTATGCATTAAACGAAGAAATAAAAAATATTCTAAAAAGCTATACGGGAAAAGAGAAAACCAATTGGGATGCTGAACATGCCTTTTGGAATTTTAAAGGAAATCCAAATAAACCAAACATATCAACCACCAAAAAGGAAGCTCAACCCATCGTTGAAGTTGAGATAGAAAAAGAAAAAACCATTACTGTAAATGCTTCGTTTGATTTATCAGATTATCTTATTCCAAAAGTAGCGAAACTAATAGAATTAGGCAGTGAGACCGATAAATCTTCATCATCTAAGGGAAGTGCATATGAAAAACTGGTTGCTGAAATTTTTAAACAATTAGATTTTGATGTAGAAATTTTAGGGCAAGGAAGCGGAAGAAATCCCGATGCAATTATAAGATTTAGAGCAGAAAACACTGCATTTTTGGTTGATGCAAAAGCATATTCCAATGGCTATAGCTTAGGAATAGATGACAGAGCCATAAAAGAATACATTAATTATTATTGTCCAAAACTAAATAATGACGGATTTAAAAAAGTTGGATTTATCATTGTAAGTAATTCATTTAAATCCAATTTTGATAGTTTCATTAACGAAATCACTTGGAATACAGATATTAAAAGATTTATTTTATTATCATCGGAAGCGTTATTGTACCTATTGGCTTATAAAACAAAAGATAGAATTCCGCCAGCTACTATAATTGATACTTTGGTGAGTTTGGGAAATCCCATTGAGGCTAAAAATATCATTGAGGAATTTGATGATGTGTAATAGCTTAAGTGAAAAATCTAAAAACTAAAAAACTTTGGAAACACAAACAAAAACAGACCTAAGCGCACTAAACGATAAACAACGAGAAGCCGTAATTAGCGAAAACAAAAGACTTTTGGTTTTAGCTGGAGCCGGCTCCGGAAAAACAAAAACTTTACTTCAAAAACTTATTTATCTTATTGAAGAAAAAGGGGTAAGTCCGTCTAAAATTCTCGCTATTACATTTACAAAAAATGCGACGAATGAAATGTTGGATCGGCTTATTATTTCGGCAGATTCAACGGGAGAATATGAGAAACAACTTTTTGACAAAAGAAAAACAAAAATCGAGAAGGACAAAGAACGTTTTCTTCAACAAAAAAAATATAAATGGATTGATGGATTAACTGTTAAAACCTTCCACTCATTTTGTTATAGTGTTTTGAGAAATGATGGTGTAAATGAATTTGATAATAAATTCAGAATTATTGGAGATGAAAAAAAGGACGAGGAAGACGAACTGTCAAAACATGTTGCACCTGAAACTGTTTTCGAAGTATTTCACAAAATATTAATAGAAAACTGTGAGAATACTGAATATTTACTAAAGCTAAAGCGGTATATTTTAGACTATATCGTAGATAAAATTCATCTTAAAAAAGATGATAATAACTTCTTTTCAAAAGATGGAAAACATTTTACCACTTTAGATGGCACAAAAGTTCGATCTAAGTCAGAACAGTTTATTGCCGATTGGTTTTATAGACATAGCATAAAATATGAGTATGAACCTGAACTCAACGTAAAAGATTTTTCATTTCATCCAGATTTTTTCGTTCCCGAAGCAAATTTGTATTTAGAACACATCAGCGACATAAGTTATCCTACGAAAGCAAAGGAAGAGCAGTTTCAAAAAGGTAAATTACTTCTTGTAAAAACTTTTGATAGTATGACAAAAGATTCAGCACTTTTTAATCATACTTTGAACAAAGTCATCAAAAATAGGTTGCCTTCGGATTATCAAAAAAGCACTTGTTTAAATTACAGAGAAGAATTCAACCATTACCATTCTGATGTTAAGGATTTTATCCAACAAGTTATCAGAGTTACGGATATGATTAAAGTTGAAAACATTTCGATTGATACCGTTCTGCAAAACGCAATAAAAGATCAACACGAGAGAATTAGAAATTTTTATGAGTTGGCTATACCGATTGTGAAGGGCTTTATAGATTACTGTACAAATAAATCTTATTTAGATTTCAATGATTTAATTTCTAAAAGCACATCCTTGTTTCTACATCATGATGATGTAATTCAGAAATATAGAAATAAATTCGAATATATCTTGGTTGATGAATTTCAAGATGTAAACAATTTGCAGGTTGAATTAATAAAGCTTTTACTCACAAACAAAACACAACTTTTCTGCGTTGGTGATGATTGGCAAAGTATTTACGGTTTCAGAGGCTCTAATGTAAATTATATTTTTGAATTTGAGAAGCATTTTGATAATGCTGAGATTATAAAGCTGAATTTAAACTATCGAAGTACTCAGAATATAGTTGGAGCAAGTAATGAAGTCATTAAACATAACAAATTTAAAGTTGATAAGGATGTTCAAGCTTCAAAAATGTCAGAACATAAAATTGTAGTTTTTTCAGGAAACAATCTTGAAGAAAATATCCAATTTTGTAGTGAAAAAGTGAACGAGCTACTGAAAGATGGTATTAATAATGATGAAATATTGTTTTTGTACAGGAGAAATAAAATGTTTAGTCCATATTTCAACTTTTTCAAGGGAGAAGGAACAAGAGTACAGGGGAAAACAATTCACGCTTCCAAAGGATTAGAAGCTAAGGTCGTTTTTATTATTGGTTTAACTGAAGGAAATGGTGGGTTTCCTGATATTTGGTTGGAAGACAGGATTTTCCAGATTATCAAAAAAGCTAACCATGATATTTTGATGGAAGAGGAAAGGCGACTGTTTTATGTTGCAATAACAAGAGCGAAAGACAAGTTATTTCTGATAACCGAAAAAGGAAATGAATCAAGTTTTCTAAAAGAAATCCCAGATGTTTTTACAGTAAGAACTGTCAATCAAATGACGTCAGTTGTAGAGAAGATTGAAACCTGCAATAAATGTTTTAGTCAGTTGGAAAAGTTATGGGTTGTTTGTCCTTATTGTGGAGAGAAAATTGAAAAGTAATTCTCTAATATTATGTAAAAATGCTATCCAGAAAGCGGATTAATCCAAATAGTTCTATTAGAAGTGGATATTCTTACGAAGATTTGTTCGTAATGAAGTTGTGTGCGGATTGGTTGAATAATGCAGATAAATATTCTGAAATTAAAGTTCAATTTATACCAGAAGAAATAAGGGATACTCACTTTGCACTTGATGATATTGTTGCTCAACGAAAAAATGGTGACGCTGAATATTATCAAGTAAAACATGTTCAAAATCCTGATTTAGATTTATGGGATTCCGAAAAAATTGTAAGTAAGGGTCTTGAAAAATGGGTGAAATCATTTTTTGCACTGAAAAGTGCTAAAAAAGAATGTGTGTTGTTTACAAATGCGAAATTACACTGTTCTTTAGAAGAGTGTTATCGGGATTATAAATTTGATATTCAAAAATTAAAATCCTCCAAAATTGAGTTTTACAATTGTTTATTAGCAAATGGATATACAGAAAAAGAGCTAAAGACTTTTTTTGAATCATTTGAATTTCGATTTAATCAACCTAGCAAGAAAACATTAGAGGAAGAACTTCGGAATCATTTTTATCAAAAACTCAAAGTTACCGTCGCTGGTGTTGATAGGTTGCTTTTATATATTAATGAGCAAGGATCAGAAAAAGAACCAAAATCTATCACTCTTCCAGAGATACGATCTAAATTATCCTGGGACAATCCAAGACCACTAAATCAAAATTTTTTTATACCAGGAGACTTTGAATTTTTTGACAAAAAAACTCATGAGGATATTCTTGAAGATTTATCCAATGTTGCTGGTGGGATTAAAGTTTTTACTGGCAAGCCAGGATCTGGTAAAAGTACTTATCTATCTAAGTTATACAACATCCTTCATAAAAAGGGATATTTAGTTTTTAGACATCATTATCATCTAAATCCAAAAGATACAACTTTCTATGACAGATTGAATTCAAAGCGTGTCGTAGAAGGACTTAAAGCTGAATTCAAAAAACAGAAAAATTCTGTTTTAGATGGATTGGCAGAACAAAATACTGCGCACATTCAACTTAAAGAATTCATAGATACGCTTTCAAACTATAGCGTAACTTCAAAAGTGCCTTTCATCTTAATTATAGATGGACTTGATCATGTAATACGAGAAGGAAATAGTCAAAGAGAACTTATTGATTTTCTTAACGAGATACTATTTCCTCAAACAGGATATTGGCTAATAATTGGAACACAGGAGATCGCTACGGATAGCTTCCCAAATGCAATCCATGATTATGCCCCAAAAGACAAATGGATTGAAATAAAAGGATTGAATCGCCAAAGTATTAAATCCATTGTTAACAAAGCATTTCCTAAAAAAGAAAGGGATTATGGCGTTTATCACGAGAAAATTATATCTAAAATTTATGCCTTAACGCAAGGAAATCCACTGCACCTACGATATGTTCTTTCTGAAATCACAAATCAGAAAATGCATTTATCCTCGTACGACTTAGATAAGATACCTCCATATAACGGTGAAATTGAAGGTTATTACACAGCTCTCTGGAGAAGACTTTCGCCACTCTCAAAAACAATTTCTTTTGCATTAACTTCACTTGATTTTAAGCTACAGGAAGAACAACTTTTTTCATTATTTAATGATTTGGAAGTGAAACCGTCTGAAATAGGTGATAGTTTTTTACAAATTCGTCACTTATTTAGATTTGATTTACAAGGTATTTCTACATTTCACAATAGTTTTTTAGTATTCGTGCTTAATCAACCTGAGTTAGAAATGCAAAAAAGCATACTTTATAAAGTACTTGAGAACTGGTTAAAACAAGATTCACAGAAACAGTTAGCATGGTCAGAATTACCTAAAATCGAATATTATCTAGGAAAACCTCAATTATTATTGTCAATTAACAATGATTGGATAATAGATAATTATATTCAAGGTAAAAGTGAGCAATTGATTGAAAATACTATCTATCTTGCTTCAAAAGCATCTTTTGAACTAAAAAAGTATGATAAAGTTATATATTTTTCTACAGTTTTGGGTGCATTTAGAAATCGAGAATTCAATTTAGGTGATACTTTAGCAGAAATTTGGTTAACCGCATTTAAGATTAATAAGGATTACAATATTGTATATCCAGATTTTTCAACTTTAACTGGCTACCAAATAAAAGAAATTTTAATAGCATTGCATAAGAAAGGTATTGTTGATAAAATTCCTAATGAGGCAATTGATCGGATTAATGACTTATTACAAAGCAATGACGAAGATTATCTAACATTAGTAAAATACTGGCTTGAAGTACTTTCGCAAATCGAAACTAATAATATAAAAAGAGTTTTTGATTTCATAAAACAGTTTAGAAAAGAAAATAAATCTGGTGATTTATTCTTTCATTATATAGGTGAAATTCTTAATTCGAGTCAAGCTGAAGAAATAATTGAGGATATTGTAAAATTAAGATTAGATGCCGAGGAAAAAACAGCTGTTGGAAGGCGCCTTTTAATCGATGATTTAGAGAAAAATAGATCACAATTTGAAAAGCATATTCTAAAATTATTGCCTAATCATCACCACTTTAGAAGTCTCTATTGCAAATTGAGAAATAATACTTCTACTACTGAAATTCAAATAATACCACTTAATGATTTTCCTTCCAAAGTAAGTTTTTATTCTCATGAAATAGATTCTGTTTTCAATTTATTTGAAAAAAATCTTTTTGCTTCTTTTATTAATGATGGTAGTTCCTCATTTATAACCAACACAGACCTCGGAGAAGAAAAATGGGTAGCAGATTTGTATAATGCTGTCTTGGAGATCGGAGATATAATAAAACAACATCATAAAAACAAGCAAACGTTAAACGCAAAAATCGTATTAAAGCCATTAATTGAATTACCAAGTTTAGATTTTATAGAGCATAGAGATTTGTATGATTATCAGAGAGTTTCAATTCCCAAAATAGTTGACAATGTACTTTGGTTTGCATCAATTATCAACAAAACATTTGATAAACTTCTAATATTGAGTTTTGATGATTTATGTTTTCTGAATAATTGGAATTTCTACAACCGTAAATCTTTGCACAGTATAGTTAAATTGCCATCAATTAAAATTAATGAAAAAGATCTAAAGCATTTTATAGATTTAGAGGAACAATATACTTTAGAACAGATAATACCTTTCAATGAAAAAGCTCAAAGATTAATAGAATTATCAATTTTGGCATTTAACAATGGCGACCACGAGAAAGCTCAACAGTTAAATACTAAATCAGCACAGAATATTTTAGCCTATAGTCACCATAAAGATATGTTGCTTTATCAAATTTTGGAAAGTATTAGTATTATTAATTCTGCGAGTTCAAACAGAGCGAAGGAATTCATAAGAAAAATATTTCCTTATGTCTTCAATATTGAAAAACTTACTGATGGTGATGAAACGAGGCACTTTATGGGCAAACTTTGTAGTTTATTACCTAAAATTGATCGTGAGTTGTTATTCAATCAATACTTTCAGTACATTGAACAACGCGAATATTACGATATAGAAAATTGCTTCGATGATATTCTTGCGTCATTAGATTATAAAGATCCAGTCGCAAAAGCTATTGGCGGAACTGCAATTGAACCACATTACTCAACTTTGAAAAAAAACTCAAAAGATGATCCTGCTGCAAATGTAGTCTTATTTGAATTACAAGATAAATTTAATTATTCTGATAAACCTGAAGAGAAGGAATTCGAAAGAACTAAGATTAATAGAGACCCTAATTTGAGCAATGTTTTACCAGAAAAATTAATCGGATATATCGAAAACAAATTGGGTCATAAAATAAAGTTTGTTGATTACGAAGTTTCCAGTTTTTTATTAGATTGGTTTAAAGCTAAAGCAGATAGCAGATTAACTGAACAGGAAAAAAAGATTAAGATTATTAAAAAGATCCTTAATAATGATTTTTCAAAAGTTTCAAGTGAATTACTTGATGGCATTTATCCTACAGCATATAAATTTGACAAAAATTTTGCATTTGATTGCATTTGTTGGGCTCATTCAAACGGTGGCGGATGGTCTATGTTTACCCAAAACCTTGAAGAATCACGTAATAGATGGACTAGAGTAATGAGGGATTTTCCTGAAAGATTGGATGAATTTTATTTCAAAACTGTATCAAATGTAGGTCTTCGATATGGTCGGGAAAAAGATTATTCCGTGCCAATTCCCAACTCAGTGCAATTTTTTTGTGACATTGGAGAAGTTTCATGTGCAGAAATACTAATAGAGCATTATTTAGATATGCTACCCAATATATTTCCAAATGTAAGCTTTGAGATTCCTCAACATTTTACTAATCCAGACAAGATTTCAGATTTAGACATTTTACTCACGAGATTACATTGGATTAGTCCTATTGTAAGTTCGCTAGCTGCAGAGAAAATTTCGGAATTATTAATTGATGACAATTCTGGAGAATATCATGATTATTTTCTAAATTATTTGTTTAATGAAGATTTAGAAAGTAGAGTTTGTGAAGGTTTATTAATTATAATTAAATCACTTCAAAATAAATCTTCATCTTCATACAAGCATCTTAATCAATCAGTTTTAGATAATTTATTATCAATAAGATGTATGGCTACTGATTTAATCATGATGAAGATTTCAGACTTATTGAATATCAAACTAAACTTTCATCATCCAATGGTTTTAACTCTTACTTCTGCTGAGACAAAATTATCAGAGGATAAGTTTATGCAATTAGTAGGAAGAAATCTTCCAATGATATATGTTAATCATGTTGAATCATTTGAGTCCAAATTAAGTGGAAATCTAAAAGCATGGGAAATATGGTGTGGAATGTATGAAGAAGAATGTAAATTTAGAAATCTTAAGTACAACAAAAATCTGGATGAAGATTTTAAAAATTCTCATCATAATCATATGACTGGACGTTGTACAATTTTTGGTGATATTCTCAAATCAACTTTTTTTCGATTAATTGACTTTATTTATCAATTTGGTGAAATAAAATTCATTGATTTTTGGCAGCTCACAATTAGAAACTTACCAGTAGATTATTCGATTTGGGGAATAGAAACTATTAAGAAGCCGAAGAATTGGCAAGAATTTACTGTAAATAAATTAGGAGAAATAGAAAATTTATCACAAGTAATTTCATCTTTCTATGATAACAAGGATAAAAATGTTCCTATATATTATTACTACAGTTTTCCTCTAAATCATAATGATTCTAATTGGAATTCTCGTTTTTTTGAAATTGAATTTACACTATTTGGGTATGATGAACAATTTGACATCGATATTGAAGCTGAAGATATTTATCGGAAGCTTTCAAATTTTGCTTTTTGGTATAATCCAGTTACACAACCATTTCGCTTTGGCATTTTAGATTGTGAGCTAGCTTTTCATCAAACTAAAAGTCCACATAGTGGATTTTTCCCACTTGCCGTACCGATATCAAATCAAACAAATAATATGTGGCAATATTTTAGAATGAAAAATAATATTAATTTATTGTCAGAATCACTTAGTTCAGGACTAATCTTAGAGAATTCATCAGGGATTTTACAATATAAAAATAATGATAAAGTTGTAGCTTTTTATCATGACTTTTTGGATGATTTTAAAGATGTATATCGCTATGATGAACCTTTCGGGTATGGTAATTTTTTGAATATTGATAAATCTTATTTAGATAAATATATTGAAAAAAAAGAGCTGGACATTGCAGTGTTAGTTAAGCAGACTTTAATAACTAAAAATTCTGCAAGTCGCCATGATGAGTATGAGAAGGAAATAAAATATCAAAAGATTTTGGTGAAAATTATTTGATAATTTAAAAATTAGATTTACAAAGATTGGCTCAGAATGGAAATCTTTGGTTTGCAGGTGTTAAATATTTCATTTTCTGGTTACCCCTACCCAAGTAAAGCTGTTCAGAATGATTTTAGAGATTTTTGTGAAGCTGAAGACCTTGAAATTATTACTCAAGACATCGCTAATTCCGCACTTCATATTGTTTTGAGTAAAAATTTATTGTTTGGAAAATCTGTAAAAATTATCGAAAACCAATTGAAAACCGGATATCCGATCACAACTTAATTCTGGCAGAAATTAATTAGAATTTCAACATATGCAATGGAAATGATAAAATGACACCTCTTGCGAAACCCATGTTTCATAGTATTTTTGTTTCAAATCTATTATGTTCTTGACATTAGTAAAACGAGTTTGTTAAATTGGACTTAATTTAAAATTATGTTTGCTTGAAAGATTTACTTCAATAAAAATTTTGCATGGATAATCGGATTATTTCCGATTATTCATGTTCATATTTACAATATTATCAAATATATTTTCGTAAATTTGTGATACAATGATATTAATTGTATTCAATTAATACGCTTAAATACCATCATAATGTTATTTATTTCTCTTTCAAAAGCGCACCAAAAACTCGTAGAGAATATCCGTGAGCGAAGATTGCAAATGGATCTTACCCAAGAAGGTTTAGCGGAAAGATCCGGCGTTGCATTATCAACTTTGAGAAAGTTTGAGCAGACCGGAATGATTTCTTTAGAATCTTTCTTAAAAATTCTTTCTATTGTTGGAGGATTAGAAGAGATGATTGAAGGATTAAAGCCAAATACACCTGCTTTTAAATCGATTGACGAAGTCATAAAGATTGACGAAAAAGCCATTAAAAAAAGAGGAAGTAAAAAATGAGAACATCAATCAAAGAATTAAAAGTAGGATTGAATTTTGGATCAGAAATTCAACCGGTAGGACGATTAGCGATTCGTGATGGAATCATTTATTTTGAATATGACAATGCTTTTCTTGAAACTAATTTAGAAATTTCGCCACTAAAATTTCCACTAAAACGTGGAGTAATAGAACTTCCTCGAACACCTTTTGAAGGATTGGCGGGAGTTTTCAATGACAGTTTGCCCGACGGTTGGGGAAGATTACTTTTTGACAGGATGTTGAGAGCTGAAGGGATTTTACCGAATGAAGTTACAGCTTTAGATCGCTTAGCGTACGTTGGATTAAATGGAATGGGAGCTTTGGTTTATGAACCAGATGAAAGTCCTAACCATTATGATGAAAAAATTAACCTTGATGTTTTGGCTTCGCAAACTGAGCGAGTTTTGGAAGGCGAATCTGGAGAAGTCATCAATGAACTTTTGGCATTGAACGGATCTTCTGCCGGAGCGAGACCAAAAGCAATGATTGGTCTTGATTCTCAAAGAAAGAACATTTCTCACGGTACAGGTGATTTGAAAGATGGATTTGAACATTGGATTGTGAAATTTCCAAATACGCAAGATGGTAACGATTCAGGAGCTATTGAATATATTTACTCGATAATGGCAGAAAATGCAGGTTTAGAAATGCCTGCAACACACTTATTTCCTTCACAAAAAGGGAGTGGATATTTTGCCGTAAAAAGATTTGACAGAGATAAAAATAAGCGCTTCCACATGCACACTGTAAGCGGATTGATCCATAGTAATTACAGGTTTCCATCTCATGATTATGAAGATTTATTGGCTTTAACTAGTGCGATTACCAAAGATATTCGAGAGGTTGAAAAAATGTTTCGATTGGCTGTTTTCAATGTAATGGCACACAATCGTGACGATCACGCTAAAAACTTCAGCTTCCTAATGAATGAGTTTGGCGAGTGGAATTTGTCGCCAGGCTATGATCTCACATTTTCTAATGGACCTGGCGGAGAACAAAGCACAATGGTGATGGGAGAAGGACGAAATATTTCAAGAAAGCACCTAGTAAAGCTAGGTTTAGAAGCAAAACTGTCAAAAGCATTTATAGTGGAAGTTATTCGCCAGACGAGCTTGGCATTGGAGAATTGGAAAAACTTGGCGAAGGAATATGATGTTAACAAAGAAAACATAGAAATGATTGAGAAACGTATTTCGAAGTTTTAAGGATTTCATAATCTTTAAAGAGGAAAAATTGCTAATTTTGGAACTAATTCGTCGGGAAGTATTAATTTCAAAAAGCCCGTCGGGAAGTATTATCTGATTGACTATTAATGAAATACATTGTTTTCTGGGTACAAAAGTAGTACAAAAGTGTTAAAATTTTCAATTATTTCACTACTTGAAAATGAAAAAACCTTTGTTAATGGTGCTTTGCAAAGACGAAAATGTTGACGGTATCTACACCCAAAAGATGTTGCAGCACCTTGGAACTGTACTACTTTAGTACTACATGATTTAACGTAAAAGCTTATTAATAAAGGAAAGTTAAGATACTGTATCGGGAAGTAAGTTGTGTAACTGTAACTATGAGGTGATGATTTAGTGAGTGAAAATTTGCTTGTTTTCGGTTGAATAAAATGAAATGTCTAAGATTGCAATTTCTCGACATCTGACATCTTAGTACAAATATCATATTCTAATAAATAACAAATACGAAGATAAAAATGATAGACTTTATTTTTGGCTTTTTCGGATTATTTATCAGGCTCGCTTTTGTTTATAAGTTTGATTTAAAAAAAATGAATGCAAATAACTCTCCTGAAGAAAGTCATAAAAACACAATAGCAGGATTACTTTTGATACCTATCGTCATTATTTTAGGAGTTATTCTGTTTTTTATAGAAAAATAAAGGCTCACTCTCTCAATTTTTAAGTTTGTTTAAGATGAGTTTTATTTGTCAAAAAAAATTGTGCCGTAAAAAAATCTAAATTGAAATAAAATTAATCATAACTAAAAAA
>RRZU011290739.1_pt1 | contig 14815 bp, 14 predicted proteins | sample 2165561 | NCBI WGS metagenome assembly RRZU01 (sample SAMN10456909, study PRJNA506462) | wastewater metagenome | isolation source: wastewater sludge | place: USA: Moscow, Idaho
ATCAACCATTGTTCCTTCGTCCACATAAGCACCAATATTTACATAAGAAGGCATTAAAATAACTCCCGAAGAAATATACGCACCATAACGAGCAACAGCATTTGGAACAACACGAATTCCTTTTTCAGCATAGTTACGTTTCAATTCCATTTTGTCATGGTATTCAAAAATTCCAGCTTCTAACGTTTCCATTTTCTGAATTGGGAAATACATTACAACTGCTTTCTTTACCCATTCGTTTACTTGCCAATCTTCTCCAACTGGTTCCGCACAACGTAATTGTCCGTTATCGATTAACTCAATTACTTCACGAATTGCAGCTTGTGTTGCATCTTCTTGTAACAATTCTCTATTGTCCCAAGCTTTTTCTATGATTTGTTTTAAATTCTCCATCTTTATTAATAATAGCCACAAATATAAAAATTATAATCAAGGGATTTCATAGAGATTATTTATTATTGAATCGTTTTTTTAAATTTGCCAAATGTCACGAATATTAGCGTTAGATTACGGAGGAAAAAGAACAGGCGTTGCCGTAACCGATGAATTGCAAATTATAGCTTCGCCAGTTGATACAATTGATACATCAAAATTGATGGATTTCTTGAAACAATATATCGAGAAAGAAAACGTTTCTGACCTTGTAGTTGGGTTATCCGTTCGTTTTTCGGGAGAATTAAATGAGATTGAAAATCAGATTCAACCTTTTTTGAAAAAATTTTCTGAACAATTTCCGTTGATCAAAATTCATCGTGAAAATGAGATGTTTACCTCAAAAATGGCTTCGCAAGCAATGTTTGCTGGAGGAATGAAAAAGAAAAAACGTCAAGAAAAAGGAATGGTAGATAAAGTGAGTGCTGTAATAATTTTACAATCATTTTTATCACATAAACTATAACAAATTGTATCTTTGCCGTTAAATTAATAAAAAAAGATCAGAAAATGGTATTACCAGTTGTAGCTTACGGAGATCCTGTCTTACGTAAAGTTTCACAAGAAATCGATCAAGATTATAAAAATTTACAAGAACTGATCCAAAATATGTTCGATACAATGTACGACTCTAACGGAGTTGGTATCGCGGCGCCACAGATCGGAAAAGATATACGTTTATTTATTGTAGATTGCTCACCTTTTGAGGAAGATGAAGATTATGAAGATATACAGAATGAGTTGAAAGATTTCAAACGTGTTTTCATCAATCCAAAAAAAATCGGTAGTTCTGAAGGTGATGAATGGGCTTTTACAGAAGGATGTTTGAGTATTCCTCACATTCACGAAGATGTAACACGTCCAGAATCGGTAACTTTAGAATATTTTGATGAAAATTGGGTAAAACATACCGAAACTTTTTCGGATATTCGCGCTCGAGTTATTCAACACGAATACGATCATTTGGAAGGAAAGCTTTTTATTGACTATATTTCGAGCTTTAAAAAGAAATTAATAAGTAATAAATTAAAAAATATAACAAAAGGGAAAGTAAACACGAGTTACAAAATGAAATTCCCTTCATAGACCCTTAAACATAATAGAATATGGATTTATCAAGAGTTATCGCAATTTCAGGAAAACCAGGATTATACCGTTTAGTTTCTCAAACAAGAGGTGGTTTTGTTGTTGAAGATTTAGAAAAAGGTAAAAAAATCTCAATCGCTTCTAACTACAATGTTAGTTTATTAGACAACGTTGCAATCTACGGAGTATCACAAGAATTTCCTTTGGCTGAAGTTTTCTTCAGAATTTACAAAAAAGAAAACGGAGGAGAAACGATCGATTACAAAACTTCTGGTGCAGAATTGCGTAAATATATGGAAGAAGTTTTACCAGAATATGACGATTCAAGAGTTTATGATTCTGATTTGAAAAAATTATTCCAATGGTATAATATCTTACACAAAAACGGATTATTAAACATCGACTTAGCTGCTGTAGAAGCTGCAATGGCTGCTCAACAAGCACAAGAAGCTCCTGTTGCTGAAGTAGAAGCTATAGAAGAAGTTGCTGTGGAAGAAAAACCAAAAAAGAAAGCTCCTGCTAAAAAGGCTGCTGACAAAAAAGACGCTGAAGAAAAACCAGCTAAAAAAACTGCTGCTAAAAAAACAACAGCAAAAAAAGATAAAGACGCTGAATAATTAGAGATGAATACACGTAAAGATCAATTACAGGCTTTCAAAAGATTGTTGGATATAATGGATGAATTACGTGAAAAATGTCCGTGGGATCGTAAACAAACAATGGAAACGTTGCGTACGTTGTCTATCGAAGAGATTTATGAACTTTCGGATGCTATCATCGAAAAAGATTCGGATGAAATAAAAAAAGAACTAGGTGATGTTTTTCTTCACCTAGTTTTTTATTCTAAAATCGCATCAGAACAAAACAACTTCGATGTTGCTGATGTTTTAAATGGTATTTGTGACAAATTAATTCATCGTCATCCTCACATTTATGGCGATGTAGAAGCAAATACAGAAGAAAAAGTGCTTCAAAATTGGGAACAAATCAAGCTAAAAGAAGGGAACAAATCTGTACTTTCTGGCGTTCCAACTTCTCTCCCAGCGATGGTAAAAGCATATCGAATTCAAGACAAAGTAAAAGGTGTTGGATTTGAATTTGAAAATTCTGATCAAGTTTTTGATAAAATTATCGAAGAAATTAATGAATTCAAAGAAGAACAAAATCCAACAGATAAAGAGATGGAATTTGGTGATATTTTGTTTTCTTTGATTAATTATGGACGATTTAATGGCATCAATTCTGAAGATGCTTTAGAAAGATCAAACAAAAAATTTATCACGCGTTTTCAGAAATTAGAAGAAATCGCGAAAGAAAATGGTCAAAACATAGCTGATTTAACCATTTCCGAATTAGATAAATTATGGAATTTAGCGAAAATTCGCTAGTGTAAACTTGACACTATAAATTTTATTCAAATTCACGAAAACGTTGTAATCAGACGTTTTAACACTATTATAAATAACTTTTATCGACACCAATAAAACAAAGTATTACAAATTATTGTGCACGCACAGAAAACCGACATATATTTGCAATGGTTATAGCGGGCAATAGCTTGTAATAATGGAAGGAAGTTTGTTTACTAAGTAAACAGTTTTCTCATTTTTTTGTGGTTTTGATGAAAAGGTGACTTAAAGTCGCCTTTTTATTTTTTATCAACTTCTATTTAAAATCACAATTCATAACAATCCTTTTTTATCTGAATAATTTGTAAATTTGTGAAATGCAGTTTCAATTAAATTCTGAATTCAAACCAACTGGTGATCAGCCAAAAGCTATTGAAGAATTATCAAATGGTATTCTAAATAATGATCGTTATCAAACACTTTTGGGTGTTACAGGTTCTGGTAAAACATTTACAATCGCGAATGTTGTGCAAGATGTGCAACGTCCAACTTTGGTTTTGGCGCATAACAAAACATTGGCGGCGCAGCTGTATATGGAATTTAAAGAATTTTTCCCGAATAATGCAGTCGAATATTTTGTTTCGTACTACGATTATTATCAACCAGAAGCCTATATTACCTCATCAGGAACATATATCGAGAAAGATTTATCAATAAATGAAGAGATAGAAAAACTTCGTTTAAGTACAACTTCTTCCCTACTTTCTGGTCGTCGTGATATTTTGGTTGTGGCTTCGGTTTCGTGTTTATATGGTATTGGAAATCCAACAGAATTTCATAAAAATGTGATTCAGATAGAAACGGGGCAAATTATTTCGAGAACAGCTTTTTTGCATAAATTAGTTCAAGCTTTATATTCGAGAACAGAAGGTGTTTTTCAACGCGGAAATTTTAGAATCAAAGGTGATACATTAGATATTTTTCCTGCTTATGCGGATGATGGAATCAGAATTAATTTCTTTGGTGATGAAATCGAAGAAATCTCTGTTTTCAATGTTGAAACAGGTAAAACTTCAACTAAATTAGATAAAATTAATATTTACCCAGCCAATCTTTTTGTGACTTCTAAAGACACTTTGAATGGCGCAATTGCTGATATTCAGATCGATTTGGGTAAGCAAGTTGAATATTATCATGAAATCGGAAAACATCTCGAAGCAAAACGTCTGCAAGAACGTACTGAATTCGATTTGGAAATGATCAAAGAATTGGGATATTGTTCTGGAATCGAGAATTATTCGAGATATTTAGACGGTCGCGAACCAGGAACTCGTCCATTCTGTTTGTTAGATTATTTCCCAGAAGATTATTTGATGGTGATTGATGAGTCGCATGTTACAGTTTCTCAAGTTCATGCAATGTATGGTGGAGACCGCTCTCGTAAAGAGAATTTAGTAGAATATGGTTTCCGACTTCCTGCTGCAATGGACAATCGTCCGTTAAAATTCGAAGAATTTGAAGCTTTACAAAATCAAGTGATTTATGTTTCGGCAACGCCTGCAAATTACGAATTAGAAAAATCGGAAGGAATTGTTGTAGAGCAAGTCATCCGTCCAACTGGATTATTAGATCCAATTATTGAAATTCGTCCAACACAAAATCAAGTCGATGATTTGATGGAAGAAATCAATAAACGCGTGGAATTAGACGAACGTGTTTTGGTCACAACTTTAACGAAACGAATGGCGGAAGAATTAACGAAATATTTGACAAAATATGGTGTTCGTTGTCGTTACATTCACTCCGATGTGGATACGTTAGAACGTGTTCAGATTATGGCCGATTTACGTGCGGGATTATTTGATGTTTTAGTTGGTGTTAATCTTTTGAGAGAAGGTTTAGATTTACCCGAAGTTTCTCTGGTTGCAATTTTGGATGCTGATAAAGAAGGTTTCTTAAGAAGTCATCGTTCCTTAACGCAAACGGTTGGTCGTGCAGCGCGTAATGTGAATGGTTTGGCAATTATGTATGCAGATAGAATTACGGATAGTATGCAATTAACAATTGATGAAACGAATCGTCGTCGTGAAATTCAGATGCAATACAACAAAGATCACAATAAAGTTCCGCAAGCTTTAAATAAAAAAATCACGAAACTAAGTTTAGCTGCAGCAGATTTTGAAGAAAATCCTTACGAACAAAAACATTTGATACAACAAGCAGCGGAGATTAACGAAAATTATTCGACAGAAGATAAAGAGAAATTGGTACAGAAATTGCAGAAAGAAATGGAAAAAGCTGCAAAAAATTTAGATTTTATAAAAGCAGCCGAATTAAGAGATCAAATTCAACTTTTAACTCAAGATTAATACGTTTTTTTCAACATTTCAATGAAAATTTTTAAGAATACATTTTTTTTAACTCTATCGTTTTTTACCATTTTATCATCTTGTAATACACAGATTTTAAAATCATCTTCAAATAATGAATTACTTGAAAATGAAGAAAGCAGTTTAATTCATACACGTGAATTAAAGATTTTCAAGAGATTTGATACTCCTGAAAAATTTAGTAGAAATCAAAATTATATGGGTTTTGAAAAATGGTTAAATAATTTATCCTTAAAAAATAACAATACGCCTGTTTATACATTTGATGGACAAAAAAAATCTAATCCCAATATTTATGTTGGAGTTTTAGATTTGGAACAACCCAAAAAAAATGTTCAGTTTAATTCAAATGCAATCATGAGCTTGCGTTTAGAATATTTTTACCGTGAAAAAAAATACAATGAAATAGATAAATTAGCGAAAGTTTTAACGAATCCAATTTCGTATACAACATTTGTAAAAGGAGATTATTCCTATCCAAAATTCATGGATTATTTGACGCATTATTTAGAAAATAGCAATTCTCAAACAATTGCTCAACTTCTAAAACCTATTTCAATCAAAGAAATTCAAATTGGTGATGTCTTTTTTCAGAAAGAAACAATAAAAAATCATGCGGCAATTGTGATGGATCTTGCTCAAGATAAAAATGGAAATAAAATATTCATTTTAGCTCAAAGTTATTATCCAAGTCAAGACATTCATATTCTTTCTAATCCAAGCAACGATTTAATCTCACCATGGTATATTGCAAAAGAAGGCACACTTCTTACACCCGAATGGAGATTTTTATCTTCGGACTTGATGCGTTTTAAATAGCATTTTACTTTTTCAATCCTTACATTTTACTTAAATTTGTTGTTCAAAACCTCAAAGTAAACAACAATACAGTAAATAATCGATAATGCAAAGAGTATATTTAGACAATGCAGCAACCACAGCAATTCGTCCAGAAGTAGTTGACGAAATGGCAAATGTGATGAGAAATGTTTTCGGAAATCCATCTTCTACCCACGTTTTTGGTAGAGAAGCCAAGGCGCTTATAGAAATGGCTCGAAAGAACATTGCGCAGCGTTTGAATGTTTCTCCTGCCGAAATTTATTTTACTTCTTGCGGAACAGAATCTAACAATACGATTATACGTTCTTGTGTAAACGATTTAGATGTTACGCGTATCATTACTTCGGATATGGAGCACAAATGTGTACAAGAAAGTATCAAAGATTTAGAATATCGTGGAAAAGTTGAAGTAATCCGTATCAATATTCAGAAAAATGGAGACATTGATTATGCTCAATTAGAAGAATTGGTTAAAGATCAATCTAAAAAAACATTGGTTTCTTTGATGCATGCCAACAACGAAATTGGAAATTTAACAGATGTTAAACGTATTTCGCAATTGTGTCAAGAAAATAATACATTGTTCCACACAGATACGGTTCAAACAGTTGGTCATTACGATTTAGATTTCCAAGATTTGGGAATGGATTTCGCTTCTTGCTCAGCGCACAAAATTCATGGACCAAAAGGTGCTGGATTTTTATATGCAAAAAAAGCTTCTCATCTTAAAGCTTTGATTGCTGGTGGAGGACAAGAAAGAGGAATGCGTTCTGGTACTGAAAATGTATACGGAATTGTTGGACTTTCGAAAGCTTTTGATTTAGCGATTGATGAGTTAGATGCTCATGTAAATCACATCAAAGAAATTAAACAATACACAATCGATCAATTAAAAGCAGCTATTCCAGGCGTTTCTTTCAATGGGTTATCAGATGATTTAGACAAAAGTTTGTATGCCTTATTAAGCATCAAATTACCATTTCATGATGCATTAATCGGATTCGAATTAGAACTAGCTGGTATCGCTGTTTCTCAAGGAAGCGCGTGCAGTTCTGGTGCAGCAAAAGTTTCATTAGTTATGCAAACATTGTACACAGAAGAAGAAATTGATCAAATGACGCCTTTACGCGTATCTTTTTCATACGAAACAACAAAAGAAGATATTGATATCTTAGTTGGAACATTGAAAAAAATCGCTGAAAAACATCAATTACAAAACGCTTAATGACTGATTTCAATCAACTTGATATTCTAATTTTAATTGCGTTAGCTTTTGGATTTATCAACGGATTTTTCAAAGGTTTTATTTCACAATTAATTGGTTTAGTCGGCTTTTTTGTTGCAATTTGGTTAAGTTTCAAATTTTATCAAATCATCGAAGTTTACGTCGATTCGTACAATATTGTTGCAGATAGCTTAACTTCTTTGGTTGCGTTAGTGATTACATTTGGAATTGCTTTTTTTACAATAAAGTTAGCGTCAAGTTTAACACAAAAAACAGTAGAAGCAGTTGGTTTAGGAATCATCAATCGATTTGGTGGAGCAGCTTTAGGATTAATAATCTCTTTACTTTTAACATCAAGTATTTTGTATTATATCGATCCAATTTTAGAATTAGGATTTAAAGAAACAAAAGATGAAAGCCAGATTTTACCAATTTTGAACGAAAGTTCTCAAGTAATCAAAAATTCTATCTTCGAAACAAAAGATAATTTAAGGACAGAATCTCAAGATTCTATTCATTTATAATCATACAAAGGCAGCTTTTTCGAGCTGTCTTTTTTCTTAACATTAATTTATCTAGTTCATTTTATAAAAGGCACAAAAATTGTCTAATGAGATAAAAACAATTAATTTAAGATGAAAAAAATTATTACTTTATCTGCAGCTTTTGCATTAGGAACTATTGCTTTTGCTCAGAATTCTGCCTACCAAGATATCAACCAATATCCTAAAGCAACAAAAACAAACGAGCAACATATTATCAATTTACCAGCTATTGTTGGAAATGATTCGCAAAATAAAAAAGTCGAAATATATGTCGGAAAATATATGGAAACTGATGGTTGTAATCAATATAATTTGAATGGAAAATTAGATAAAAAAACTGTAAAAAGTTATTTAGATTATTATAATTTCACGACAAATGGAAATGTTGCTTCAACAAATATGGGTTGTTTAAATGCTAAACCTGAAAATAAATTTGTTAGCTCTCAACCGTTATTGTTAGATTATAATAGCAATTTACCAATTGTTATTTACACACCAAAAGGTTATTCGGTTCAGTACAAAATTTTCACTGCTGACAATACAACCTATCAAGCACAAACAGTTAATAATTTTTAATTAAAACAATATTTCAAAAAACGATTCCTAGTAGTCGTTTTTTTATGATTTTATTTTTAATAACGACGTATTGTGTCGTATAAAATCGTTCCTTTGTTTAAATTTTAAGATTATGAACAGCGCAATCATACTTTCATCCATCCTTTTTTTTATCATTGGATCCGTTATCAGTTTTTTATATTCAAAATCGAAAGCAAATTCTGCAATCATTGGAAATGAAATTAAATACCAAGAACTTCAAAAACAATATGATTCGTTAAAAAATGAATTTATCGAAATAAAAGATGATGCTAATTTCAATTTGGATCAATGGCAAAAAGAGCGCGAAAAAAATACAGAATTAACGGTTCGTCATCAAGAAGCAATGAAAGCTGTAGAAGAGCAAAAATCGTTTATGCTCGAAACTAATGAACGATTAAAAGAGCAATTTGAAGCACTTTCAGCTCAAGTTTTGAAAAGTAATAACGAACAATTTCTTGATTTAGCGAAAACAACATTGGATAAACATTTTTCTAATTCTCAAAATGATTTAGAAAAACGTCAACAAGCAATTGATTCGTTAATCAAACCATTGAATGAAAGCTTGAATAAATTTGACGGAAAAATATCCGAAATCGAAAAAGCTCGAGAAGGCGCTTATTCAGAAATTAAAGTTTTCTTAGATTCGATGCGTGGCACAACCGATAAATTGCAAAAAGAAACCAATACATTAGTTTCTGCACTTAAAACTTCGCACACAAGAGGAAAATACGGAGAAATTGGTTTGCGTCGTGTGGTTGAATTTGCTGGAATGTCATCTTTTTGTGATTTTGAAGAACAAACTTCTGTTCAGTCCGAAAATGGTTTGCTTCGCCCAGATTTAATCGTTAATCTTCCTGGAAATAGAAAAGTTATTGTCGATTCTAAAGTTCCGTTAAATCAATATATGCTTGCATTTGAAACGGAAGATGAGAATTTAAGAAAACATCATCTACAAATGCACTCAAAAGCTGTCCGCGAACATTTAAAAAATTTGAGCTCTAAGGCTTATTGGAATCAATACACAGAAGCGCCTGATTATGTGGTGATGTATTTACAAATTGAAAGTTCTTTTGGTGCTGCGTTAGAATTGGAGCGAACTTTGATAGAAGATGCACTAAACAATAGAATAATTATTGCAACACCAACTACTTTGATTACAATGCTTCGCACAATTGCGTTTAGCTGGCAACAATTAAATGTTGCGGAAAATATATATCAAATGCGAGATGCAGGGATAGAATTATACAATCGTGTGAATGTTTTGATACAACATTTGGCAACTGTTGGTCATAATCTTAACCAAGCAACCCAAAGTTACAATAAAGCTATAGGTTCACTAGAAAATCGTTTTATTCCGCAGGTTAAAAAGCTAAAAGAAATCGGTGGAACTTTGATGGAAAAAGAAATTTCGGAAACTAAGCCAATTGATACAATGATTCGTTCAATAAATAACTTGGATATTCAATAATCATTCTATATTTGTACAACTTTTAGAGAGAATGAAAACAAGCCTATTTACCTTGATTTTACTATATTCTCCTGCTATTTTTGCGCAGGTGAATTTTGAAGAAAAATCTGTACAGGTAAAACCAAATTTAGAATTAAATAAAGTATATAACTACTCATTTACAGATCGTAACTTTTCGATTTCTGTAAATGACACGGTTTCTAAAGTCATCAACCAATCAAATAAATCGATGGAATTGGTTGACAAGAATGATTTTGCCAATAAGTATACATTTGTAAATGGTAAAAATCAATCTAATGATCCTGATGAATTTTACCGCGATTTTATCAATAATTCTGAAGGAATAGAATACGAATTCACAACAAATCCTTCTGGAGAATTTTTAGAATTATTAAATGTTCCTCAGATTGAAGAAAAATTGCTTAAAATAACAGATAAACTTGGCAAACAGCGCAAAAAATCTGATGATTATAAGGCAAATATTGCGTACATCGAGGAAATGGTCAAGTCAAAAACGTATGTTCCGTATGTTTTTGAACAAGAAGTTCATGTTTTCAATTATTTTAATGGACAATATTTTCGTTTAGGTGAAACATATGAAGGAAAATCGGTACAAGAAAATATTTTTGGTTTTCCAATTTCTTCTACAACAAACACTTATCTAAAAGACATCAACAAAGAAAAAGGTACGTATACAATTGCTTCTGACCAAAATTTGAGCAAAGATGATTTTGAAAAATTATGGGAAGAAATGGCGTATTATATGTTGAATGATGCTAAACTGAATTTGTCACAAGAACAGGTAAAAAAAGAAATCAAAAAATATTCAGAAACAGTTGAATTAAAAGTAAAATATGAAAATACATACGATTTGAATTCAATTTTAATCAAATCTGAATATTTATTTAGCTTAAACATTGGTTCTAAGAAAACAGTTAATCAATTAAGTATAAAACTTTTAAATGACTAAGTTTTATTTTTTAACGAATTTCAAACTTCATTTTAGATAATTTGCTCTATTTTTGAATTAGTTTGATTGCTTATAAATGAAAATTAACTTTACATATTATCTGTTTTTTCTATTTTTTTCGATAAAAATATTCGCTCAAGATCCTATTCAAGATACAATTTCACCGGTTGTTAAAAATGATACTATTTTTAATGCTCCACAGGAAACGATTATTTTCCCGAAAACATATTGGAATATTGGAAACGAGAAACGATATAATGTAACAACAAGTGAAGTGAAATTGGAAGATGACACGATTTCGCATCAAGAACAATATACTTATAACGTTATTATTCAGGTTGAAAATGTCTATCAAAATGAAACCATTGTAAAGTGGAATTTTAGAAATGTACAATTCAATTCAAAATCATTTTTAAATAATCCTTTTTCGTTAGTTAATAATGTTTCGATTTCCTTTAAAATAGACCAAGACGGACGATTTTTGGGTTATACAGATTTAGATAAAACGATTAAACAATTGGTTTTATCATCAGAAGATTTAGAGAATAAATATTTGGATAATCCTACTGCGATTGCGTTAATAAAAAAGAATCTTCAACAGTATTCTACAGAAGAAAATATTGTTAAATTATTTGACAAAGACATTCGTCAATTTCATCATTTTTACGGAAAAAGTAATTTTACTTTAGAAAGTGCACCGTTTGTTTATCAGTCGTACATGGACAATTTATTCAGCACTTCTCCTACTCCTGCGACAACAGAATTGAAATTGAATGAGATTGGAGTTTCGCAAACCAATTACATTATGTCAAGTTTTCAGGAAGCCGATAAAGATTGGTTGGCCAATTCTTGGTACAGCTATTTGAAAGATTTGGCAACGAAATTAGGTTCTGAACAACCATCTGAAAAAAGATTGAAAGACGACATAAAATATTACGTTAAAACGACTTCGCGTATCAAAGATAACGGTTGGATTTCGTATAGTATCGAAACCAAAAAGGTGAAATTTCAAGATACGGATTACACGTTAGAGCGTCGTTTTGAGTTAGTAGACTAAAACTCGCATCAATACTGATAATTCTTACATTATTAAATCATAAAAACTTCGTGAATCAAGATTATTTTTCATAATTTTGCATTCATTTTATATAAATTATATTCACTATGCAATTGTCTGAACAAGAAATTATTCGTAGAGAAAAACTACAACAATTAAGAGACTTAGGCGTTGAGCCTTACCCTGCCGAAGAATTCGTGGTAACTTCTAATTCTAAAGAAATTAAGGAAAAGTACGAAGAAGGAAAGGTTGTCAAGCTTGCCGGACGATTGATGAGTGTTCGTGTAATGGGAAAAGCTTCTTTCGCTGAGTTACAAGATAGCGAAGGTCGTGTACAGGTTTATATCTCGAGAGATGATATTTCTTCTTCTGAAGAAGGAATTGAGTACAATACAATTTTCAAGAAATTGATGGATATCGGAGATTTTATTGGAATTGAAGGATATGAATTCAAAACTAAAGTGGGTGAAATTTCTGTTCACGTAACAAAATTAACGCTGTTATCAAAAACTTTACGTCCATTACCTATTGTAAAAACTGACGACGAAGGTCATGTATTTGACGCTTTTACAGATCCAGAATTGCGTTACCGTATGCGTTACGTAGACATGGTTGTAAATCCTCACGTGAAAGAAATTTTCTTAAAACGTACACGTTTATTCAACGCAATGCGTAATTTCTTCAACGATCGTGGATACATGGAAGTAGAAACTCCTGTTTTACAATCTATTCCTGGAGGTGCAGCAGCTCGTCCGTTTATTACGCATCACAATGCATTAGACATTCCATTATATTTAAGAATCGCAAACGAATTATACTTAAAAAGATTAATCGTTGGTGGTTTTGATGGTGTATACGAATTTTCTAAAAACTTCCGTAACGAAGGAATGGATCGTACGCACAATCCAGAATTTACAGCAATGGAAATTTACGTTGCTTACAAAGATTACAACTGGATGATGGATTTCACAGAGCGATTATTAGAACATTGTGCAATCACTGTTAATGGAACTTCTGAAGCAACTTTTGGAGATCATAAAATTGATTTCAAAGCGCCTTACAAACGTGTAACAATGCGTCAATCAATTATTGATTTCACAGGATTTGATATCGATGGAAAATCTGAAGCAGAATTATTTGAAGCTGCTAAAGGAATGGGAATCGAGGTTGATGAGACGATGGGTAAAGGAAAATTAATCGATGAAATTTTTGGTGAAAAATGTGAAGGAAACTACATTCAACCAACTTTCATTACAGATTATCCAAAAGAAATGTCTCCATTGACTAAAAAACACCGTGATAATCCAGAATTAACTGAGCGTTTCGAATTAATGGTTTGTGGAAAAGAAATTGCTAACGCATATTCTGAGTTAAATGACCCGATCGATCAACGTGAGCGTTTTGAAGCACAAATGGCTTTAGCTGATAGAGGTGACGACGAAGCAATGTTTATCGATCAAGATTTCTTACGTGCTTTAGAGTATGGAATGCCTCCAACATCAGGTTTAGGAATCGGAATGGACCGTTTGATTATGTTCTTAACAAATAATCCATCTATTCAAGAAGTTTTATTCTTCCCTCAAATGCGTCCAGAAAAAGCTGCACCAGCTTACGAATTGACAGAAGAAGAAACTCAAATTATTGAAATTTTAAAAGCTAACGAAAACATTGATTTGAACGAATTAAAATCCAAAGCTGCTTTAAGCGGTAAAAAATGGGACAAATCAATGAAAAATTTAGCAAAATATAACTTGACTAAAGTAACTGTAAATGGTGATACCAAAACGGTTGCATATTTAGGAGAGTAAATTATTACCCTTTCATCTATATTTTAAAAGCTCAACTTCGGTTGGGCTTTTTTTGTATGTTTAATTCTTTTTAATTCATATATTTATGATAATGAATCTGGATTGGATACAACTAAAGTATCTATGAAAGCTACTACAATTGATATTTTAATAAAAATTAATAATGAAAAAGATATTTATATTTCTATCCTTTCTATTATTGGTACTTTCAGCAGTTTATATATTATATTTAGTTCGTAAGACTTTTAATAATTATGAATTTGAATCTTATAATGAACTTTATTATAAAGTTCCACCTGTAAAGAATGCACAATTTAAATCGCCAAAATCTTTTAATTCTGACTTGTTTTCAATTGTTGACGATAAAAACTTAAAGAATATTACAGTAAATTTCGATTCCAAATCAAATAAAGTAAGGCAAGTAAATTTAAATTACACATATAATCCTAAAACAATTGATGATAAAGTAAAATCAATAATAAGGATATATAATTTAGGAGAAATTATCGAAATTAATAAAAGAATGATGAAAAAAACTTCTTTTTTTTGGAGTCCTGAAGTATATAATTTAAAAAATACTAAACATGAAGAAATGTACTTTCCAGAGGACTTCTTTGTACATAAAACGGTTGTTAATTATAATATAAAAGGAAAGTTCATAGATTCAATAGTAAATCATAAAACCAAACTTTATGCTTTAAAAGGTATTGTTGAGTTAGATATTAACAATGATTATAAACCTGATTTATTAATTGAATCAAAAAACGAAAATTCATACATGGTTACTGGTTTTATTGAGATAGACAATAATCTATTTTTTCTATATTATTTAGATAACGATTCTATTAAAAAAGTAAGTGATTTATACAAGTTAATAAATTTCAAATAATTTCATAATTAAATATAACTGGATATACTAACTTAGTTGGGAGTAAAAGTTAAGCATAAAACCTTAATTTTAATATATGAAAAGAATCCGTAAAATTTATCCAAGCGATTTTAAACTCCAAGCGGTTGAATTAAGTTTTGAGCGAAAAAACATATCAGA
>RRZU011888072.1_pt1 | contig 14815 bp, 15 predicted proteins | sample 2165561 | NCBI WGS metagenome assembly RRZU01 (sample SAMN10456909, study PRJNA506462) | wastewater metagenome | isolation source: wastewater sludge | place: USA: Moscow, Idaho
AATGGGTAAATATTTTCTAGCATGGTTACTCGGGGTACCAGTGAGCGTATTGGCAATTATTTATTTGTTCAATATGTAGGCTGTTAAATATTTCTATAGCCTTTGGTGTATCAAGAGGTAAAATGAAGCTGTTATAAGTTAAATATTGCTTGAAGTATTCTTGTTCAAAGCATTTTAATTAAATAATGGGCTAAGAACAGGTTCAATTTCTTATTATTTGATTATTAATTAAGAACTTAAGTTCAAACGGAGGTAAAGGCATGGCAGCAGCAGATGAATTTAGTAAAGAAATGGATCAAATAAAAAAAGATTTTGCTAGTCTACGAAATGATATTGGATCGATCATGACTTCAGTGAAGGATCTGGCAGAAAAACAGGGCCAAAACGTTTCCGATTTAGCGCATGATGCGGAGAAAACAGTCAAAAATCAGGCTAAAGAAACAGGAGAGAATGTGGAAAAGTATATCGAAGAACGGCCACTAACCAGTGCGCTTATTGCATTTGGCAGTGGTTTTGTGATCGGTATGTTACTTAGTAATAGACGTTAAAACTTTTATCTGATTTTAAATGCTACCAAAATTGCTTGCAGAGATCGTTGCTGCTCAAACGACTAAACTGTGGAAAGGTTCGGTCAGTTTGGCAGTGATGTTGTCTCTGTTGGGGCTAGCCTCGATGGCAATAATCGTTGGCATGATTTTTGTACTTACTGGTTTGTATTTGTCTTTAGCAGAAACAATTCCGCCCTGGCAAGCAGGAATGATTGTTGGCGGCGGGGTGGCATTCATTGCCGGAGTGTTATTAATGGTTATTGCGCGACAAGGTGAGGATCCGCCAATTAAAGGTATTGACAACACATCCGATCAGGCCTCTGATGACCCTGCTGGTCAGCTGGGATCCGTGCTAGGGAATATCGTTGGCAAGTCTAATATTAAACCTAGCGACATTGTGCTGACGGTTTTGATCTCTGGAATAGTACTCGGTGCTAGTCCGAGTTTACGGCAACAGATACTAACTACTTTGTCAGAGATGGCTAAATCTAATGATAAATAACCTTGATGTTAAGTTTCTTTTTATCGGGAATCGTACAATTACTATTTCTCCAATAGTTGATGCTTCTTCCTTTTGATTGCCCAGGTGCTGAAGCACTCAATTTGCTCGTATCCTTGTCCTTAAGTCACCCAATAGATATGAGCGTATGTTACTATCAGTAGAGTTTTAAGCAGTCCTGAACAAAGTGTTTGTTCATATCTGATCACAATTATTAATATTGAATAATATTGTGAATTGGCAATTGCTATGATTTTGATTAAATTGTTTTAGAATAACCGACATTCTCGTTTTCTATTTAGGCTATTAAAGATCATGCTGACAATAACTTCATCCGATTATAAAGAGAATAGTATCCTTGGCGCGTTGACAGCGGGTGAGATTGAGAGTTTAGTTCCTCATCTGGAACTTGTAACATTGTTACACTCTGAGGTTGTCTTCGAAGATAATGATAAATTGCAATATGCTTATTTTCCTATTTCAAGCACGGTATCTTTGTTATGTTGTCTGGAAGATGGTTCGTGTGTGGAAGTAGCAATGGTAGGCAAAGAAGGAATATTAGGAATTTCGGTTGTGATGGGTAATGCTAAAACGTTAACCCAAGCGATAACCAAAATAGAAGGTCAAGCTTATCGAATCTCTATCAGAGCGTTACAAAACGCTTTGGCACGTAGTGAAGGCCGTCGCGCCGGAACATTAAAGAAATTGCTATTACGCTATGCCCAAACGCTTTTTGTACAAATTTCACAAGCTACCGCGTGTAATCGACGGCACGCCTTAGAACAGCAGTTGTGTACTTGGCTACTCTCCTGTTTTGACCGTGGTGATTCCACTAATTTGTCAATCACCCACGAGCTAATTGCTTATATTTTGGGTGTTCGCCGTGAGAGCATTACTGTCATAGCAAAAAAATTGCAGCAGGATGGGATGATAGAATATAGCCGCGGTCAGATAGAGCTTAAAGATAGAGAGAAACTTGAAGTCAATGCGTGCGAATGTTACAGTGTCGTGAAGAATGAGTCTTCTCGTTGGATAATTGATACTAGTAGAGCCGCCTAAGAAGCTTTATATTTTATTAAGCGCGTTTATAATCTGGTATGTGAACAGCACCAGTAGTTGGTTTTTACGCAGGTGGCATGGGCGTTACTGTATCGTCATTAGCAGTTAGTTTCTCAACTACTTGCTTCCACGCAAGTCCAAAAGAATCCAATACGGCTGTACTTCCAGAATGTGAAAATGAATCAGGATTTTCTAAAGGTATGTGATGTGTATGGCATCTACAGATGCGCTCCAAAGCCTCCTCATAAGCATCAGGATCAATATGATTCAGTGAGTAGGTGCAAAGCAGTGAAAATTCAAATGTTTTGAATAAATCATTCCATAAATCCTCAAGCTGAATGGCCATATCGTGTGAATCATTTTGCCAAAGAATATCAACCATTTCACCAAAGATACGAAGTTTGCCATATTTTAATTTTATGGTTTTCATGGGATTCGCAACAAATTTTTCGAAGGCTTCCGCATCAATTTCACCATCAAGCGATATGCTTGACAGTAGAAACTCTGCATCAAAAAATTTAATTTGGCCCTGATCTTGTAAAGACTGCGTATCAAAATCCAACGTACCCATGCAATCTATTAGGGATTTTCTCAGTCTGGATCGTGCGATAACAGTAACCGCTTCACCATTACGTAAACCTTCAGCAACGTAATGTGCAACCGCTTCAAGTTTGATCTCGCGATCTCGACACACCTTAACTAGGTGACTGCCAGCAAGGGGATTTGTTAACACCCCGAGTCCAGGTTCAATCATAATGCTCCTTGAATTTAGACGATTATTAGAATATTTACATAATTCAGAGAGAATGGCTATGAGTTTGTCAAAAACACTGTCAAATTTTGACTTTATCCTTCCTTCTAAAACTTCTCATAGAATTATAATACTTTTTTTGATATATTTATCTGCAATTAACTTTCGTATTGTCAAGAGAAATTGATCATCCCATTTAAGCGGTTCCAATACTTTAATTATTTCTGCTTCATATTAATCTGAACGGATTTATTCAGATTGATAAACGTATATCGAAATCGGAATTGAGAATTTCACTGTGTAACCCATGACAGCGTATATGATTCCGGGAACGGGCCAGATTTATAATCAATGTTGCCTTTAGGCTCAATATTCTTCTGAAGAAATACTTGTCGTATCATTTCAGGAATCATGACCATACCAACATAACGTCCTAGGCATTGATGCGCACCAAATCCAAAATGAAAATAGTTATACCAGTTACGTTGTGGGATAAATTCTTCCGGCGACTCAAAGGCACGTTCATCGAATGTAGCCGATAACGTTACGGGCAGCACATGAGTGCCTGCCCGTAATACTGTTTCATGGTCGGTGCCTTTTGCCGCAGTATAATCGCTTGCAGTCGTCCGGAATAAATAGGGGGTGATCGGAACAAAACGTAAGGCTTCCCAGACAATTCCGTCGAATTCAGTGGGGTCATCTTTCTGTGCAGTAGTTTTTGCTTTTTCCAGCCATTCCGAATGCTGAAAAAGGTATTGTAGTACTTGCGCCACAGCCTGAGCGGTCGTTTCAATGGCACCAATCAGTAATCCGCCCGCATTAACACCTAACCGTTTAATATCGAAATCCAGTTCTTTTGCAAAGTTGGTGCGCAACATTCGAGTAACAATATCATCCTCCAATCTTACGATCGTTGAGAATGTCAACTTCTCAATCTTAACTGCCAGAAGGCGTTTTGCAATCAGCATAGTGATAAAGTCGCTTAGCTTCTTGGAAGTTTCGTTGTGGCGATCGATAATACGTTGCGAGAGTTCCGACGGAACTAAGTCGAAAGGTTGATTATGAAAAGTATCATATTGATTCCAGTAGGACCATTCAATCAAATCTTCTCTTTTCGCCCCGGTCAGTCCAAAATAGTTCTGTACCAATGTTGCCGGAACCATGCGGCAGAAACTGTTGACCACTTCAATCTGTCCATTGGCATTGCTTAGAATCCCTTTGGCAATATCTGCAATCATATTGCGTACACGCGGTAAATCGTCACGATTTAGCATGAACTGCATCAATGATTTTTCACGCGTATGCAGTGCGTCATCATCATGTGCCATCAGATAATTATCCATTTTTGGGACATATGGCTTGACGGTAAAAACCTTGTACATGGTCAGTATTTCTCTGACGTCATCAAAGCGGGTTATCAGCGTGCAGTCGGGTGTCACTAGGATGGGGCGTTTGGCACGCAATTCCTTAAAAAAAGGCAAAGGCTCCGTATCCATCCAGCGGCGAACTAAGGGAAATTTCTCTGCGTCGGCGGTAGCGTCGTAGCGCTCTAGATAATTTGTATTCATTTCATTACTCCCTGTTCATTAATAAATGATAGCTGAAGATTCTAATTACAGAGTTTTAAGATATTCAAGCAAATCTAATCGCTCTTCTTTATTGAGCTTCGGTAAAGTGCTGCCATCAGATTGAGCCGTTCCGCCGGATGAATACTCGTGCCCAGCATTACTATTGCCCTTTAAACGGGTATCAAAGGTAAAGCCGTCGTATCCCTCACTTTTAAGGCCAACTTTATCAGGATCAAATTCGCGTGATCCCACTTGGAATTCGTCAGGCCGATATTCACCATCTTCCGGGTCGCCTTCGCGTTTTTTGGGTAGCAATAAATCATAGAGAGTTGGCACAGATCCGTTGTGGAGGTAAGGCGCTGTTGCCCAAATACCATTTAATGATCTTGCCTTATAGGCGTTTAATGAGGCAAACGGATCAACTGTCGTATCAGGATCATAATTACCGTGTTTTAGCGAAGGATTGATTTTGTTGCGGACAAATGCTGTGCCGATATCTACAAGCCAATCGGCCCAGCGCCGGAGAAACCATTTATCGGGATCAGGAGTGGCTACCACATTTAAGGTCGCCTTTGTCAGCAATGCGGCAACCGGTGCTTTCTGATCAAGTAAAATATCTCCAATACCTACGCTTACATACTGGTTGCGCAAAATACCCGAATAGCCCTGATACTCCCTGCCGTTCTTGGCCATAACCGGATCAGTCCCTACATCACTGACTCTAGACATATGTGCAATGATGCGACGCTGAGGATCGGCGCGATCAATTCTGGCATGGCAGCTTTCACAATATTGATTAAACAATAACTTGCCTCGAAAAACACGTTCCTTGTCTAGTTTTCCCAGTATTTCTTCCGGCCATACAGGGGATTGCAGTTTATCTAGATGTGACTCGATTCTGCTTAGATTGTGTACGTTTACGGAAGAATCAAAGCTAATTTTTTTGGTTCCAGCGGCTTGTCCACCGATAAGTGTCGATATGCTAAACCCTTTTTCTTCTTTCCAATCTAACGTGCCAAAAACTCCGATAACTTCTCCGGTATTACGTCCAAGCGGACCTAACCCGGCATTGGAAGCTAACCCGTTCCACTGCACGTAATCATGTTGCGGTATATCCCACAAGAAAGGGTAACTGACAGGCGCATTAGGGGGGTTAAACAATTTTTGACGCAATTTTCCTAATTGCTCCCACTCGAGTGTTTTGGTAAGACGCGCAACCAAATGATCGCGCTGATCGCCTGTCATAATCTTATCCACATTTTGCATGATTTTATTGAGTTCTTCTTCTGTCATGCCTGTATTGCCCATTGCTCCACCGTCACTCAGTAGTTCTTTTAATACGCTATCATTGACGAGGTGTTCCAGCACACGGTTATATATGCGCCCAAACGCATCCAGTCGTGCATAACCATAGGGAATATTATTGCCGTCCTCATCGACACTGCGATTAATAGTGATATAGCTGGAGAGACGCTGTTTGTATTTTTCCAGATCACTAAGCACTTCCGCCTCTGATTTGTAGTTACCCAGCGCAAGTACATTCTTGACAAATCGATCTTCTTTTTCCTTATCCCTTTGAGTGTGGTGCATAGCTTTCGTAATATCCTTCATAATGCTATCCATATCTGCACTAGCCGGGCCACCATCAATGCGAATGCCTACACCGTTATAGTTTATTTGTCCGGTGTGACAGGCAGCACAAGTCAACCCTATGTATTCTTTATCCCTGTAACTATCTTTTACCCATCCGACAGGCAATGCATCCGGATTACTGGAAGTAGCTTTCTGAGGTAAGTAACGATAAGAGTTCATGTTTTCATCGGTACGGAAAAGCTCGGGTTTTTTTGGCTGTTCCAATGCCATAAAAAAATCATAAGGCATAAGATTTGATCCCTGCGTGGTGGTATAAAACCACAGGCTATCGGCAATGTCCCAGCCTTGATCAAGGTATTTCACCGTTGTATAACTATCTCCAAAGGGATCTTGGGTAACAGTAGTCGCTCCACGTTCAGGATCAGTTTCTGGAATCAGCGTGCAGCCAGAAATTCCAGTCAGAAGAAACAAAGCTAAAATAGAAGATAGCAACTGTTTTTTTGATGATTCAAATGATTGCTTCACGATGGTTCCCCTTTTGCTTGATTTTGTTTAACCATTACTGTCAAGAACAAGAAATACTTACATAACAATGATAGTTCTACTTTCCACAATTATCTTGCAATGTTGTCATGATTTCTGGTTCTGTGCATTACATGACTCTTGATTATCTTTTTCCGAGGTCCGTGCTCAACGCTCAATTCTGGCACATTGTTTTATTCTTATCGCTGCACTCATTCAGAATTATATTCAGAATTCACTGTAGATAATAGCAATACTAGCATGTCTTATAAATAGATCAGAAATTGACATCTAACCAATAGATAAAAATTTAAGTATATTCAATAGGTTTTGATGGCTTTCATTAGAAATTCTCCTAAAGGAAAATCTAGTATTTAAGATGGCCGATTAAATGGTGGTAGGTGTACTGAATCACTTTAAGCTTGATTTTTTCTTTGCTACATTTAAACGAGCAGGTACGATTCTTTTGAGTAGATTCTGCAGCCAAGTTTTACTTGATTTGTGAATTTCAGGTGCAACCTCCCAAAATATATCTGTATCCGGTACTCACGTAATATTCGCGATAACAGGACTAGGCGCTTATCGACTGCTTCAGAGAATAAAAAAAACCGCCACTAAGGGCGGTTCTTCTTTTTTTGTTCTGTAAGAAATTTAGCTAATTTCTTATTTTATTTGCAAAATTTTAATGTCCAGGTTTGCTACTGCCACCATATGGTCGAGGATCAGCACCTTCTTTTACGCAATTGCCATTACCATCAAGACCGTGTGGACATTCAATTTCCTCTCCACGCATGAGTTTCTCATAGTTTTCTTTTTCTTGTTCGGGTAATGCTTGGCTAGGTCTGCCGCCACATGCAATTAATGTTAAAATCAATAAAGATGCAGCTAAAAGCAAAGTATATTTCATTATTTGATTTTCCTTATAAAAATTTCTTAAAGTAAGTTTTGCAGTATATAACGAATTTAGTAAATCATTCAAGCAAGTTTTAAGCTAACAATCTAACGGAGCTACATTAGTTTCTAAGACTTTTTTAGAAAAAATTACTGTTAGAGTAGGCGTGCATCACGCAACAATACTTAGATTATTTTATCGAACACATACACAATTTTTGTTATTTTCCTCATTTAGCCGAGCAGCGTACAGGAATTCTCCGATACTCTTTCAGAGCCGCAAATTCTCAATCCTTTCGACTCGTATTTTATTGTCCGCCATTTTATGCAAAAATTATGATGCATAAATAATTCAAGATGTTACTTGGCTGTCTAAATCCGAGTAACTTTCTCTGCTCACATGATGTGTATTGCTCCCGGCCTTCTTCCAATCACGCTTATCGCATGCAGTATGCATGCCGGGCGCTCTTCACTGGTGCTTAGCTAAGTGGACACCTGTTGTGTATGCAACTATTACTTTCGGCGCTTTGATACTGTTGAAGTAGTGAGTCGCCCATTACATTACTCTTGGTCTTTACTTGATTCTTCTTTATTCGTTTTTTGAGTATCTGCTGCATCAAAAGTAGGCTCAGAATCTCTAGGAGCATACGCGGATGGAGGTGGTTTATCCATAGGATAACCATCAAGACTTTTTTTACCTTCACATGCTGTTAGTGTTAATGCCGCAAATGCAACCGCCAATAGTGAAAATTTAATCATTTAACCCCCTATATTTTTCTGATTTGTTGTTACCATAGATAGCATAATCGAAGTTACATCATTATTCAAATTAGAATTAAGTCATGTGCTGCGCCTGGTTGATGAGTCCAATAATCAATGCCATAACGAATAGCATTTGTCCTGAGTGTCAGTATGTAGGCTGAAGATTTCGATGAATTGTTAAGCCCTTGTTAGGGTATTCAGTTTAATACAATCATCTTTTTTGGGGAGCTAAAGCTTTTGCACAACCACTCGTTGTTAAGAAGCAGGTTATATTTTTCTTCTTTGACAGGTGATTGTAATGAAAAGATTTTATAAATACGTAATAGGTGCCTTTCTCGTAACCCCGATGCTTGCTTCAGCAGCTGTAGAACTTGTGGCAAATGGTAGCTTCGAAGCGGATTTTCAGTCCAATGGAACATGGAATATCTATAAAAACTTGACCGGATGGAACGGGGCTCCTAACGTCGAGTTGCGCAATAACGTTGCTGGAACTGCTTTTGAAGGGGTGAATTTCATCGAGCTGGATACTTATTCCAATAGTTCGATATCGCAGGTATTGATTGGAACGCCTGGACTATACCAACTCAGTTTCTGGTACTCAGCTCGTCCCGGTACTGGCAACACCAATGATTTGTCATTCACGCTGGATGGCTCAGCTCCTGTAACGGTATTAAATGGTGCTAGTGGGAGCAGTCATCATAACTGGCAAAATTATTCAACAATATTCAATTTTGATGGCAATGGCTTGCTTAAATTCAGCGCCATTGGAAAGAGTGACAGCTATGGCGGTTCATTGGATATGATTTCATTTACCAGTGTTGTACCTGAACCGGAAATTTATGCAATGATCCTGATTGGCTTAGCTTTATTAGGTTTTATGGCGCGTTACAGAAAAGATATTGAACTTAACAGATAGTTGGTATTCAGTTTCGTCCCTAAAAGAAAGGGAGCCGTGGCTCCCTTTTGGTTTATCTATTTGCTCCGATCATATAATCAAGTGGATTAAATGAGTGACTCTTTAACTCTCATTTTATCTGGAGCATTAACTACTCAAGCTTATTTTTTGTTTTTACCGGTTAAGGATTCCAGGAAAGCTTTGACGTCACCAACAAATCCTGGCCCCACCTTTTGTCCAAGCTGATGTTCTGCCATTTCTTCGATTGCTTCTTCCAACGTTGCAACTGAACCATCGTGAAAATAAGGACCGGTCTTAGCAATATTCCGTAGGCTGGGTACTTTAAATACTTTTTTATCAGTTTCGAGTCCGGTTATTTCAAATCTTCCTAAGTCTTTGGTTTCATAGGGTACGACAAGACCGATTTTTTTGTATGAATTTCCACCAATTGCTACGCCGTTGTGGCAATTTGCACATCCCATACTGATGAATTTCTGTAAACCTCTTTTCTCAGTGTCATTCAATGCATTTTCATCGCCTTTGAGGAAATCATCAAAGCGCGAAGGCGTTAAGAGCGTGCGCTCGAATGCGCCAATTGCCTTGCCAATATTTGCATATAAAATCGGATCTTTCTCGCCTTTAAAGGCTTCTGCAAACATAGTCTTGTATTCGTCAATTTTTCTCAATTTGTCGACTACATCAACATCTTTTGGCATGCCCATTTCGATCGGATTCAGAATTGGGCCGAGCGCTTGTTCTTCAACATCTTTAGCACGTCCATCCCAAAATTGGGCAATATGAAGCGCGGCGTTGAACGTGGTTGGAGAATTTCTGCCCCCCCGTTTTCCTTCATGACCTGGCGATGTGGGCTGACTATCGACACCAAAGTTATCCAGTTGATGGCAGGAATTGCAGGAGATCGTGTCATTTGCTGAAAGCCGTGGATCCAAATAAAGTTTCTTGCCTAGCGCAATAAGTGCGGCATTCTTTTTTTCGTCGATAATTGACGCGGGTAGCGGTTCGAAAAAGTGTTTTAGCGTAGTTTTATCTAGTTTGTGATGACCGCCATGCATCATCCCGCCCATTCCGTGATGGCCGCCACCGTGCATTTCATCATGACGTCCCCCCCCTTTTTGCATATCTTCTTGATGATCATGTCCACTTTGAGCGTAACTATAGGAACTTAACATCAATGCCAGAAATAAGAATACTCTTTTCATATAACCTCCCAAAATTAAACATTAGCACCCTAATCAACATTAATGAATAAGCAATCTGCTTATTGCTGGGAAATTGTTAAAGAAATAATGTTGTTGTAGCACTCTTTATATCAATTTCCAAATGATGGTTGATGGCTTTATTCTATACTTAAATTGGCTATTTGTATGAATTTATCAGCTTATTGCTAGTAATAAGCTTGAAAAAAACTAATATGTACACATTATGCTTATGTATAGTTAAATGAACCTTGATGCGATTAAAACAAAACCAGAATAAAGGGCAAATGCCAAACTATATGAATGTTGAATTAAAGAAAATTTTTTAGTCTGAAGAGCGTTTTTGCGCTTTCTTTTTGAACCCATAACCTCTAAGGAGGAAATTATGCGTCGTATATACTTTCTAGTTCCAGATATAGATACTACCAAGAAAATTGTCGAGGATTTACTTCTGGAAAAAATTGAGGAGAAGCATATCCATGTGCTTGCAAAACGTGGCACACCACTTGAAGATTTGCCGGAAGCCAATCTTTTGCAAAAAACTGATTTCATTCCTGCCGTAGAGCAAGGGGTTGCATTAGGTGGTGCAACAGGCTTGCTTGCCGGGCTAGTTGCAGTTGCATTGCCACCAGCATCAACGGTTATCGCTGGAGGTGTTTTATTGGCGACCACGCTGGCGGGCGCAGGAGTGGGCTCATGGATTGGCGGTATGGTTGGCATGAGTGTTGGCAATCGACAAACCAAGGAATTTGAGGATGCGATTGAGGCTGGTAAATTACTGGTTCTGGTTGATGTGCCAACTGACCGAGTGAATGAAGTTGAAGATCGAGTTAAACAACATTTACCGCAGGTCGAAGTGGAACAAACCGAACCGAGGGTGCCTTCGTTTCCTTAGTTATGTTTTTAGCCTGACACTGGCTCTCGATTCCTTATTTGAGAGCCAGCATTGTACTTGCAAAGAATGGAATTTTGCTAAATCGATTTCGCTCGCTCATTAAATTCGTAATTCGCACGAATTATCAGTGTGCATTGTTGTGAATAGAAATACACCGCAGCGTGTGGCAGGGTTCTTGAATAATCAACTGACTACTCCTACTTGGCCTTGCCGTCGGCCGGTTTGTAGAAGATATGCTCACCGATTTTGGCTGTTTTAATATATTCGCTAGACCAATCTGGAGTCACTTTCCGGTTATGGAAGTACAGGGCGCCATCTGTCGGATCCTGGAGTTGCTGGTTAAGAGCTTTACGGGAAATTTCTTTTGCGCGTGAGTATGCCTTTTCTTCCTGTGCATCATCCAAGCGACCATCGCACCACCATGAAAACTGGCAGGCGCCTTGTTCTTGACCTTGTTTCACGATTTCACAGATAGTGCTGGGAAAGCCTTCATGCCCCAGTCGGTTCAAAACTACACTGGCGATGGCCTCCATCTCTGCATCATCGGTGCGATTCGCTTCCCAATAGATACTGCGCGCCAAGCAGGTTATCACATCTTCCAAAGGTTCTTCGCCGCTGGGATCGACCGCTCGCACTTGGTGTTTAGTAATGATTTCAGCCGGTTTGGGCGGTGTTTCGCTATCATTGTCAGACACCTTTTTCTCAAGTATTTCTGCTTTCTCTTTGGCCATGGAGGCCGCTTCTGTCTGAGTTTGTTTAGTCGCGTTAACTAAGTCAGCCAAAAGAAATAATATAAGAAAAATTAGAATCCATATTTGCCGCATAGTAAGCTTCCTATTTTTGTTAAATTTTCCCAACAGATCTGAATATTGAGGCTATAGCCTATAACTTTTGTACTCCACGAATATTTCTTTGTAAATGCTTTCTTTCAATAATTTGTCAATTTATTGACAATTGGATCGTTTTGAGCCGACCATCAGTTGCCTAGCTTGGCAATGCTGATGGTGCTGTGCTATAAGTCGACGCAAGATGCTATCATTTTTACAATCCCTGTATTATTTTATTCGTCCAGGAGAGCGGCCATTTCCGATCGAGTATATCGCTCAGCATCATGAAATTGAAACTTTAAGGTATTTCAGTCAAGCAGATAAACTTCTTTTCAGAGATTTATCAATCAAGATTAATGCACAAAAACAAGTAATACTTTGTTTTACAAACCGTTGTGGTTCCAACTGGTTGGCTGAATTGCTCTATGCCACAGGATTGATGGGATTGGCCGATGAATTTTTCAATGCAGAGCGAGTTCTGGAAGACTGCGCTATATGCAAATTAAATTCTTTTGATGACTTTATACGTAACTTGCCTAATAACCACAGTACGTTAAATGCAGTGTTTGCTACTAAACTTTCTTGGGATCAGTTGTATTTTTTGTCACGTATCAAAGTGATTTCCAAGATAATCCCCAAGCCTCAATTCATTTACATCGTACGAAATGATGTTGCCGCGCAAGCGCTTTCATTTCTGGTGGCAATGCAAACAGGGCAATGGAAAAGTAACTGGAATAGTGGTGTCAATGGAAAAACAAAGCCTGCGAGTATTAGCAACGAACAAATCATAGAGGTGATTTCTGAGATTCAGTTTGCGCAATCACAATTTGAACTTTATTTTGATAAGCTTAAATTGAGTCCTTATCGAGTCTTTTATGAAGATTTGCAAACAAACCCTGAATTTGTTATTTCAGAAATACTGCATTTCCTGGAAATCTCCACTTCCAAGCGACGGGAAATTAATCCCGCCAAGCTACAGCTAGAAAAACAACGTGATGATCAATCAGAAAAGCGGCTTACCCAATTTCATCATGAAACTAAGGGTCGGTATGATTCTTCGCGCAATATTGCGACTGTCGACACAAATTAACTATGAACATTGCTCCGGCAATTCTAGCGTTACAAGCCGACATGCGCCGCTGGCGCAGACAGATACACCAATATCCTGAAACCGCATTTGAAGAAACCGCAACGGCACGGTTAATTGCCGAGCACCTACAGCAAGCCGGTATCAAAGTGCATCAGGGTTTAGCTAAAACCGGCATTGTCGGGATTCTGCGCCGGGGCAACAGTAGCGACAGCATCGCACTGCGCGCTGATATGGATGCGCTCTTTATCCAAGAGCAAAACAGGTTTGAACACGCATCCCGCCATAACGGGAAAATGCATGCCTGCGGGCATGACGGACATAGCGCCATGTTACTCGGTGCAGCGCATTATCTTGCCAGCCACGGTCGCTTTAACGGGACAGTGTATTTTATTTTTCAGCCGGCGGAAGAATGCCGGGCCGGTGCCCATCAAATGATCAGCGAAGGCTTGTTTGAACAATTTCCGGCGCAGCGAGTTTTCGGCATGCATAATTTTCCGGATATTTCAGTCGGCCATTTCGCGGTTAAAGCTGGGCCCATGATGGCTTCGTTTGATTGCTTTGAAATCAGTCTCTGCGGTCAAGCCACCCATGCTGCGATGCCACATTTGGGTAACGATGTGCTGGTCGCTGCGGCGCATTTGATCACCCAATTACAAACCATCGTCAGCCGCCAGATCAATCCGGCCGATGCAGCCGTGGTCAGCGTCACCCAAATTCATGGCGGCAACACCTGGAATGCGCTGCCGGATTCGGCAGTGATACGAGGAACGTTTCGCTGCTTAAAAGATTCCGTACGTGCGCAACTGGAACAAGGCATCAACCATCTTGCTCAGAGTGTTGCACACGGTTTCAGAGTGCACGCCAATGTTTGTTTTAATCCTGAGAATCCCGGTTATCCGGTCACGATCAACAGCCCGGATGAGACCGGCAGCGCGATTCGCGCTGCAACTGAAGTTGCCGGTGCTGCTTGCGTTAATACCGCACCGACTCCCAGTATGGGCGCCGAGGATTTTGCTTTTATGCTGCAACAGAAACCAGGCTGCTATATCTGGATCGGGAATGGCAGTTCTGAAGGTGGCTGTCTATTGCATAATCCCAACTACGATTTTAATGATGAGATTCTGCCACTTGGTGCTGCCTATTGGGTTAAGCTGGTGGAGAATGAGTTGCTTGATTAGGTTTTCTGAACCTTGAGAATCGATGTCGCATTTTTCGTCTTTTTTAGTTATATAGACTAGTCGTCCCTGAAAAATTTCCGTCAATTGCTATTTTGGAACAGCAGCTTCAAAAGGTGATCGTCCATAAAAGGTAAATTGAGGTTATTTAATTTTTTTATCAAAAAATTCGTGAAACCTGCAGTTTTCTCCACGGAAAAAAGAGCAAAAATGGCCATTGGCCATTGTTTCAAATTCCAGGCAACAGCGGCCAGTAGTAAATTGATGTGGTCACCGAGTGCGCCTTTCAAATAGTTTCTCGCCATGCGGCCATCCGACTTCAGGTCGGCCAATAATGGGTTCAATAGCCGCGCGCCTTCTGCATTGTTTTCTCTTTTTGTCTTTCTGGTACCGGCTGTCCTTCTTTAATGCCTTTCCAGGAATGATCTGGGTTCCATTGACTTCACGCTTGCCACGGTAGCCGCGATCACACACAGCTTGCCTGGCCGGTTTGCCGCGTGAGGCTTCAACATGACGCAGAATC
>RRZU010012695.1_pt1 | contig 14813 bp, 15 predicted proteins | sample 2165561 | NCBI WGS metagenome assembly RRZU01 (sample SAMN10456909, study PRJNA506462) | wastewater metagenome | isolation source: wastewater sludge | place: USA: Moscow, Idaho
CCCTCGGCGACGAGGACCAGCGGAGGTCGCGAGGACTGTACGAGGGCCAACCCGGACCCGGGGGTGGGGACGACGGCGAGGATGCCGTCGGGGCCGTCCCGGTAGGCGATCTTCTCGAAGGCGGGTCGGCTCAGCTGGACGGTCTCGACGCTGGCGGCCCGAGCCTGTGCGACGACCCCGGCCTGAGCGCCGTCGGCGTTGAACAGGTCGGGGCACCAGAAGACGACCTCGGGGCGCGCGCCGGCAGCCATCGCGAGGGCGAGCTCCTCCGCCCCGTCGACGATGGTGGCGCCGCGCACGTCCCGGGCGCGGCGCCGGCGCAGCGCGAGAACCGCCTTGAGCCGCGGGTTCGCGGCGGAGGTGATGACCAGGTCGGACATGATCTGCCCATTCTCCCCGGAGCCCGCGACGAACGGGACCGGCTCGGCAGCAGGAAGGGGAGGGGTCTGCTGCCGAGCCTGTGATCTGGATCACAGCACGTGTTACCGCGGGAGTCAACCGTTCTCACGGCATACCGACGGAAACCGCTGCGGCCCCGATACCCCACAGAGCCCGGCAGGGGCGACGTGATACCCACCCGAGCTCAGCTGACGATGGTGATCCGGTCACCCTGGTGGATCGCCCGGATCATCGTCAGGACCTGCCCCTTCGTCACCCCGATGCACCCGGCGGTCGCGCCGGAGCCGAGGACGTGGACGAAGATCCCGGCACCCCGATAGGGGATCCGCACGTCGGGGGTCCGGTTGAAGTTGACGACGATCGCGTACTCGTACTGGCCGGGGTAGTTCGGCAGGTACTCCGAGCCGTTGGGGTCGCTGAGCGGGAGCCACCAACGGAAGCCCCCGAGCGACTTGGCGCGGTAGGAGTTGTAGTACGCCGAGTCGTTGTCCTCGACCCAGTAGTCGCCGGTCCGCACCTGCCGGTACGGGAGGAAGGTCCCCGGCGGCGCCGCCAGGCCGAACGACTGGCTCATCGTGTACGTCCCGAGTGGGGTCGTCCCGCTGCCCTGCTTGCGCGTCGCCCCATCCGTGGTGCCGTTGTAGCCCAGCCGCGCGGTCGTCGTGACGAAGACCCTGGTGAAGCCGCACGCCTGGGTCACCTGGCGGGTGAAGAACGAGACGGTGGCCCAGGAGGTCGCGCTCTGGTTGACGATCGTCGCGGTGTGCTGGGTGGCCGAAACGCGCGTGGTCACCCCGTCGAGCACCGTCGTGCAGGCGACCCACGGGCTGGCAGCCGCCGCGGGCTGGGGTGCAGTGGTCAGGCCCGCCAGCGTCGCCAGGGACACGGTGGCGGCGAGGGTCAGCGCGGTACGGCGCGTTCGCATACGCCTCAGGGTATGCCGACCCGTGCTGTGCCGGCCTAGACCAGCGACGCGAGGACCCCCACGAGCCCGTCCGCCTGGACCGAGGCGGTCACCTCGTTGGCCGCTGCCTTGACCTCGTCCGGGGCATTGCCCATCGCCACCCCGCGGGCCGCCCAGCGGAGCATCTCGATGTCGTTGCGCTGGTCACCGACCGCGACGGTCGCCCAGGGCTCGACCCCGAGGCGACGCCGCACGAGCTCGAGCGCCGAGGCCTTCGAGACGCCCTCGGGGTTGATATCCAGCCAGGCGGTCCAGCCGACGGCATACGCGACCTCGTGCAGGCCGATCGACTCGACCCGGGCCATGAAGTCCTCCGGGGAGGCGTCCGGCATCCGCAGTGTGACGCGCGTGGCGGGGTGGGCCAGCAGCTCGTCGAAGGGGACGACGCTCTGTTGCCCGCCGAGCTCGCCGTCCGGGAAAGGCGACGACACCCGGAAGCCGACGCCGAGGTCTTCGACGGCGACGAGGGCGGTGGGCAGCTCCTCGCGGAGCAGGCTGAGCACCCGGCGCGGGTCGAAGGTGACCGTCTCGACCACCTCGTACCCCTTGGGCAGCTCTGGGTCGAGCCGGATCGTCACCGCGCCATTCGAGCAGACGGCATACCCGGTGGTCAGCCCGAGCATCTCGACGATGGGCGTGGTCGCGACGATGGACCGGCCGGTCGCGATGACGACGTGGTGGCCCAGGCTCGCGGCGCGCGCGATGGCCGCGCCGACGGCTGGGGACAGCTCGCCGCCGTGGGTGAGGATCGTCCCGTCGACGTCAAGCGCGACGAGGTATGCCGGATCGGTCACGAGAGCCTTGGGGGGTCAGCGCCTGGGGGCGATGACGTCGAGGCCGACATACGGGCGGAGCGCCTCGGGCACCCGGACCGAGCCGTCGGCCTGCTGGTGGTTCTCCAGGATGGCGACGATCCAGCGCGTGGTGGCCAGGGTGCCGTTGAGGGTCGCGACGACACGGGTGGCGCCCTTGGCGACCTGCGGGTCGCGCTCGCGAGTGCCGAGCCGGCGGGCCTGGAAGGTCGTGCAGTTCGATGTCGAAGTGACCTCGCGGTAGCGGCCCTGGGTGGGGACCCAGGCCTAGCAGTCGAACTTGCGCGCGGCCGGGCCGCCGAGGTCGCCTGCGGCGACGTCGATGACCCGGTAAGGCAGCTCGACGGCCGTGAGCATGTCCTGCTCCATGGCGAGGAGCCGGTCGTGCTCGGCCGCGGCGTCCTCGACCCGGCAGTAGACGAACATCTCGACCTTGTGGAACTGGTGGACCCGGATGATGCCCTTGGTGTCCTTGCCGTGGCTGCCCGCCTCGCGCCGGTAGCAGGCCGACCAGCCGGCATACCGCTTCGGTCCGTCGGTGAGGTCGACGATCTCGTCGGCGTGGTACCCCGCGAGGGCGACCTCGGAGGTGCCGGTGAGGTAGAGGTCGTCGGCGGGCAGGTGGTAGACCTCGTCGGCGTGGCTGTCGAGGAAGCCGGCGCCGGCCATCGTCTGCGGAGTGACCAGCGTGGGCGTGACCATGGGGACGAAGCCGTGCGCGACGGCGCGGTCGATGGCCAGGTGGAGCAGGCCGAGCTCGAGCCGGGCGCCGGGGCCGGTGAGGAAGTAGAAGCGCGCGCCGCTGACCTTGGCGCCGCGGTCGAGGTCGATGGCGCCAAGGCGCTCACCGAGGGTGACATGGTCGAGGGGCTCGAAGCCCTCGGCGGCGAAGTCGCGCGGGGTGCCGATGGTCTGGCGGACGAGGTAGTCCTCCTCGCCGCCGGCCGGGACGCCGTCGATGATGACATTGCCGACGGTGCGCATCAGCGCGTCGAGCCGGCCCTGCGCGGCGACCGCGTCGACGTCGAGGGATTTGACCAGCTCGGCGAGCTCCTTGACCTGGGCGAGCAGGGCCTGCTTCTCCTCGCCCTGGGCCGCAGCGACCTGCTTGCCGAAGGCCTTCTGCTGCGCCCGGGCGGCCTCGTACTGGGCCAGGGAGCTGCGGCGGGCCTCGTCGGCGGCGAGGATCGCGTCGACGACCCCCGGGTCCTCTCCGCGGGCACGCTGCGAGGCGCGGACCGCGTCAGGGGTATCACGCACGAGTCGGATGTCGATCACCCGCTCAGCCTATCCGTGCAAGCGACGCCGACGGCTTCCGTTTTCGGGCTGGGCCCGGCCCGGCGGTAGGTTGCATCCGTGCCCACCGACCTTCGCGCCTGGCTGCTCATCGTGGCCCTCGGCGTCGTCGTCGTGGCCGGCATACTCCTCGTTCTTCGGCGCGGCGAGCAGGACTCCCCGTATGGCGCGCTGTCACACGGGCGGCGGTTCCGTCGCCGCCCGCACCGGGACCACTTCCGGCAGGAGGACCGGCTCGACGAGCCGCCGAAGCGGCGAATCGGAGTCGTGGTCAACCCGACGAAGGTCGCCGATAGCGCGGCGGTGCGGCGGCAGGTCTCCCGGTCGTGCGAGATGGCCGGCTGGGGCGAGCCGATCTGGCTCGAGACGACCGCGGCGGACCCGGGGTACGGGCAGGCGCAGTGGGCGGTCGAGCAGGGCGCGTCGATCGTCTGTCCGCTCGGCGGCGACGGGACGGTGCGGCAGGTCGCCATGGCGCTGCGCGGCACCGAGGTGCCACTCGGGCTGTTGCCCGGTGGCACGGCGAACCTCCTCGCGCGCAACCTCGACGTCCCGTATGACGACATCGACAAGGCCCTCTTCGTCGCGCTGACCGGCCAGAACAAGCGCGTCGACGTCGGCTGGATCGCGGTCGACGACGAGCCCGAGACGATGTTCCTCGTCATGGCCGGCTTCGGCTTCGACGGGGCCGTCATGGCGCAGACGACCGACGAGATGAAGAAGGTCGTCGGGTCCGCGGCGTACACGGTGTCGGGCTTCCGCAACTGGCTCAGCCCGCGGTTCAAGATCTCGTTCTCGGTGGACGGACAGCACCCGTTGACGCGACGCACCCGGTCGGTCGTCATCGGCAACTGCGGGAAGATCTACGGCGGGCTCGTCCTGCTGCCTGAGGCCCGGGTCGACGACGGCGTGCTGGACGCGGTGATCATCTCGCCCAAGGGCGCCGTCGGATGGGTCAACGTCTTCGCGCGCGTAGTCACCCACAACCACAAGGGGCACGAGCAGTTCGACCACCACCACGGGCGCGACTTCGTCGTGACGGCGAGCGAGCCGCAGGAGGCGCAGGTCGACGGCGACTCGCTCGGGCTGGTCACCAAGGTGACGGCGCGGGTCGAGCCGGGCGCGCTCCTGGTCCGCATCGGCGGGTAGTTCTGGTCCGCTTCCGCGGCCCGGTGGGCCTTCCTCGTGGTCGCCGGTGGGGTTGTCAGTGGTCGGTGGTGCACTCGCGGTATGTCGATCAACGCGGCCGAGATCTCGGAGGCGGTGAGGCCGGAGGGGCCTCTGCCTCCGGGACTGGCGACCGCCCTCGACGCTCTCGCGGTGTTCGACCATGAGGCGACCTGGCAGCTGTCGGCAGCTGGCCTGGAGGCTGCCATCGACTCGGCCGGGCGGCTCCGGCGGCGGGTCGACACCGTCCTCGCATCCCTGGTCACTGAAGCTCACCTCCGGGGAGTCCCGGCCGCCTCGGGGCTCTCTCATCGCGACTGGCTCGCCTCGCTGCTGCCCGACGCTGCGCCGCGTGACCTGGCCGACCTGACGGTGGTTGCCGAGTCGTCCGCTGTCCCAGTGCGGTCCGGGCTCGTCGATGCGGTGACCGCGGGAGTGGTCACCGTCGGTGCGGGCGCGGCGCTGGCTCGGTTCTCCCGGACGGTGGAGCCGGTGTGCCAGGAGGGTGAGCTGGCCCGGACACTCGGCCTGCTCACCGAGACGGCGGCCTGGGCCACGCCCCGACAGCTCACTCGCGCTGTCCGCCAGGCCGAGGTGACCATCCGCCCCGATCCCGACCTGGCCGACGAGGAAGAGCGTCTGGTGGCCGGGCGCGGACTGTTCTGGCGCGGCCGGATCGCTGGGCTCACGGAGTACCGGCTGTTGCTCGATCCGGAGGCCACGGCCATCGTCGAGGCCGCGCTTGACCCGTTGAGCGCGCCGCATGCCGATCCGGTCACGGGCGGGCGCGACCCCCGATCGGAGCCTCGCCGCCGGGCGGATGCGCTCCTTGAGCTGGTGTCTCGGGCGGTTGGGTCGACCTCTGGCACCTGGTCGGGCAGCCCGCGCATACCGAACCGATCGCCGGCGCAGGTGATGGTGACCATCGCCTACGACACTCTCACCTCGGAGCTGCACCGAGTTGGCGTTCTGGGCGAGGCGGGCACCGCGACTGCGGCGACCATTCGCCGCCTCGCGTGCGATGCCGACATCCTGCCGGCCGTTCTGGGGTCGCGCGGACAGCTGCTCGACCTGGGACGCGCCACCCGCCTGGTGACCCCCGGTCAGCGCCGAGCGCTGTGGCACAGGGACCGTGGCTGCACCTACCCCGGGTGCTCGGCACCAGCGTGGTGGACCGATGCCCATCACATCGAGCACTGGAGCGACGGAGGGGTGACGGCCCTGTCGAACCTCACCTTGCTCTGCAGACGTCATCACGGATCGGTTCACCGACATGGCGACACCGCGACCGTCGACTGCACTGCACCGCCGGGCTCAGCCGTGACGTGGGACCTCACACTGCGCCGGAGAAGACCTGGCAGCGAGGGGCACGCGGAGGCTACTTGACCTGGGCGGGGGTCGTGGGTGCGTCGGTGTCGGCGCGCCCTGCCGCCGCCGAGGCCTCCGGGGTCACGTCCTGGACGCGGGTCGGACGGAGGAAGAGGACGAGCACCGGGACGACATAGGCGAACCAGGCGACAACGGGGAGCACCGCCATCGCCGGGCGCAGGTTGAACATCCCGCGGACGAGCGTGGCGAACCACGAGTCCTCGGCGATGGTTGACGTGACGTCGAAGGCCATGGAGTCCTCGCCGGGGAGCCAGCCGGCCTCCTGGAGCTCGTGGACGGCATACGCGAGGATGCCGGCTGCGACGAAGACGAGGACGATCCCGGTCCAGCGGAAGAACTTGGCCAGGTCGATCCGGACGGCGCCCTGGTAGATCGCCAGGCCCAGGGCGACGGCCGCGAGGAGGCCGACCACCCACCCCAGCAGCGGGGCTGAGCTGCCGTCGCCAGCGGCTTGCACCGAGGCGAAGAAGAAGAGGGCGGTCTCGAGGCCCTCGCGCCCCACGCCGAGGAAGCCGACGAGCGCGACGGCCCACGGACCGATGTCGACCGCGCGGCCGAGGCGCCCGGTGAGGTCGCCGGCGACGCTGCGTGCGGTGGCGCGCATCCAGAAGATCATCGCGGTGACGAAGCCGACGGCGATGAGGGAGGCGACACCGGTGACCGTCTCCTCGACGCTCTCGGGCAGCTCGCGGGAGCCGAGGGTGAGCCCGGCCGCCACTGCCACGGAGAGCGCGACCGCGGCCCCAACGCCGATCCAGACGTACCGGAGCGCCCAACGGCGGTCGGTCTTCACGAGGAAGGCCACGAGGATGACGACAACGAGGGCGGCCTCAAGGCCTTCCCGCAGGCCGATCAGGGCGTTGCTGGCGAACATGGGCCGTCCTTGGGGGGATCAGTCGACTTTAGGTAAGGCTTACCTTACCTGACCCTTGAGGGGGCCGACGTGTCGGTTGGGTCACGGTTGAAGCGCTGCGGCGGTATGCCGGACCGGGCGGTTCGGCCCGGGCGGCCCGGATCTGGCGGTTCGGCCGGGCGGTTCGGCCCGGACCGGCCCGGTCGGCTGGCGTCGCTGCCGCGGCTCAGTCGTGGAGGCTGTCGAGCCAGGCGCGGGCCGTGGCGAAGTCGGCGTCCGTCATACCGTCGGCGATCGAGGGGCGACCACGGTCGGCCCGGGCGTACGAGCCGAGGAAGACGACGTCGGCGCAGACCCGCTTGAGCCCCATGAGGGCCTCGCGGATCCGCTCGTCGTGGAGGTGGCCCTCGGCGTCGATGGAGAAGCAGTAGTCGCCCATGGACTCACCCGTCGGGCGGGACTCGAGGCGGGTCATGTTGATGCCGCGGGTGGCGAACTGCTCGAGCAGCTCGAGCAGGCCGCCGGCCCGGTCGACCTTCTGGTACAGGACGACGGTTGTCTTGTCGCGGCCGGTGCGCGGCGGGATCTCGCCGGGTGGGGTTACCACGACGAACCGGGTGACCGCGCCGGAGACGTCACCGATGTCCTCGGCGAGGGTCGTCAGGCCGTGGGTCGCGGCAGCGATCGGCGCGCAGACGCAGGCCTGGTAGAGCACCTCGCCCGGCTCGCTGGGGTCCAGCGCCGCGGCGGCCGAGGCGGTGGACAGGGTCTGCACGAAACGGGCGGCCGGGCGGTTGGCGCTGACCCAACCACGGACCTGGGCCCAGGCGTGGGTGTGGGTGCCGATCGCGTGAACGTCACTCAGGGCGGTCCCCGGCCGGGCGGCGAGGACGAAGGTCACCGGGACGAGCACCTCGCCGACGATGACGAGCGGATCCCCGTTGGCGAGATTGTCCAGGGTCGCGCTGACCCCGCCTTCGACCGAGTTCTCGATCGGGACGACCGCGTAGTCGACCTTCCCGGCGCGGACCGCGGCCAGGGTCGCGTCGACGGAGGCGAACGGAACGTGCTCGACGGACGGCGCGCCCGCGGTCGTGGTGGCGTCGGGGTTGGCGGCGGGTGCGGAGCCGTCTGACGTCGCGCCGTCGCGCTCGGTCGTCGGGTTCGCCGGTGGCCAGGCGAGCAGCGCCTGCTGGGTGAATGTCCCCGGCGGGCCAAAATAGCCGTACCGCCGGGCGCCTGCGCTCGCCACGATCGCCCTCTCCGTCATACCCCTGTGGATAACCACCCTGCAAAGACACACCTTATGACGCCTTCTAAAGGTGTGTCTTTGCGGTTTATCCACAGTTAGCGGAGGGTGACTTGACGGGTCTGCAACCCGTTGCGCGCCCGCCGCTCCTCGCCGGTCAACGGCGCCGTCGTGGCGACTGCCGCGTCGAGCCGCTCGCCGAGCGCCGCCAAGGCCGGGTCGACGGACTCCGGGTCGGCCTGCGGGTCGACCTCCCAGACCGGGATGAGCAGCCCGCACGCCCGGAAGGCACCGAGCAGCCGGTCGTCGTCGCCGAGCCGATGCGTCCCGGCCGCCACGAGCCGCGCGAGCGCGTCGAGCGCCGCGTCCTCGTCGTGCGGCAGCACCCAGCGCAGGTAGCTCCGCTCCCCGATCCGCTGCAGGTATGCCGACGGCCGACTCCCGAGCACGACGGTCGGGATGACCGACTCGTTCGCAGCCTGGAGCGACTCGCGGGCCGCGTCGTCGAGGTTCGCCTCGGCGACCCAGAAGTCGAACCCGTCGTGCACAGTGAGCTCGAAGCCGGCGCCCTCGGCGAGGAGGTCCTGAAGCCGGGGCGTCTCAGCCGTCGCGCACGCGACCACGGGCACGGCCTCACCCTCGGGCGCGGCGCTCGCCGCGAGCAGCGACATGACGAGGTCGCGGCTGGCGTCCCCGCTGACTGGCCCGGACTGCGTGCTCACCATGACCAGCCCGTCCGCCCGGTGCAGCGCCGGCCACGCCATCGGCAGCACGGTCGCGAGGACGAAGGACTGCGGCAGCCCCGCCGACGCCGCGGTCGCCGAGAGCGTCACGGTCGCCGTCGCCGCGGGGAGAATCTCCCGCAGCGCGACCCAGTCGGTCTCCGAGGGCAGCCCCTCGAACGGACGAGCGACGTATGCCGCCGGACGGTTCGCCAACGGGGCGCCCCGACGAGAGCCCTGCTTGCGCGATGCCTTACCCATGACAGACCACCCTATGCGGCGCGCGAGCGTCCCACGCGCCACCCACCGGAAGGGGATCGGCCCGGGGCAACACCGCGCCGCGCCCCAGGCAGACCAACGGGTGGGGCTAGGCCGCTCCCACGTGGGCCCGGACCAGCTCCCGGACCGGACCAGGTCGGTTGGTGATGATCGCGTCGACCCCAAGATCGAGGCACAGTGCGACGTCCGCGTCGGCGTCGACGGTCCACACGTACACCCGACGGCCTAGCGCTCGCTGCTCCGCGACAATCTCGGGCGAGCTGCGCAGGATCGCGATGTCGAGCCCGGCCGCGGCTTTCGCGTCCGTCGTCGAGAGCACATACCGGTATGGCGCCCCCGCATCGACGAGCTGGACGACCGGGATGTCCGGACGCAGCCGAGCGAACCGGCGCACCGCCAAGGTCGAGAAGGACATCACCGTCGCCCACGGCCGGCCGGTGCCGGGACGCCCACCGATGTCGTGCTCGTCGAGCAGCTCGGCGACGGCGCGTTCGACGGCACCGACGAAGCGGGTTGGATGTTTGGTCTCGAGGACCAGAGCGACCTCACGACCCGAGTCGACGGCCAGCCCGATGAGGTCGGCGAGGGTGGTCAGCGCAGAGTTCTCCGGGTCGGCCGCGAGCGCCGCGACCTCGGGGCTGACGCCGGGGGCGGCATACTTCCACGCGCCGTAGTCGAGCGCGCGCAGCTGGGCCAACGACATCGCACTGACCGAGCCGGTGCCATTCGCGGTCCGGTCAACGACGCGGTCATGGACCGCGACGAGGTGCCAGTCGACGGTCAGCCGAAGGTCGCACTCGAGCCCGTCGGCACCTTCGGCCAGGGCCGCACGGTAGGCGCCGAGGGTCATCTCGGCATAGGTCGCACTCGACCCTCGGTGGGCGACGACGAGCGGGGCGGGTCGCGAGTTCGGCACGGGCCATATCGTGGCATGCCAGACACTGATGTCACGCAGTCTCCGCCGACCTCCGTGCCGAGCCGTCCTCACCGAAGGGCGCGAGGTCCTCACAGAAAGGCGCGCCACGCCGTTCCATGAGCGTGCCCCTGCCACCCTTCCAGCGCCTCGTCGATGCACACTGGCGCGACGTCGCCCGCCTCGCGGCGGCACTCGCCCACCCCGACGACGCGCCCGACGTCGCGCAGCAGGCATGGCTGCAGGCCTACGCGGCATACCCGTCGCTGACCTCGACCCGGAACCTCCGCGGGTGGCTGCTCACCATTACCCACCGGTGCGCCATGGATGCTCATCGCGCGAACGCCCGGCGCCCAGTGCCGACCGCGCACGACGCCCTCCCCGACCGTCCCCACAACGGCCCGGGCAGCCGGGAACCGAGCAACCCGACATCCGGCCTCGATCTCACCGGCACCCTGGCCGACCCGCAGCTGTGGGCGGCCGTCCGCGCGCTACCCGAGCGGCAGCGGCACGCCGTCATCCTTCGCTATGTCGCCGATCTCGACCATGCGGCCATCGCCGCCACGCTCGCCACCTCCCCTGCCATGAGCCGCCGCCTGGTGAGCGACGGAGTTGCCGTCCTGCGAAAGGCTCTCACCGATGACTGACAACCCCAGGACCGACGACCGCCTCGCCCCACTCGCCGAGGCCCGCCGCACCGCCCTCGCCGAGTCCCGACTGGCCGCCCTCACCGAAACCCCCCTCCCAGCCACGGCCCACCCTCCGGTCTTCGACACCGCCGACGTCTGCTACGCCCTGGACGACACCCCGATCGGGCGCCTCCTCTACGCCGTCACGGACTCCGGCGCGCTCGTCGCCGCCCTCTTCGCCCCGGACGACCCGGCCGAGTCGCACGCCCTCGACCGCATCGCCGCCGCGACCTCCCCGAGGGTCCTCAACGTCCCCCGGCGCGTTGACCGCGTCCGCCGCGAGTTCGACGACTACCTCGCCGGCCGCCGCGAGCGCTTCGACGTCAACGTCGACTGGTCGCTCGTCGGCCGGTTCCAGTCCGAGGTACTCGGCGAGCTCGCCGCGCGCGTCCCCTACGGGCAGACCTCGACATATGGCGCCCTCGCCACCGCACTCGGCCGCCCCAGCGCCTCCCGGGCGGTCGGCGCCGCGCTCGGCGCGAACCCGCTCTGCGTCGTCCTCCCCTGCCACCGGGTCGTCGCGTCGACTGGGGCGCTCACCGGGTATGCCGGCGGCCTCGACGCCAAGCGCTACCTGCTCGAGCTGGAGTCGCGGCATACCCGGCTGGTCTGAGACCGGGGCGGCGGACAGCGAAGCCAGCCCACGACACCCTCAGCAAGCGAGCTCGCGCAGGCCGGCCGGCAGCTCGATGAGGTTCTGGTTGGTGTCCAGGCAGACGATGTCGACCGTCGCGTCCACACACAGCTCGCCGGTCGCCGCGCGGGTCAGCCGCTGGGTGAACCGGCCCCGATAGGCGGAGACGACCGAGAACGACGAGACGACATCGATGATGTCCCCGAGCACCGCGGGCTTCTTGAACTGCGCCTGGACCGAGTGGACGACGACGAGCACACCCTCGGCGTTCCACTGCGCGACCGACCGCCCGTGGGCACCGACGAACTCGGTCCGCCCGCGCTCCATGAACTTGAAGTAGTTCGCGTAGTACACGACGCCGAGCGAGTCGGTGTCCTCGTAGTACACCTTGAACGAGACCCGCTGCTCCATCGCTCCTCCTGGTCGGCCGTGGCGCCGAGGCCAGGCTAGCGACCCCGGCTCGCCGCGTAGCATCCCTGACGTGGATGTCACCTCGCTCGGACTGCGGACGAACCTCATGATCGTCACCTTGGCCGGTGGTCAGGTCGAGGACCGCGGTGAGTATGTCGTTGCGCGCAGCCCGGACAACCCGACGTTCTGGTGGGGCAACTTCCTCGCCCTCCCCCGGCCGCCGCAGCCCGAGGAGGTGTCGGGCTGGCTCGACACATTCGCCGCGGAGCTGCCGACGGCCGCCCACCGCACGTTCGCGCTCGACTCGGTACCCGAGCCCGCGGGTGGGCCGGCCACCTCGGTCCCCGACACCGCCGCCGCCTGGCAGGTTCCTTGGGCGTCGGCCGGTTTCACGTTCTGGTCGGACTCGGTCCTCGTCGCCGAGTGGGTCCGCGAGCCCGTGCACGTCAACACTGAGGCGACATACCGGCCGCTGGCCAGCGAGGCGGACTGGGCACAGCTGGTCGAGCTGCGCTGCGCGAACGATGACGACCACGAACCGGCGGCGTACCGCGTCTTCGTCGAGGCGTCTGTGCCCGGTATCCGGCGAATGGTCGCCGATGGGCACGGCCAGTGGTGGGGCGCCTTCATCGGTGGCCGGCTGCTCTCGACGATGGGGCTGTTCACCGACGGGTCAGGCGTAGCGCGATACCAAAATGTCGACACCCATCCGGACGCCCGACGGCTCGGCCTCGCTGGGACCCTCGCGTATCGCGTGGGGAGATGGGGGCTGGCCGAGCTCGGCGCACGTCAGCTCGTCATCGTCGCAGAACCCACATGTATGGCGATCGCGCTCTACCGACAGGTGGGCTTCGTCGACGCGGAGCCGGTTCACCAGCTGGAAAAGGCCCCACCCGGGGACGCCCCGACACCCGCCCCCTGACACCTCGCGCTGACGCCGCGGCCCCGACACCTCCGGCCCTGACACCGCGGCCCCGACGCGTCGCGCCCTGACACCTCGCGCGCTGACGCCGAGGTCCCGACACCTCGGGCCCTGACACCGGGGCCTCGACACCGCCGAGGCAACCCTGTGCCGTCCCTCTCAACCAAGGGTGGGAGAAGCACCGAATCAGCCCGGATCCGAGCGGCATACCGTGCTTTCCCACCCTTGGTGACGCGACGACGGCACCGCGCCCAGCACCCGGCCTGTGGATAACCCACCCCGTCTGTGGATAACGGCCAGAGCGGCCGTCGGCGGGGCGACGATGGCGCGATGAGCAGGACTCCGACCCCGCTCCCCGAGCGGTTGCGCCACGAAGCGTTCGACGTGGCGGACGCCCGCGAGCTTGGTGTCGGGCGAGGTCGGCTGCGCGGGTCGGACCTGGACCGGCGGATCCATGGCGTGCGCTCCACCGACACCCTGGACTCCTTCCAGGCCACCATGCGCGCGATCGCTCTCGCCCTCCCGGCGGACTGCGCGTTCTCGCACCTGACCGCGGCCCGACTTTGGGGGATGCCCGCGCTGCCGCGACAGCCCGCAGCGGCTCGGGACGCCGACGAGTGGTCACCGATCGATGTCATGCGAGCGAGCCAGCGCCCACGGGTCGAGCGCACCGGGTGTCGGCACCATCGCGGCCTCGAACGGAGAGCCGTGACCGAGGTCACCAGCCTCCGCGTCGTCGGCCGGATCGACACCTGGCTCGACCTCACGACAGTGGTGTCGACCAACGCCCAAGTCGTCATCGGTGACGCCCTGTGCGCAGGCCGGGTCGGCCGGCCGATGAGCCCGGCAGTGCTGCGCGACCTGGCGCAGCAGCGCCTCGACGCCCGCCGCAACGGAGTCCCCGGCGGCCGACAGCTGCGCGCGGTGATGCAGCTCGTCCGCGCCGGGTCGGGCTCACCGATGGAGAGTCACGCCCGGCTGGTATTCCTCAGATGGGGGCTGCCGGAGCCGGAACTCAATATCAATATCTACGACCGATATGGCGACTGGGTTGCCCGACCGGACTTCCTGTGGCGGTCCGCGCATGTGGTCGCCGAGTACGACGGAGACCAGCACCGAACGGACCGCTCCCGGTGGGACTACGAGCGGGCTCGTCGGTTGCGCCTGGAGGCCAGCGGCTGGACGTATGTCGAGCTCAGCGCCGCCACCCTGGCCGACCCCGAGCTGCGCACCGAGCTGCGCCGCCGCCTGACCGCCCTGCTCATCCCGTAGCTCCTCGCGCAGGGCGCGGGCTCACCCGAGTCTCGTTCGCAAGCCACCGCACGACAAACCAAAGGTGGGAGAAGCACGGTATGGCGGCCAGACTCGGCGTCATACCGTGCCTTTCCCACCCTTGGTGTGCCGAGACGGGGAGCGGACGGCGGGTCAGCCGCCTCCGAACTGGGCGACCGGGCCGCCGGAGCCACCCGTGCGGGTCAGCTGCCTCCGGACTGGGCGACCGGGCCGCCCGAGCGCCCTGGCGTGAGACCGTCCGAGCCGCCGGGGGCCAGACCCGCGGGGCCGCCGTGCCCGGGGCCTCGGCCCTGCTGACTAGAACCTGGTTGACCTGCGACATGCCCGCCAGAGCCCTGCTGACCCAAGCCCTGCTGCTCGTTCGACCCGCCCTGACCCGAACCCTGCTGCCCGGACACCGCACCGTCCGAGCCCAAACCACCCGACCCCGACCCTGACCCCTCGATGCCGGGCACCTGACCGCCCGACCCATCCGTTCCCACGACCGGCTGGACGGCGGTCCCATTGCCAGACCCGCGCAGGCTGTCGGACAGATGCACCCCCGCGAAGCCCACCCCGACCGCGGCGGCTGCGACGACGCCGGCAGCGACATACGTGCCGAGGGGGCGACGGCTCGCCGCCTCGGAAGGCTCGACCGGCTCGGGAGGCTCGGGTGGCTCGGGAGGCTCGGCCGGACCCGCCGCCCCGGGCGTCGGGCCGGCGGCGGGGGGCGGGGGGAACAGCGGGGTCGTGTCGTCGGTCATGGCTGGCTCCGTTTCGACGGGAAGGGACACTGGCTCCCCTCACGGTGAGCAGCGAAGGTATGCCGAACCTGTGGTCCC
>RRZU010430884.1_pt1 | contig 14810 bp, 11 predicted proteins | sample 2165561 | NCBI WGS metagenome assembly RRZU01 (sample SAMN10456909, study PRJNA506462) | wastewater metagenome | isolation source: wastewater sludge | place: USA: Moscow, Idaho
GATCTCCCCGGCGATGACCTCCCTGTCGAGGGAGCGACGTCGTCACCGAGGCAGCATTCGTCGGATGGGTGTGGATAACTTCTGCGAGTTCCGTTCGATTGAGGCAGGCTTGGCCCCATGGAGGTTCGATTCGCGCGACAGGTCTCGTTCATCTGCGTCGCAGGGCTGCTGCTGCTCCCTGCCTGCACCCAGAGCCCACCCCCTACGCCACCCTCCAGCACCTCCCCCACGACGACACCCACCGCCACCACCTCCCCGACCCCAGGCGGCGCACCTTCGACCACGACCACCGCCGCCACGGACGAACAGCTGGCGATCAAGGCCGTCGAGCGGTTCTACGACGAGCTAAACAAGGGAATGATTGCGTTATCGTCCAAGAACTTCCGAACGACCTACAAACCCGGCTGCGAAGCGTGCGATCAAGCAGCCAACAAGATCGACTCGACGGGGGCTGCCGGGCGTCGTTTTGAGGGAGGTCACTTCGCGGTAACGGGGATTCGCGTGACTGGACGCCCAACAAACACGCGCCTTCTCAAGCTGGAGGGTACTGTGACAAGCGCCCCCATTTCTGTTCGCGACAGCTCCGGCCGGGTAGTCGAAAGCGATCCAGGCGATTCGGGCCCCAAATTCTTCATCCTCTTTCAATCTGAGAATGGGTGGCAGATCTCTGGTATGGGGGACGTATGAGGTCGGTGGCACGAACGGTCGTGGTCGCAATTTTCGTGGCACTGACGTGGTCAGGATGCGGATCGGGCCTGAATTCCGCAATCGCTTGCGAGGTGACCCAGCGGGTAATGGGCGGTGTCGCCAGAGGGTCTTCGTGTGCCGGTGGGATCGATTGGCGTTTCGATGCACAACGACAGGCATTCGTCAGTGGTCGTCGCGTTGAAGGGCATAGTGCCAACGGCGCACGCTACGTCTATCAGCGATTCGTTCGTTGCAATGATGGGTTCGACTGCATGGCAGCTCACACCTGCGACATTGGAGGCATTCGATATAATGTAGAGGCCTGGCTTATCCGAGCCGATGGAACGAGAGAGAGCACTCAGCCGATAGACGATACGGTGTGCGTGTACCCCGTGAAGGTCGTTCCTGCCGCCGAGGTCTCGGCTCTCGCGCATGAAGAGATCCGCAAACGCATCAGCGCTCCAACCCTCACGTCGGCGCCGCCGGGCAAGACGCTGGTGAACATCATCACGGTCTATTCGACGAACCGGCAGCCCGAGCCGCGTATCGACGTCACGACCCCCGTGCCGGGCAGCATCGTGGCGGTGCCTGAGTACCGGTGGGACTTCGGCGACGGCCAGACCGCTCTGGGGCCCGGCCTGCAGTGGAGCGCACCCGATGACCCCAACAAGCTGCCCGGTAAATACCTTGGCCCCGTGTGGCGTACTTCGGGCGTCAAGCACGTCACCCTTACCGTCACCTGGCGTGTGCGCTTCCAACTCCAGGGCGTCATCGATGTGCCTTTGGAACCGATCGTGTTCACGGCAACCGAGGACAAGCAGGTGATGACCGCGCGCGCCGTGCTGGTCAACCGGTAGACCGATCAGCGAACCGAACTGGCGGAGCGATGCAGGTGTGGATAGCTTCCGCAAGGTCGGGGCGGGTACGCGAGGCTTACCCTATGGAGGGTCGATTCGCGCGACAGGTCTCGGTCGTCTGCGTCGCAGGGCTGATCCTGCTCCATGCCTGCACCCAGAGGTCGGGGGGATGGAAGGCTTGCTCCATTGATGGTCGTTTCGCCTGGTGTGTTTGCTGTTCTCCATCGCAGCGATACTGGTACCCCGGGTCTGCACTCCGAATCCCGGCCGCTCTCCAGCACCTCAAGTCAGTCAGAAGAGATCGAAGCGAAAACCCACCGGGTCAGCGCGAGAGCGCGCGGGGATGGGCACCGGCATACACCTCGCGCAGCCGCGCGATGGTGACCATCGTGTAGATCTGCGTCGTGGTCACCGAGGCGTGCCCCAGCAGCTCCTGCACCACGCGCACGTCGGCGCCGCCATCGAGCAGGTGGGTGGCGAAGGAGTGGCGCAGCGTATGTGGCGAGACGTGGGTCAGGCCGGCCCGGCCAGCCGCTGCCTGCAGAGCATCCCAAGCCGCCTGTCGCGACATCCGCGCGCCGCGCGCGCCAAGGAAAAGGGCGGGGGTGCCGCGGCCTTTCATGGCGAGACCGGGGCGGGCTCGCACGAGGTATGCCGCGACGGCCTCCTGGGCATACCGCCCCACGGGCACCACCCGCTCCTTGCTGCCCTTGCCGAACAGGCGCACCTCGCCCACCTCGAGGTCCAGGTCATCGACGTCCAGCCCGATCGCTTCCGAGATCCGCGCACCGGCGCCGTAGAGCACCTCGAAGAGGGCCCGGTCGCGCAAGGCCAGCGGGGTGTCACCGAGCGAGGCCGCCTCCAATAGCCGTTCGACCTCCTCGACCCCGATCGCCTTGGGCAGCCGCAGCGGCGCCTTCGGTGGGCGCACCCCCTCAGCCGGGTCGGCGGCGGCCGCGCCCTCCACGGCCAGGAAGCGGTGGAAGCCGCGCACCGCGACAAGGGTGCGCGCCGCGGACGAGGCTGCGAGCGGCATACGGTCCGGTCCCCCTTCGCGCAGATCGGCGAGGAACGCCGAGACGTGTGTCTCACGGACCTGTTCGACTGAGCTGACGCCTTGGGCGGCAAGGAAGTCCAGATAGCGAGTCAGGTCGCGCCGGTATGCCGCGAGCGTGTGCCCCGAGGCGCCCCGCTCCACGTCGAGGTGGTCCAGCCAGCCACGCACCGCGCGCTGCAGCGGCGTGTTCGGTGTCGGGGCGGCCATCAGACCCGGCTCACACCCCCAGGCGGGCGCCGAAGGCACCGTCGCCGCTGACCGTCACGAGCAGCCGGTCGGTGGCTCGGGTCGCGCCGACGTAGAGCAGCCGGGCCGCCTCACGCTCGTCCTGGCCGTCGACCGGTAGCCGGCCCAGGCCCGGCATCGCGACGACCGGGAACTCCAGACCCTTGCTCACCCGGATCGACAGCAGTTTCACCGCATCGTCGAGCGGGTGGAAGTCGCCCGCCTTGCGCCGGATCTGGTAAGGCAGCGCGCGCTTGCGCAGGGCGTACGCGCAGGCGTTGAGCACCCGACTGTCCGGGCACAGCACCGCCATCTCCGACCAGGCATGCCCGCCACGGGCTGCGCCGGCCAACCATTCGGCGACCGCGCTCGCCTCCCCGGGCAGGTCGTCGCGGCGCAGCACGAGCGGCTCGTCGCCCTCACGACCGCAACCGACCGGGGAGAGCAGGGGCACTCCGTCGTCGTCACACTCGGTCGGGTCGAGCAACTCGGCAGCCAGACGCCTGGCCAGGTGCAGGATCTGGGCGGTGTTGCGGTAGTTGACCCGCAGGATCGTCGTGCGGCCCTGGGCCTGGATGCCGACACTCTTGAAACTGAAGCTGCGCGCCCGGGAGCGCTCGTTGATGTTCTGCGCGTCGTCATAGAGCACGAGCAGACTGTTCGTGTCCGGGTCGACCATCCGGGCGATCAGACGCAACCACTCCGGTTGGAAGTCATGCCCCTCGTCGACGAGCACCGCCTGATACTGCCCGGTCGGGATGTGTCCGCGGTCGACGGCGCGCACGACGGCCGCGACGAGCCGGTCGAAGAAGTCCGCACCGTCCTCGGGGATCGGCTGGCCGAACGCACGCAGTTGCTGGTGGCACCACCGGTGGAAATGCCGGGCGTGCACTCGATCGGCGACCCCGTGACGGGCGAACCCCTCGGCCAGCTGCACCGCGAGCGGCTCGTTGAAACACAGGACGAGCACCGGGTTTCGGGCCGGCGTTGCCTTGGCCAGATACTCGGCGCGATAGCCCAGGATCATCGTCTTGCCCGAACCGGCCACGCCGTGGATGACCCGATGCCCGGCGCCCAGGCTGCGGGCCAGTTGTTCCTGTTGCAGATCCATGACCGCCATGACGTCCGGCAGCGACACCGCGGAGGCGCCCGGGCCGGCCCCGGGGGCGTCGACCTCTTCGAAGAGGGTCGCTTGGGCCGAGCGCACCCGCACTTCCGGGAAAAGCAGCCAGCGCACCCGATCGATCTGCGGTAGTGAGAGTTTCGCGCCGAAGCTGTGGCGGAACATCCCCCAGAGTCGCTGTTGGAAGGCCTCGGGGTCGACCGAGTCGGTCATCTCGTCGGCGCAGATCACCGAGTCGGTGTCGATGACGTCACCGAACCCGGCAGCCTCGAAGTCCTTGCGCTTGATCCGGGTGAGCACGACGCCGTAGCCCCACGGAAAGGCGAGCTTGCCGGCATACCGGCCGCCGTCCTGCACGAGAGCCGGGTCACGCTCCAACGCCCGCACGACCTCGTGGGCGTCGTGGCGGGCCTGCAACAGGGGGTTGACCACCCGCTTGCAGTGCCCGGCCGGGGCGATGTCCCACATCTCACGGTCCACCGCCACAATCGTGTCGAGCGCCCAGTCCTTGGTCTCCAGCACGAGGATGCCCCGAGCCGGGTGCAGCACGACGAAGTCGGGGTGCACCTGCATCGGCCCGACCGGCACGTCGTACCACACGAGGTAGTCGTCGTCGAGCTTCTGCGCCAAGCGCTCGGCCACCCGCCGCTCGCCAGCCGTCATCCGCGAGACGCTGCTGGCCAACGGCGTGATGAGCCTGCCCACCCCTCCAGGGTAGGCCGCCGGTCACCGAACTGCCCGTCAGCCGTTCGGGTATGCCGCGCCGTCGCTCAGGCGATCGCTTCCGCCACTGGGGTGCACGACAGTCCGAATGCCTCGGCCACGCCCGGGCAGGTCACCGAGCCACCGTGTGTGTTGAGGCCGGGGGCCAGGGCCGAGTCCGCCCGGAGGGCGCCTTGCCAGCCCTTGTCGGCGAGCTTCACGGCATACGGGAGAGTGGCGTTGGTCAGTGCCCAGGTTGACGTATTCGGCACGGCACCAGGCATGTTCGCGACGCAGTAGTAGATCGAGTTGTGCACGTCGAAAGTCGGATCGGCGTGCGTCGTGGGACGACTGCCCTCGAAACAGCCGCCCTGGTCGATCGCGACGTCGACGAGGACTGAGCCCGGCTTCATGGCGGCGACCATCTCGTCGGTCACGAGCTTGGGTGCCTTCGCGCCGGGGATGAGGACCGTGCCGATCACCATGTCGGCCTGCAGCACCTGCTCCCGCACCGACAGTGCGCTCGAGGCGATCTGATGCACCCGGTTGTCGTAGCGCCAGAAGCTCATCCGCAGCTTGTCCAGGTCGGTGTCGAGCAAGGTGACATCCGCGCCCATCCCCAGCGCGATGTTCGCGGCGTTCTGCCCGGCGACGCCGGCGCCGAGAACCACGACCTTGGCGTTGGCCACGCCACCGACGCCGCCCATGAGCACGCCACGGCCGCCTTGGGCCTTCATCATCGCGTGGGCACCGACCTGCGGGGCCAGACAGCCGGCCACCTCGCTCATCGGGTAGAGCAGGGGCAGCATGCCGGAGGGCAATTGCACTGTTTCGTAGGCGATTCCAGTGACCTTGCGCTTCATCAGCTCTTCGGTGAGGGGCTGGTCGGCGGCCAGGTGCAGGTAGGTGAAGAGGGTCAATCCCTCACGCATCCGGTGGTATTCGCTCTCGATGGGCTCCTTGACCTTGAGCACCATGTCGGCCTCGCCCCACACGTCGTCGGCCGAGTCGAGGATCCGGGCGCCCTGTGCGACGAAGTCCTCGTCGGAGATCGATGACCCCACGCCTGCGCCCTTCTGGATGAACACCTCGTGGCCGTGGCGCACCAACTCGTTGACACCGACCGGGGTGATGGCCACCCGGTACTCGTGATTCTTGACCTCGCTGGGCACTCCGACCTTCATCTGCGTGTCACCTGTTCCCGGCCGGGCGGGCCGTCGTCGTCTCTGGCCGCGGCGTTGCGGCACGGCCGGAGTCTAGTGCTCCCGCCGTGCCGGATGGTGACCGAATGCCACGACTCGCGTGGGCGGGCGGGACGCCCGTCACGGTGGCTCGGGGCGCGCCGCGAGACGCTCGGCCGCTCGCTCAGCCGGAGCGCACGACCCTCGCGTGCAGGTCGTCGGTCGGCGGCGCCCAAGACATCGGGTCGGCCGGGGTCTGCTCACCGGAGCGGATGTCCTTGACCTCATCCCCGCCGTCGCCACCCGCACCGGGGAACCACACGAACGGGATGCCGCGCCGATCGGCATACCGGATCTGCTTGCCGAACTTGGCCGCCGAGGGAGCGACATCGCACGGTATGCCGCGGGACCGCAGCGCGCTCGCCACGGCTGTGGAGCGGGCCCGGTCGGCCTCGTCGACGACCGCGACGAGCACGCACGCGGGAGTGCTGCGGCTGGCCGTGACCAGCCCCTTGCCCACGAGCAGACCGCGCAGCCGGGACAGGCCGATCGAGATGCCGACCCCGGGGTAGGTGGTGCGCCCGTCGGAGGCCAGCGCGTCATAGCGGCCACCGGAGCAGAACGACCCCCACGACTCGTAACCGACCAGTTGGGTCTCATAGACCGTACCGGTGTAGTAGTCCAGGCCGCGCGCGATCTTGAGGTCGGCCACCAAGACCCCTGGCGCGTGCGCCAGCCCCGTCTCGATCACGGCCGAGAGGGCGGCAAGGCCCTCGTCGAGCGTCTCGTGCGCCACACCCAGAGCCCGCACCTGGTCGACGAAGTCGAGGTCCTGGCTGCGGATCTCGGCCAGCGCCAAGCACTTCCGCGCCTGCTCAAGCGACGCACCATTGGCGACGAGCAGGTCTGTCACCGCTGCGGCGCCGATCTTGTCGAGCTTGTCGACGATCCGCAGCGTGCCGGCGAAGTCGTCGAGGCCGATCCCCCGATAGAAGCCTTCGGGGATCTTGCGGTTGTTGACCTGGATGACGAAGTCACCGATCGGCAACTGCCGGAAGGCGTCTGCGACGACCAGCGGCATCTCGGCCTCGAAGTGAGCGGCCAGCTGTCCGACGTCGACGACATCGATGTCGCACTGGGTGAACTCCCGATAGCGACCCTCCTGAGGTCGCTCCCCCCGCCACACCTTCTGGATCTGATACCGCTTGAAGGGGAAGGCCAGCCGACCCGCGTGCTCCAGCACGTAGCGGGCGAACGGTACCGTGAGGTCGAAGTGCAACCCCAATTCCGGCTCCCCGGAGCCGTCTTCGTCGGCGTGCCGACCTAGCCGAGTGACCCCGTAGATCTCCTTGTCGACGTCGCCGCCCTTGCCGGCCAGTCGTTCGACCGGCTCGACCGCGCGGGTCTCGACGGACGCGAAGCCGTGCAGCTCGAAGGTGCGCCGGATGACGTCGAGGAAGTGCTGCTCGACGATCCGCTCGGCAGGCAGGAACTCCAGGAAACCACTGATCGGAAGGACCTTCGCGCTCACGCCGGGCATCCTCCCAGACTCCGGTATGCCGCGCGCTCCCGTTTCAGCCGCGCGCTCCCGTTTCAGCCGAGCGCTCCCATTCAGCCGCGCAGCCAGCTCAGCTGCGCAGGTGCTCGGCGATGCGCAACGGTGCGGCGGTGGCGGCCACCACCTGCTCGACGGTGAACACAGGGTTGATCTCGGTGAGCAGCAGTCCCTCCGGGGTGACCTCGATGACGCCCATCTCGGTGATGATGAGATCGACGCAGTTGACCGCCGTGAGCGGCAGGGTGCACTCGGGCAGGATCTTCGGCTCACCTTTCTGGGTGTGCTCCATCGCGATGATGACCCGCTTGGCACCGACGACGAGATCCATCGCCCCGCCCATCCCGGGCACCATCTTGCCGGGGATGATCCAGTTCGCCAGGTTGCCCTTCGCGTCGACCTGCAGCGCACCGAGAACGGTGACATCGACGTGCCCGCCCCGGATCAGCGCGAAGGACGTCGCCGAGTCGATGAACGCCCCACCCATCGGGCAGGTCGCCGGCTGGCCCCCGGCGTCGACGACATAGCGTGGGTCGGCGTGCGCGGCATCCGGGCGCGGCCCCGCCCCGACGATGCCGTCCTCGGCCTCGACGACGACCTGCACGGTGGGGGGCAGGAAGGCCGGGATGAGGGTCGGCAGGCCGATCCCGAGGTTGACGAAGTCGCCGTCCTGGAACTCCCGAGCGGCCCGCTGCGCGATGTGCCTCTTGATCTCGCTCTTGTCCATCCGCCGCTCAGCTCCTTCCCGCTTTGACGATGACGTCGACGAGGATGCCGGGGGTCATGACGTTCTCCGGCCGGATGTCACCGACCTGCACGAGGTTGTCAGCCTCGGCGATGACGAGGTCGGCCGCGGTGGCCATGACGACGTTGAAGTTGCGCGTCGTGCCCTTGTACCAAACATTTCCATTGGTGTCGACGCGGAACCCGCTGATGATCGCCACGTCGGCGCGCAGCGGCTCCTCCAGCAGATAGTCCTTGCCCTGCACCTGGATGATCTGCTTGCCCTCGGCGACGATGGTGCCGATGCCGGTCGGGGTCAACACTCCGCCGAGCCCGGCACCACCGGCCCGGATCTTCTCGACGAAGGACCCCTGCGGGAAGAGCGTCAGCTCCAACTCGCCGGCCGTGAACTGCTGGGCCACTTCGGGGTTGAGACCGACGTGGGTGGCGACGAGCCGGCGCAGCATACGGTGCCGCACGAGCTTGCCGACCCCGAAACCGGGCATCGCCGCGTCGTTGGAGATGAGGGTGAGGTCACGCCGGCCGGCCGCCACGAGAGCATCGATCACCGTGTGGGCGTTCCCGCACCCCATGAACCCACCGATCATGACGGTCATCCCGTCAGTGACCATGGCCGCCGCCGCAGCGGCACTCACCACCCGTGGCATCTCGCCCCTTTCCATGTCATCGTCCAAGGAACCGCTGGTGTCGGCTTCCGTCGGGGAACTGCCGCGCCGCCGAGAGGGTCGGTCAGCGCAAGCCGTGCAGGAACGGGTTACGTCTCCTTTCGATGCCGATAGTCGTCAACGGCCCATGCCCAGGTAGGACGAGGCGGTCGTCAGGCATCGGCAGCACGACGTCGCGTAGCGAGCGATTCATCGCCACCTCGTCGCCACCGGGCAGGTCGCTTCGCCCGATCGAGCCGGCGAACAACAGATCGCCGGAGACGAGCGTGGACGTCACCTCGACATTGATGCCGTCGGGTGCGCCGGGCAAGGTGAAGACGATCGACCCCTCGGTATGGCCCGGCGCATGCGTGACCGTGCACTGCAGACCGGCCAGCTCGAGCACCTCACCGTCGTGCACCTGGCGCACGTCGTCCGGCTCGCGCCAGGACGCCTTGGCCCCGAACTGGGATTCCATCATCCAGATCATCCCGGGGTCGAGTTGGGCCAGTGGGTCGCGCAGCCGGTAGGCGTCGTCAGCATGGATGTATGCCGCGATGCCCCCCGCGCCGCAGACCGGGGTCACGGCATACACGTGATCGAGATGGCCGTGGGTGAGCAGCACGGCGGCGGGCCGTAGTCGGTGCTCGGTCAGGAGTTCGCGCAACGGCTGCTCGACACCGATGCCCGGATCGACGATGAGCGCGTCCTGCCCCGGCCCGGTGGCGAGCACGAAGCAATTGGTGTCGAAGGCGGCGGCAGGGAATCCGAGGACGAGCACGGGCCAGAGCCTATTCGGTCCCGGCGACGGGCGAACCCGTCGACGGCTCCCCTCCTGCTCGCGATCCGAGAGTCGGGCCGGGCCCGAACCGAGCAGTCGGGGCGCGCTGACCTGAGCTGGGAAGTACGGGTGCGCGTGGTTTTCCCTAGACTGCTGGTTCGTCGGTGATGTCGCGCGCCCGCGGGCGCAAACAGGAGGTCGTAGCGTGCGGGACAAGCAGCCGGTCTTGGCGGTGCTGGGGGTGCTCGTCCTCGTCGTGGGGTTCGTGTGGCTGGCCAATGTGATCACCGCCCCGAAGCCGATCACTCCCGATGCCTCTGCGGCGACCGCGACCCCCAGTGACGATCCGTCCGCCACCGCGACCCCCACGCCGACCCCGACCCCGACCCCCACGCCGTCCGCCCTCGCCGGCTGCACCAAGGTGCCGCCCATCCCGACGACCCAACAGCGGTTGAGCTCGGCACCGGACGTCGAGGCGGCCCGCGGCAAGACCTTCGTCGCGACGATCACGACCAACTGCGGGGCGATCACGGTCGAACTCGACGGCGCCAAGGCCCCAGGAGCAGTGGCCTCCTTCGTCACGCTGGCCCAGGCCAACTACTGGAACAACACGGCCTGCCACCGGCTGACCACGCAGGGCATCTTCGTGCTGCAGTGCGGTGACCCGACCGGCACCGGCGGTGGGCCGGGCCCCGGATACCACTTCGGCGTCGAGAACGCTCCCGCCGACGGCAACTATCCGGCCGGTACGTTGGCGATGGCCCGGGCGTCCGACCCGAACAGCAACGGCGACCAGTTCTTCATCGTCCACGGTGACACGAAGCTGCCTGTCGAGACCGGTGGGTACACGATCTTCGGGGAGGTCACCGCCGGTCTGGACCTCGTCAAGAAGATCGCTGCCGCCGGCAGCTACCCCGAAGGCGACGGGGCACCGTTGGGCGCCATCAGTATCCTGTCCGTCTCCGTGCAACCTAAGGCATGACGATGACCGAGCACTCCGAGCATTCCGGGCACTCCGAGCCGCCCGAGAACCAGCCGCCCGAGAACCAGCCCGCCGACGCCCTTGAACAGGCGCAGGACGCGGTGAGTTCCGAGCAGCGCGACGAACTCTCGGACCTCGAGCGGGTCGAGGCTCAGGAGCCCGGCGCCACGGAGCCGCAGCTGCCGGAGCAGGAGGCTGCGATCGGCCCGGACCCAACGGCCCAGACCCCCGAGTCGGACGACGCCGGCGACACCCCCGAAGCCGACGCACCGACGGCGGGTGACGAGGTCGAGGCCGTCACCGAGAGCCCCGAGCCCGATGTCGAGGCTGCCACCCAGAACCCCGAGTCCGAGGTCGAGGCTGCCACCGACAGCCCCGAGTCCGAGGCCGAGGCTGCCACCGAGAACCCCGAGCCCGAGGCTGCCCCGACGCCGGCGTCTGCGCCCACCCCGGTGCCGGTGCCGTCGCCCGCGATGTTCGCGAAGTCGCACGCCGCGCCGACCACCTCCGCGTTCGGGCGGGTTGATGCCCAGGGCATCGTCTATGTGACCACCCCTGACGGAGAGCGGGAGGTGGGCTCCTACCCCGGCGCCACACCCGGGGAGGCCTTGGCGTACTTCGGCCGGAAATACGACGAGCTGGCAGCCAGCGCCGTCCTGCTGCAGCAACGGGTCACCCAGACCGACATCCCGGCCAAGGAGGCCGCCGACGCGCTGGCGAAGTTGCGGGAGCAGACGGTCGACGCGCGCGTCGTCGGCGATCTCGCCGCCCTCGAGGAGCGGTTGGCCGCGATCGATGCGGCGATCACCACCCGTCGTGAGACCGAGGCCGCCGCGCGCGCAGAGGCCAAGGCCGCCGCCACGACACGCCGCGAAGAGCTCGTCGTCGAGGCCGAGACGATCGCCGGGCAGCCCGAGCACCGCATTCAGTGGAAGACCAGCGGCGCGCGGATGCGTGAACTGCTCGACGAGTGGAAGGGGCACCAGCGCAACGGTCCTCGTCTCGACAAGGACGTCGAGGCCGCCCTGTGGCACCGGTTCAGCGCCGCCCGCAACGGCTTCGACAAGGCCCGGCGCACCCACTTCGCGCAACTCGATGCCGTGCATGGGCAGGCCCGTTCTACCAAGGAACGGCTGGTCGCCGAGGCCGAGCGGCTCGCCACGAGCAAGGACTGGGCCGCCACCGCCGGAGCCTTCAAGCGGCTCATGGACGAGTGGCGCCAAGCCGGCCGAGCCAGTCGCAGCGACGATGACGCGCTATGGACCCGGTTCAAGGCTGCGCAGGACTCGTTCTTCGCCGCTAAGGACGCCATCGTGCAGGCCGAGGAGGAGGGCTTCCGCGCCAATCTGACGGTCAAGGAGGCACTCCTGGTCGAGGCCGAAGCGATCCTGCCGGTCACCGACCTCGACAAGGCCAAGGCCGCCCTACGGGTGATCCAGGACAAGTGGGACAAGGCCGGCAAGGTGCCCCGCGCCGACCTGGAGCGCACCGAGCGGGCGCTGCGTCGGGTCGAACAGGCCGTGCGTGACGTCGAGGACAAGCGGTGGGCCGGTTCGAACCCCGAGGCGGCCGCGCGGGCCAGCAGCTTCGTCGAGCAACTCGAGAAGGCCGTCGCCGGCTTGGAGCGAGACCTGGCCACCGCGCAGGCCGGCGCAAACGCCAAGAAGGTCGCCGAGGCACAGGCCGCGCTCGACGCACGTCGGCAATGGCTCGACCAGGCCCGCTCGGGGCTGGCCGAATTCGGCGGGCGCTGACCGGATCAGCCCGAGCGCCGGGTCATTCCTCGGTCATTCGTCGGTCAGTCCTCGGTCAGTCCTCGCGGCGCGTGCCGGTCACCCGGTAGACGTCATACACGCCGTCGACCTTGCGCACCGCTGCCATGACATGGTCCAGATGGCCCGGGTCACCCATCTCGAACGTGAAACGAGAAGTGGCCACCCGCTCCCGCGTTGTCTGCACCGACGCCGCGAGGATGTTGACGTGATGGTCGGACAACGCTCGCGTGATGTCCGACAGGAGCCGGTTGCGGTCGAGCGCCTCGACCTGCAACTGCACGAGGAAGACGCTGGCGGCGGTCGGGTCCCACTGCACGGCGATCAGCCGATCGGGCTGTCGGCGCAGCGCGTCGGCGTTGGTGCAGTCGCTGCGGTGCACCGAGACCCCGTTGCCGCGGGTGATGAAGCCGATGATCGCGTCGCCGGGCACCGGGGTGCAACACTTGGCGATCTTGACGTAGACATCGTCCGTGCCGACCACCACGACACCGGGATCGTTGGGGCGCAGCCGGTTACGCAACCTCGACGGGACGGTGGCCTCGGCCAGATCCTCACTCGTGCCCTCTTCACCGCCGAGGGTCTGCACCAGCCGCGCGACGACGCTCTGCGCCGAGACATGTGAGTCGCCGACGGCGGCATACAGGCTGTCGATGTCCTGATACCGCAGGTCGGAGGCGATCCCGGTAAGGGTCTCGACCGACATGAGCCGCTGCAACGGCAGGTTCTGCTTGCGCAGGTACTTGGCGATGGCGTCCTTGCCCCGCTCGATCGCCTCCTCGCGCCGCTCCTTGGTGAACCACTGGCGGATCTTGTTGCGGGCCCGGGGGCTCTTGACGAAGGTGAGCCAGTCGCGCGACGGGCCGGCGCCATCGGCCTTGGAGGTGAGCACCTCGACCGTGTCGCCGTTCTCCAGGACCGAATCCAGCGGCGCCAGACGACCGTTGACGCGGCCGCCGATGCAGTGATGACCGACCTCGGTGTGCACGGCATACGCGAAATCGACCGGGGTCGACCCGACCGGCAACGCCACGACGGCGCCCTTGGGGGTGAAAACGTAGACCTCGCCGCCGCCGATCTCGAAACGCAACGAGTCGAGGAACTCCCCCGGGTCGGCGGTGTCGCGCTGCCAGTCCAGGAGCCGACGCAACCAGGCCATGTCATTGACCGCTTGCGCCTCCCCGCCGCCGCCACGCCCGCCCTCCTTGTACTTCCAGTGCGCCGCGACGCCGTACTCGGCCCGCCGGTGCATCGTGTGGGTGCGGATCTGCACCTCGACCGCCTTGCCCTGCGGCCCGATGACCGTCGTGTGCAGCGACTGGTACATGTTGAACTTCGGCATCGCGATGTAGTCCTTGAACCGCCCCGGCACCGGATTCCACCGGGCATGCAGCGCGCCCAGGGCGGCATAACAGTCACGCACCGTCTCGACGAGCACCCGCACCGCGATGAGGTCGTAGATCTCCTCGAAGTCGCGGCCCCGCACGATCATCTTCTGATAGACCGAGTAGTAGTGCTTCGGGCGGCCGGTCACCGTCGCCTTGAGCCCCGCTCCCTTGAGATCCTCGGCCACCTCCGAGCGCACCAGCGTGAGGTACTCCTCCCGGGCCGGCGCCCGAGCCGCCACCATCTCCACGATCTCGTCGTAGATCTTCGGGTAGAGCGCCGCGAAGGACAGATCCTCCAGCTCCCACTTGATGGTGTTCATGCCTAGGCGGTGCGCCAATGGCGCATAGATCTCCAGGGTCTCCTGGGCCTTGCGAGCCGCCGACTCCGCCGACACGTACTTCCACGTGCGGGCATTGTGCAGCCGGTCGGCCAGCTTGATCACGAGGACCCGGATGTCGCGAGCCATCGCCACGACCATCTTGCGCACCGTCTCAGCCTTCGCCGCCTCGCCCCAGGTGACCTTGTCGAGCTTGGTCACCCCGTCGACGAGCGAGGCGATCTCGTCACCGAAATCGGCACGACACTCCTGCAGCCCGTATGCCGTGTCCTCCACCGTGTCGTGCAGGAGCGCGGCCGCCAACGTCGGTGGGGTCATGCCGAGCTCGGCGAGGATCTGGGTGACCGACAGTGGATGGGTGATGTACGGGTCACCACTGCGCCGCAGCTGCCCCGCGTGCGCCCGCTCGGCCACCTCGTAGGCGCGTTGCACGATCGTGAGATCGGCCTTCGGGTGATGCTGGCGGACCGTCTGCAACAGCGGCTCGATGGCGATATTGACCGGTGCCTTCGGCGTGCCGAAGCGCGCCAACCGCCCACGCAAGCGCGACGCCCCCACCGGGACCGGCGGAGGCGTCGGCGTGGGATCGCTACGCACCGGGTCGGTCATGTCGGAAGTGTAGTCACCCACGGGGGCTCCGCCCCCGTGCTCCCCCGTCCCTCCCCCCACCCACCGGGGCTCCACCCCCGTGCTCCCCCGTCCCTCCCCCCACCCACCGGGGCTCCACCCCCGTGCTCCCCCGTCCCTCCCCCCACCCACCGGGGCTCCACCCCC
>RRZU011569135.1_pt1 | contig 14810 bp, 13 predicted proteins | sample 2165561 | NCBI WGS metagenome assembly RRZU01 (sample SAMN10456909, study PRJNA506462) | wastewater metagenome | isolation source: wastewater sludge | place: USA: Moscow, Idaho
AGTAGTTCATGTATTCCTACGAAGCTCGAATCCGAGCCGCTGAGCTCTACATCAAGCTGGGCAAGCGTGTCAGGCCCACCATCCGGCAACTGGGCTACCCAACGAAGAGTTCTTTGAAGGGTTGGTACAACGAGTACCAGAGGGTCGGCAGGGATTCATGTAAAACCCAGCAGAAACAGGCTTAAGTGCCTGTCCCCGTTGACTTTTTCGACTCTCTCTTCCCTGGACGACCGGCCTCTTCAACCGGGTTCGCAACCAAATTAGGGCCAGTCGCCGGCGTACTGAAGCGCTCAAGCATGCTGGCCACGACCTGCTCCTGGGCCGTGACGGATGACCTGGCCGTCGCCAGCGCCAGTTCCAGCTGTTGTTTGGCGGAAAGCAGCTCGTCGACCTTGGCCTGCAACTGCTCTTTGGAAGTGCTGAGCTGCTGGACGGCCGCGTCCTGCTCAACCAGGCGCCGGCCCAATTCCTCGGAGCGCCTTTGCGCAAACCCCAGTTCATCCTTGAGCGGCCGCAGGCCTCGCACCTCTTCCTGAGCCTGGTGCAGATCGCCCTGGGCGCGCGACAAATCGCCCAGGAGGCGTGCGTTTTCCTGAAGGGTATGGACGGCTTCCTGCTGCTTGGTGGCCAAGGTCTCGTTCACGGTGCGCAACTCGGCCTGCAGGTACTGCACCTGCTGTTCGTGCTTGCGCTGGTCCTGGTCGCGCTGCTCCTTTGTGGATTCCCGGAAATGCTCCAGCGCCTGGCGCGCGTGCTTGTGCTTTTCTTCCAGGGATTGGCGATGGCGCTCTTCGGCCGCGAGGCGCTCCTGCAGGTCGGCCACCTGCTGGACGAGCTGAGTGTTTTCCAGGGTCTTGCGGCTCAGAGCTTCGCTGGTTTTGCCGTGAGCGTTTTTTTCGTCGGCCAGGGCCCGCTGGGTTTGCTCCAGCTGCTGGCGCGTGGCCAGCGCCTCGGATTTCAGGGCCGCGACGGCTTGCTGCTGTTGGCTCAGCTGCTCGGCGTGCTTGGCCTGCGCCGTGGTGACCCGCTCTTCCGCTTCTTCATTGACGCGGGCGGCTAGGCGACCCACCAGGTCCTGGATTGCCTCGCTGACGGCTACGCGGCTGCCGGTGGCTGGCCCTTCCTCTTCCTCGATCTCCTTCAGGTAGCGATGGATCGTGGTTTTGGAGCCGCTGCCCAGCTCTTCGCGCACCGCATCGATGGACGGATTGCGCCCTGCGGCCAGCAATTTATCGCGGGCACGCAGCACTTCAGACTTGTAGATTCCGGCTCGGGCCATGGTTCACCTCGTTATTTCGTACTGTAGTATGTACCATGATATTACATACTATTTAAGAGGTCAATAAATCATAGATCTTAGTAAATATCACACTGGGTAATAGTGGATTATCCAATGTGAGGGTAATTTTTGATGGTTTCAGCCGTGGTAGCGGTATGGGGTCGGCCTAATGTGGCGTCATATGCGCTTATGACCGCGCGGAACAAAACTCGCGTCCCCGAAAAAGGTCCGCCCCGGCGAATTGACGGGATTATGCCCAAACAGACATAATTTAAGCGATGTCGAAGCAAACCCGCAAACCCGTCAAATGGGTCAGTTCCGCCAAGCGCGATCTGGATGCGATGCCGGACTATGTCAAAGACGTTTTTGGCCATGCCATCGACCTGGCGCAGGCCAGTGGCAAGCATCAGGATGCCAAGGTCATGACGGGTTTTGGTCGGCCGGCGTGTTGGAGGTGGTCGAGGACCCCCAGGGCGACACTCACCGGGCGTCTACACCGTCAAGTTCGCCGGCTGGGTCTATGTCCTGCACTGCTTTCAGAAGAAGTCCCAAAGCGGCATCGCCACGCCGAAACCGGATTGATCACCACCCGCCTGAAGGCCGAAGCAGGACTTCGAAGCTTGGCAGGCACAGCAAGGAGCACGCAAATGAGTGAACCCGCAAGCATCACCACCGAAGAAGGCAGCACCAATGTCTATGCCGACCTGGGCTACACCGACGCGGCCGAGATGCAGCGCAAGTCCCAGCTCGCCGGCGAGATCGCCCGAGCGATCAAGGCGCGCCGCTTGACGCAGGAAGATGCGGCTGCGCTGCTGGGGATCGACCAGTCCAAGGTTTCGCGCATCACGCGCGGCCAGTTTCGCGGCGTCAGCGAGGCCAAACTGTTGGAGCTGGTGGCCAGGCTGGGCCATGACGTGAAGATCGTGGTCGGCCCGGTGCGGCGCCGCGCCGGCAAGATCGAACTGCAGTTTGACTGATTGGCCTTTATCCGGGCCCTGCTGATTTGGGTGGAGGGAACTCCCCTCCATGTACCTCCGGCTTGAATGCTGCCAGCTTGGTCGCCAAAGACGTTTCGGCCTGTGTCCTGACCCTGAGCCATGCGCCCAAGGTGTCACGCAGACAGGTCTCACATAAATCCGCCTCAACCCGATTTCCGTCCCCAAAAATCGAGTCATAGCCCGCGTCGAAGCCGATCGACGTCATCTCGGCGAAGCCAAGCTCGCCACGCTCGGTCTCTTTGCCGCACCGGTCACATCGGATCTGATGCACCACGCTCACGGCCTCCATGGTTTTGAGTTGCATCGAATTCTCCTTACAAATAACTGCCTGCATCATCCTGCTGTCCCGCGAAGCATAACCGTGCCGGAATGGCACGCTTAGCCACGATGACGAGCACCATGATCATTCCCTCCGTGACATGCCTGCCGGGTCCCAAGTCATCGGCATTTGCATGAACAGCGTAAGCATGCGCACGCGCAAGTATGGTTTCTCCCTGCCTTGCTGATGTGTCTCGGCGGATGCCAGACTATCTACGAGGGCAAATATGACTGAAAGGCGGGCGGCCGACCAGGAGCTGTCGTGAAAGTTGATTATTCGAATTAGTTAGCCAAAGAGCCATTTCGCGACTGCCGCGCCAAACTGAGCGCAGAGGAACGGCGAACATCACAGTTCGCTGTGATTTCGTACCCATTCTTAAGCAGACCCAGGAATGCCATTATTCCGATTCAACCCAGTTGAGCCGGATGCGCGGGAATCTCGCTTATCTCAACGTGCTTGACTGCAAGGCGGCATTGCAACCGCGTGTCAGCGGCGTTTTCAAGCACGGCTTCTTAACCCTCAAGCACCAGGCTTTCGAGTTTCCGGATGCATATCGCTTCTGCGCAAGGCAAAACGCCAATAATGGGTGCTTCGATAGTGCTTGCAAATGCCCACCAGAATGAGCAGATTGCGGGAGAATCGAAGTTAGCCAGCAAAAGCGCCTCGAGGCACCTGAACTCAAATCACATGACCGCTGAAAAGGAATTTTCTACCAATGCGCACTGCAAAAAAATCAACTCTGACCTTCGTCTTATTGCTTGGAATGCCTGTTGGTTTGCTACTGGCACAACAAGCCACTTTCACGTCAGCCTCCTTGACGCCAGATGCCGCTTTGAAGGCGGCACGGGCTGCGCTAGAGACTTGCCGAAAAAATGGCCATCAAGCTGCCGTATCGGTCAATGACCGTGCCGGCAACGCGCTCGTTATGCTTCGCGACCGTTTCGCCGGTCCACACACAGTCGATACGGCCATCAACAAAGCCTACACGGCCGTGACCTTCAAACTCGATACCACGAGTTTCACCCGTTCCACTCAAGGAGGTGAACCCGCATCTGGCGTGCGACACCTTCCCCGCATCGTGGCCATCGGCGGTGGCATTCCCATTGAATCGGCTGGCTCCATCGTGGGCGCCATTGGGGTTTCGGGCGCGCCGGGCGGGGATGCCGATGACGTCTGCGCCAAAGCGGGCATTGCTGCTATCCGCGACGAACTCGACTTTTGACTAGGCCGCACTCTCGTGCGGTCAGTGGTCAAGCTCCCTGCTGACGTTGCCAGCCTAACCCCGGCCATGGCCAGTATTCTTATGCATCCTGCAATAGACGAGAGTCGGTGGCTAGCCTACATACACCAGCTTGATAGAACACGCGTCAATCACTTAGGCCAAAAGTCAGGTTCGCAGCTACTTGGCTGTGGCAACGTGCGCAACAGGCGATCAAATCTGCTTTAGACGACGTTGAACAGCCGAAACGAGCGGCTGGATGGCGGAGTCCGGGAACGGCGCTACGCTGCTGACGTTGATTTCGCAAAGCACATAGCGCTCAGAGGCATCGGCGATAGATTCTCCGAACATGAAGTCGCAGTCCCAGAGGAACGGAAGTTGCTCGCGCGAAAGGCCGACGCGTGTGCGGAGCAACTCGACCCACTCAGTCTCCAGTCGTTCCTTCAAGAACTGGAACTGCGGCAGATTTGCGGCGTGGTACAGCCTCGGGCTGGACGGCGGTGCCGGCTCGTCAGGTTTGGCGGGGTAGAGCGCGTTCACCGACTGGTGCCCGAAGCCCTCGACCCGATCCTCCACCAGATAGGCGCGCACCATGCCTTCCACCAAGCGCGGTTGCCATGCCTGGTCGATCATGTGTCCGCCGTTCTCCGGCTCGAAGTACGGAGCCAGTCTTGCCAAGAGCGCTGGAATTTCCATCACCTCTTCGTCGCTGCCACGCTGGGCGTGGCGCACCCGCAGGCGCGCGGGTGTGGCCATGGGACCCACCAGTTGCACGCGCCAAACACCGTTCCCGCTCTGTCCCCGGTATTGCTTGAGTACCCGTGGGCCGTGGCGGAGTCGTTCTGGCAATTCCTCCTCGAGTTGTTTGAGGCTGTCGACTCGGCAAACGTCGCTGCCAAACGGGAGATCGCGCGTGTGGAACAAGACGTCCTTGGTTCCCAGCTTCAGGATGGCCTCCGGATGCGCGCTGACCACAATCCCCGAGTCGGCAACCCGCCGCAGCATGGCGTCCAGGACATCCCGTCGTCGTCCGCCTTCGATGGGATTGCACCAGACCAGCACGAGGCGGCAGTTGCGCAGCTGCGTCTCCACTTCTTCGGCGAAGTCGTCGTTGTACACGGCAGGGACCGCCGTCACGCCGGCGAGGGCGAAAGCATCAAACAACGCAGCAAACCGGCTCTCGGTCGGATCAGAGCGATCCCGCATGCGGCGATCGCCTGGATAAAGTAATGCGACGGTTGATGTAGGCAAGGGCAACTCCTCAGCGGCTCACACGCCAGCAAGCTGCCAGAGCAATTGAAGCGTATTTCATAAGGTCCTCATGGCATTCATAAGAGCTTCAGCAATGGATACCCCCACTGGGCCGAAGAGAGCCTCGACCAGCAAAGTATTCGCGTTTCTGGTCTGTTGACTCTTTTAATGTCGAGTTCAAGACATTACAGTATGATCATGACATGAGTTTGCTGTTCTTGCCACCCTGGTTGTTGCTGATTGTTTCACTGCCTACATCCGGCGCCACCGCGCGGACCCGCATTTGGCGGGCGTTGAAGTCGCTTGGCTGCATGGCATTACGGGACGGGGCGTATCTCCTACCAGCTGGTGAGGAACGCGAAGTGGCGCTGCAGGAACTGGCTGAGGAATGCCGGCGCGAGGGAGGCCACGCGTGGCTGATGGACGTGCAGCCGCGGTCCGTCGACGAAGCTGCAACCTACCGGCAGCTGTTTGACCGCAGCGACGATTACGCCGAGCTGTGCAAGTCCTGGAAGGAGGCGGGACGCACGCTCAGCGGGCTGGCGGGGTCCGAGGTCTCGCGCATGCAGCGCAGGCTGCAGCGCGAGCGCGACATGGTGCGGGCCATTGACTTCTTCCCCGGCGACGCGAGCCTGGAGGCAGAGGCGGCCTGGACGGAGTTCACCCAACGCATCGAGCGGGTGTTGTCGCCAGACGAGCCTCACGAAACGGCAGGCGGCATTGCCAGGCTGGATGCGAGCAGCTACCAAGGCCGGACGTGGGCCACGCGACGTCGGCCCTGGGTGGACCGCGTTGCCAGCGCATGGTTGATTCAGCGCTTCATCGACCGCGATGCGCGTTTTCAGTGGCTGTCCCAGCCGTCAGATTGCCCGAAAGGCGCACTCGGTTTCGATTTCGACGGCGCGGCGTTTACGCACGTGGGCGAGCGGGTGACCTTCGAGACGCTAATGGCTAGCTTCGACCTGGAGCAGGATGCTGCGCTCATGCGCGTCGCCGCGCTTGTACACCAGCTCGACGTGGGCGGCGAACCGGTCGCCGAGGCTGCAGGCTTCGAGGCCGTGCTGGCAGGCGCGCATCAACGCCTGGACGAGGACGACGCGCTGCTGGCGGAGATGAGCAAAATGCTCGACTCCCTGTACGCGTACTTTCAACAAGCTGGCGGTCGCCCAGGATGACCCAGATGATCCGCCCAGCCCCCCGCACATTGGTGAGCTTCGCGCCAAGTTACCCCGAGCCACACCTGGAACCCACCCAACTGCCGATAGCGACTTTGATTCAACCAACCACCTGTTCTGTAACCATGACCGGATAACGCCATGACACTTTTCCTGACCGGCTTGCGCGCCGCTTCGATCATCCGTCCCAACCTCAACTCTGAACCGGGGGCAGCATGAGTGCGCAGACGACCACCGGCGCTGCCGGCCCCGAGGCCGTGCCTCCGACGCTGACGTACTTTCAGCTTTTCATGCGGTTTCTCAAATTCGGCTTCCTTGCCTGGGGAGGCCCGGTGGCGCAGGTCGCCATGCTGCGCCGGGAACTGGTGAACGAGGAACGATGGATTTCCAGCGAACGCTTCAACCGCTTGCTGGCCGTGATGCAGGTGCTGCCCGGACCCGAGGCGCACGAGCTGTGCGTGCATCTGGGCATGCGTGCGAAGGGGCGGCTGGGCGGGGTGCTGGCCGGTCTCGCATTCATGCTCCCGGGATTCCTGTTGATGCTGGCGCTGTCATGGCTTTACTTCCGGATGGACATCGCTGGCACGGCACTGGGCGCCGCGTTCCTTGGTGTACAGGCAGCAGTGATCGCCCTGATCGTACGGGCGGTGCACCGGATCGGCGAGCACATCCTGGTGGACCGTTGGCTGTGGGCCATCGCCATCGTGGCCGCACTCGCCTCCGCCGCCGGCGTGGCCTTCTGGATCACCCTGCCAGCCGCCGGCGGCGTCTATGCCTTGTGGATGCTCAAGCGTGGCAGGCTCGCCCTCCTGGTCGCTGCCGGCGCGGTGGCGCTGGCCGCCGCGATGGCGCTCTGGGCGCCGCGCGCACAGCCGCTGGTGGAGGCGGTCGTCCAGGGCGAGGCTTCGCTGCTGCTCATCTTCGTCGCCGGGTTGAAGGCGGGCCTGCTCACCTTCGGCGGTGCCTACACGGCGATCCCGTTCATCCGCAATGACGCGGTCGGCCGCGGCTGGATCACCGACGGCCAGTTCCTCGACGGCCTGGCCTTGTCTGGGGTGCTGCCCGCGCCGCTCATCATCTTCGCCACTTTCGTTGGCTATGTTGCCGGCGGGCCGCTCGGTGCGCTGGTCATGACCGCCGGCGTCTTTCTTCCCGCGTTTGCCTTCTCGCTGATCTTCTACGACCGGCTCGAGGCAGTGCTAGAGGTCAAGGAGATGCACGCCTTCCTCGACGGCGTCGCCGCCGGGGTGGTCGGCCTAATCGCCGCGACCACGGTTGACCTGGCGTTCGTCACCGCCGCGCGTGTGCCGTCGTTGGCGGTGGCCGTATCGATCTTTGTCGCGGCCTTGGCCTTCCTGTATGCCTGGAAGAACAAGCTCAACATCGCAGTCGCGATCATCGGGGCCGGAGTCGCGGGTTGGCTGCTGATGCCGAGCGGCGCGTGAGCCAGCAGGGTATGCAGCCTGTTGCTTGCCCTCGCTCAGCGCGCTGCGTCGCGTTAAAGGTCGCTCCGATCAAGAAAAGTCGCGCCAGCGGAGGCCTCGGCTCAACCCGCCTAGACGGACGGCTGCGCCGAAACGTTGCTTGCGGTTGCTTGCTGCTCGTGCTTGGTGCATGGACGCTGCCGGACGTGGCCGCTGAATCGGCGGCTTTTGCTCCTTTGAATGGCCAGCAGATCCGCTCCGCGTTGCGCGGCAGCTCAGTCGGCGACGGGAGACATTGGGAGCATCAGTACCTCCCCGATGGTCGACTCATCCGCTCCGAGAGCGGGACAAGCAAAGCGGGCCAATGGTCGGTTCAAGGCGACCAGCTGTGCCTGCTGAAGCCCGAGATCAGCAGCACACAGGCGGCGTGCTTCTCGGTGCATCGACGAGGCAACGAGTTGCAGTACCTAGATGGGCAGCAACTCGTATATCAAGGTTTTCTTAAAAGGAGTTCATGATGACTACATCCCCAGCATTTCAAAGTCAGGACGCGCTCAAGCCGCTGCCGTTCGATCCGTCAAAACTAACGGGTCTGTCCGAACGAATGATTCGTTCCCATTGGGAAAACAATTACGGCGGCTCGGTCAAGGCACTGGCCGCTGTCAAGGCCCGGCTGGTGCAGGCCGCAGGCGACAAGGACCTGCCGCCCTACATCTACAACGACCTGAAGCGCGAGCACCTAATTCGCACTGGATCGGTGGTGCTGCACGAACTGTATTTCGAGAACCTCGGGGGCAGTGGCGAGGCCGCAGCTACCGAGCGAGAGGCGATCGCTCAAGCCTTCGGCAGCTTCGAAGACTGGGAGAGGGAATTCCGCCGCATCGGTGCCGGCCTCGGTGGGGGGTCCGGCTGGGTGGTTCTTGGGTTCAACCTGCACACCAGGCAGCTGGAAAATTACTGGATGGCCGATCACGCGCATGGACCGGCCGCCACCGTTCCGATCCTGGTGATGGACATGTACGAGCACTCTTATCAGATGGACTACGGCGCTGCGGCGGCGAAATACATTGATGCTTTCTTCCAGAACATCCAGTGGGAGAGCGTGAGTGCACGGCTGGCCGGCGCACGTGCGATATGAGGCATTTAGCGTTGCATGTGGCGGGTTGGCACTCTCTCGTGTGCACGTGAAGATAGGCATCTCCGGACACCGACGGCGCGACGGCGCGACGGCTCGGTATTCTCACAGGCGCGGACCCAAGCTGGCTGGTCTTGGTGCCCTTGTCCATCCTGGCCGAGCAACTGGTGCGTGCATGGAACTGGCGCCAATTGCTGTACCCCCTGCGCCCGGCGGGGCGCTTCGATTTGTTCGGCACCATCATGGCTGGCTACCTGCTGGCGGAGCGGGGCAAGCCACGCTAATGGACAGGCGAAAAACAAACTGAAATGAATCGTGTTGTTGACTACATCGAAGCCGCTGAGCGCGACAACACGCGTCGGAGCTACGCTTCGGCCATACGACATTTTGAAATAGAGTGGAAAGGCCTCCTGCCCTCGACGGCTGACGCCATCGCCCGCTACCTCGCCGACTACGCGCCTACCTTGGCCATCAACACCCTTCGCCAGCGGCTGGCGGCACTGTCCCGATGGCATGCCGACCAAGGTTTTGCGGACCCCACCAAGTCGCCCTTGGTGCGCCAGGTCCTTAAAGGCATTCGCTCAATTCACGCCGTGCCAGAAAAGCGCGCGCGCCCCCTGGAGCTGGCGGTGCTCCAGCAGATCGACCAGTGGCTCGATGTCGCGATTGGCAACGCCCAGCGGTCCGGCGACCGGCCGGCCTTGCTGCGCCAAACCCGCAACCGCAGCCTGATGTTGCTGGGGTTCTGGCGCGGCTTTCGCTCCGACGAGTTGGTCAACCTGCGCGTAGAGAACATCGAGGTGACGCCGGGCCAGGGCATGGCGTGCTACCTGGGCCGCACCAAAGGCGACCGGCAGCTGCAGGGCCGTGTTTTCAAATGCCCAGCCTTGTCCCGCTTATGTCCCGTGACGGCCTTCAATGCCTGGATCGACCTGGCCGGGTTGACCGAGGGTCCGGTGTTCCGCAAGATCGACCGCTGGGGGAATGTGGCCGACGAAAGTCTGCATGCCGACAGCCTGATTCCGTTGTTGCGCAGCCTGTTCGCCGAAGCCGGTGTCGAGTCGCCCGAGGAATACAGCAGCCACTCCTTGCGCCGCGGCTTTGCCGGCTGGACCCGCGCCAGCGGCTGGGACATCAAGGAACTGATGGAATACGTCGGCTGGAAGGATGTCAAATCGGCCATGCGCTACCTCGATGCGTCGGATTCCAGCCTGCAGGCCCGGTTCGAGCAGGGCCTGACGGCCCTGGCACCGGCAGTTCCGCAGCTACTGCCATTGTTGTTGACCGAACAAATCGAAGCGCCCCGCCCACCGGCCGAAGGAACGACGCCCATGGCAGTCCTGCGCGTCACGCTGGTGCTGGCCCGCTTCAGCAAGCAGTCGCGCGGCCTGGCTCGCGGTCACCGGCTGATCGAGCAGACCTGCTTTGAGCGTTTCGCCATGCAACGCCTGAACACCGAGGGAACGCTCTACGAGCTCGCAGTTCCCTACCTGTCACGTGACTTGCTGGACGAGGTGATCGCCACGCTGCTCGATGACATGTACCGCATCGCCGAGGACAACCAGTGCCTGCTGGAAACCTCATTTCACGAACCCGCGACCGACACCTACTGGGATTGAGGCGATGGGAAGCATTGCCGCCAGGCGGGGTAGTCCCCGCGAATGACCACGCTCCATGAGACGGCCTATCCCAGCCTGAAACCCGATCCGACACCCCGTGAGCTGGCGGAGCTTTACACACCGACCAAGGATGAACAACTCCTGGCTGCCGGCATCGGCAAGCGCGCCTTGCCGCGCATGGCGGCACTGATCCACCTGAAAGTCTTCCAGCGCCTGGGCTATTTCATCTCCCTGGCCGAAGTGCCGCCGGTGATCCGGGAGCACATTGCGCAGCAGGTGGGCGTGGTTAGGCCGCCCCCGGCGGCGGACCTCAAGCGCTTCGAGGCCTCGGGCTCGCGCACCGCCTTGTTTGCGACCTTACGCCGGCACCTCAATGTCAAACCTATGAACCCGGGGGGCCACGCCTGGCTGGAGGTCGTGGCCGACACGGCGGCCGAGACCAAACACGCGGTGGCCGACATCATCAACGTGATGCTGGAGGAGCTGGTCCACCATCGCTACGAGCTGCCCGCCTTCTCGACGCTGGACCGGATGGCGTATCGAGCCCGGGAAAAGAGCAACAACCGGTATTTCTCCGCAATCACCAACCAGCTGACAGCCCATACCCGGACCTTGATCGACAGTTTGCTTAAAACCGCCACGGGCGAGTCGGTTTCTGCCTGGCAAATGCTCAAACGCGAACCCAAGCGGCCGACCAACAAGGAAACGCGCACCTACATCCAGCACATCCGGCGCTTGCAGTACCTGGTGGAGCAGCTTCCCAAGCCCGACGTGCCGGTGCCCAAGCTCAAACAGTTTCGCCACCTGGCGCGCGCCCTCAATGCGGCCGAGATGGCCGAACTCAAGCCGCAAAAGCGCTACGCCCTGGCGGTGATCTTCATCCGGGCGCAGCATGCCCAGTCCCTGGATGATGCCGCGGATCTGTTTATTCGCCTCATGCAGAACCTGGAAAACAATGCCAGGCAGAAATTGCTCTCGTTCCAGCAGGAGCGGGTCCAAAAAACCGACATGCTGGTTGGCCAGCTCAAAGACATCCTGGGCGCCTACCAGCTGGAGGGCACCGACACGCAGCGTGTGGACGCCATCGGCACCACCCTGGTGGCCGACGTGGACGAGCTGCTCAACGAATGCGAACAGCACCTGGCCTATGCGGGCCGCAACCATCTGCCTTTCCTGCTGCAGCCCTACAAGATGGTCCGGGCCCAGCTGCTCAACTGCATCGGCATTGCCTCGCCCAAGGCCAGCAGCGAAGACCAGGTGGTGGAACGGCTGATCGAGGCCCTTTACAAGCTGCGCGACAACCGTGCGGACATCGTGCCGCTGGACATGCTGGGCCTGACTGAAGACAAGGATTTCCGCTGGATGTCAGGCCAGTGGAAGCGGTTGGTGTTGGTCCGTCCATCCGGCAAGGGCCGGGCGGAGGCTGTCCACCGCCGGTATTTTGAACTGGCGGTCATGCATGCTGTCAAAGACGACCTGAAGTCGGGCGATCTCTTCATCAAGTACGGCGAGCGCTATGACGATTACCGCGAGCAGTTGGTCGATGACGAAACCTTTGAAAGAGAAGTGGGCGACTATGGCCAGGTCACCGGCATCGAGACAGATCCCGGCACCTTTGTGGCGATGCTCAAATCGGCGATGTCCCAGCGGGCCCACGACATCGACGCCACTTTCCCGGAAAACGCCCATGCCGAGATCGTCGACGGCCGCCTGATCCTGCGGAAACCGCCGCGCTCAGAAATCGTCGAGGCGGCCGCGCGGATCGACGCCCTGATCACCGAGCGAATGGAGGCGGCCAGCATCGTGGACGTCATGATCGACACCGAGCGCTGGTTGGACCTGCACAAGCTGTTCCGGCCACTCGCCGGGACCGACAGCCGCCTGGAGGATCTGCGCATGCGCGTCATCACGACGCTGTTTTGCTACGGCTGCAACCTGGGGCCCGTGCAGACCGCCAAATCGATCAAAGGTCTGAGCCGCCGGCAGATTTCCTGGCTGAACTTGAAATACGTCAGCGAGGACCTCCTGGACAAGGCCATTGTCAAGGTGATCAACGCCTACAACAAGTTTGAGCTGCCAGGCTACTGGGGCACGGGCAAACACGCGTCGGCGGACGGCACCAAGTGGAATCTTTACGAGCAAAACCTACTGTCCGAGCACCATATCCGCTATGGTGGGTACGGCGGTATCGGCTACTACCATGTATCGGACAAGTTCATCGCGCTGTTCAGCCATTTCATTTCCTGCGGCACCTATGAGGGCATCCACATCCTTGACGGGCTGATGACCAACGAATCGGACATTCGACCGGACACGATTCACGGGGACACCCAGGCCCAGAGTTACCCGGTCTTCGCGCTGGCGCACCTCCTGGGCATCCAGCTCATGCCGCGCATCCGGGGCATCCAAGACCTCAAATTCCATCGCCCGGAGCCGGGCAATGTTTACCGCAACATCAATGCGCTGTTCAGCGATGTGATCGACTGGCGGCTGATTGAGCTGCATTTGCCGGCGATGCTGCGGGTGGCGGTTTCCATCAAGACCGGCAAGATCACGCCGTCGGCGATCCTGCGCCGGCTCGGCACCTACAGCCGCAAGAACAAGCTGTATTTCGCGTTTGTAGAGCTTGGCAAGGTCATCCGGACCATGTTCCTGCTGAGCTACATCGGCGATGTCGGGCTGCGCAAGGTAATCCATGCCGAAACCAATAAGAGCGAGCAGTTCAACGGCTTTGCTCAGTGGTCATTTTTTGGGGGAGAAGGGATCATTGCGGAGAACATCCGGCACGAGCAGCGCAAGGTGATCAAGTACAACCACCTGGTGGCCAACATGATCATTCTGCACAACGTGGTGGGCATGACGAAGGTGCTGCAGGAGCTTCGCGACGAGGGGACCGAGATCACGCTGGAGATCCTGGGCGGCCTGGCGCCGTTCCGCACGGCGCACATCAACCGGTTTGGTGACTACACGCTGGATTTTCGGCGGAAGATTGGCCCCTTGAACTTCGATGCCACCATAATCCCAATGGAATCATAGACTTAGGGTCGTTTCTGCTGGGTTTTACATGAATCCCTGCCGACCCTCACTATGCCAGACGATTTTGTTGTTCGTGCAAACCCGAATTTTGGTTACAAAAGGAGAAAAAATATAGTGTTAAGTTTCGGAGAAACTCTTGACTTAAATCAAACACATAAAAAAGGAGAAATACGAAGATTCGTGCACTTTCCGCTTGCTCGGCGACCAAGCCGCCCAGCGGATTCCGATTCTTAACACTGGAGTACATCATGAAAGTTCGTTGCGTTTCCTTAGTCGCCGCAGGGCTCCTCACCATCGCAGGCAGCGCAATCGGCCAACCGGCTCCAGCGCCCATGCCCGCGATGGCACCAGCCGCAAAGCCGGCCATGAATACCCCAGTTGATCGGGCGAAGATACTCAGCGCGCCAGGCGTGTTTGCGGCGTTCTCAACTTACAAAATTCGTCCCGACTACTTCAAAGTTGCATTGGCTGAACGCAAAGGTGCAGCAGATGAAGTGATGGCGGTCTTGGAAAAGCACAAAGAAAAAGTGATTGCCGATGCCTACCTCACGCGAGGGTTTGAAGCACAGAGCGACTACTTTCTGCGTGTGCATGGTTACGACATGGCTGCCGTTCAAAATTTCCTGGTCGATTTTCGGGCAACCCGGTTTGGCATGTACTCGGATGTGACCGAGAGTCTGGTTGGAATGACCAAGGCCTTAAACTACATCTCTAAGGAAAAATCGCCAGACCTTAACGCGGGACTGACCGCAACCACCTACAGCGGTGATGCCCCTCGCTATGCGTTCATGGTTCCCGTCAAGAAGAACGCTGAGTGGTGGAATTTGACTGACGCACAACGCCTCAAAGAGATGGAAACACATACGCTCCCAACCCTGGTCAATCTGGTCAATGTAAAACGCAAGCTGTACCACTCCACCGGCTTGGACGACACCGACTTTATCACCTATTTTGAAACCGCTGATCTTGGCGCATTCAATAACCTGATGCTTGCGTTGGCGAAAGTTCCAGAAAACAAATATCACGTCCGCTGGGGTAGCCCAACTGTGCTTGGGACCATTCAACCATTTGAAAACGTGGTGAAGGTGATGTCGGTCGGAAACTGACATTCAAAGTAGACAAACCGGGGGTGCGGATAAAAACTTGGACTGGTTTTATGCCGCAAGTCCAAGGCTCACCCGGTATTCGATCGGGCTGAGGGCCCCCAGGGAGATCTTGATCCGCTTCTCGTTGTGGAGACCCGACCAACGAAACCCGCGCGCGGTACACCACCACGGTCTACAACTTCGAGGTAGAGGACTGGCACACATACTTTGTCGGAAGAATGGGAGTGTGGGTACACAACACCAATTGCC
>RRZU011215607.1_pt1 | contig 14809 bp, 13 predicted proteins | sample 2165561 | NCBI WGS metagenome assembly RRZU01 (sample SAMN10456909, study PRJNA506462) | wastewater metagenome | isolation source: wastewater sludge | place: USA: Moscow, Idaho
AGCTCGGTCTGGCCGTTGCCCTGGACACCGGCGACCACGAGAACCTCACCGCCGCGGACCTGGAACGAGACGTCATCGACGAGCACGAGGCCCGCTTGGTCGCGAATCTCGAGATTCTCGACGGACAGGAGGGCCTGCGAGTACTGGGGTGCGTCCTTGTGGACGGTCAGCTCGACCGCGCGCCCGACCATCAGGGACGCGAGCTCTGCATCGCTCGAGCCAGGCCTGGCCTCGCCGACGACGGCACCACGGCGCATGACCGTGATGCGGTCAGCAACCTCGCGGACCTCGCGGAGCTTGTGGGTGATGAAGACGATCGCGGCGCCGTCGGCCTTGAGCTGGCGCATGATGGCCATCAGCTCGTCGGTCTCCTGGGGCGTCAGCACGGCGGTCGGCTCGTCGAAGACGAGCACCTTGGCGTCGCGCGAGAGCGCCTTGATGATCTCGACCCGCTGCTGCACACCGACGGGGAGATCCTCGACGAGCGCGTCGGGGTCGACGTGGAAGCCGAAGCGGTCGGCGATCTCACGGACCTTGGCGCGCGCCTGGTCGAGGTCAAGACGTCCGCCGCCCTTGGTGGGCTCGTGGCCGAGCATGACGTTCTCGGCGACCGTGAACACGGGGACGAGCATGAAGTGCTGGTGCACCATGCCGATGCCGGCGGCCATCGCGTCGCCGGGACCAGCGAAGTTCACGGGCTCGTCGTCCAGCAGCACCTCGCCCTCGTCGGCGGTATAGAGGCCGTACAAGACGTTCATGAGTGTGGACTTGCCAGCGCCGTTCTCGCCGAGAAGGCAGTGGATCTCCCCGGGAGCGACCGTGAGGTCGATATGGTCGTTGGCGACAAGCGCACCGAAGCGCTTGGTGATGCCGCGCAGCTCGAGCTTCATTGACCGATCTTTCTGGGTGTAGCGAAGAAGTCATGACACGCGTTCTCCCCGGGGAGAACAAGCTCCCCGGGGAGAACACGGTGCGTCAGTTGAGGTACGACTTGACCTTGACCTTGCCGGCGATGATGTCTGCCTTGAGGGTGTCCACCTCGTCGAGCAGGGCGGCGTCGACCTTGCCCTCGAAGTTGTGCAGCGGGGCGAGGCCCACGCCGCCGTTCTCGAGCGTGCCGACGTACGCCTCGGCGTCGAACTCGCCACGGCCAGCGGCCACGACGGTGTCGTAGACGGAGACGTCCATCTTCTTCTCGATCGACGTGAGGATCACGTCAGCGGTGTTCGGGTCCGTGAGGAACACGTCAGCGTCGACACCGATGAGGGCGATGTCACGGCCGGACGCGGCGATGGAGTCGAGCGCGGCCATGTAGACCGGGCCGCCGACGGGGAGGATGACGTCGACGCCCTGGTCGATGATCGAGTCAGCAGCGTTGCGCGCGTCCTGGTTGTTGTCGAAACCACCGGTGAAGACGCCCTTGTCGCCACCCTCGAAGCCGATGACCTTGACGTCCTTGCCCTTGACCTTGTTGAAGTGCTCGACGCCCTGCTTGAAGCCGTCCATGAAGATGGTCACGGTCGGGAACGGCATGCCGCCGTAGGTGCCGACCTTGCCCGCCTCGGAGTAGCCCGCGGCCAGGTAGCCGGCCAGGAACGCCGCCTGCGCGGTGTCGTAGAGCACCGGCTTGATGTTCTCGGCGTCCTTCTTGCCGTCGAAGTCGTTGTCTGCAGCGTCGTCGACGAGGACGTAGTTCAGGTCGACGTTGGCGTTGGCAGACACGACCGTGTCTGCCGACAGCGCGAAGCCGACCGAGATGATCGTGGTGCAGTCGGTCGAGACGAGGGACTCGAGGTTCGTCTTGAAGTCGGCCTTCGAGGCGGACTCGACCTGGCCGAAGTCCACCGCGAACTCGGAAGCAGCCTTCTTCAGACCCTCGTAGGAGAGCTGGTTGAAGCTCTTGTCGTCGAAGCCGCCTGCGTCGGAGACGATGCAGGGCTTGAACCCGTCGATCGCCTTGAGCGCGGGGCCCGCGCTCGTCTTCGTCTCACCGGCGGTGGGAGCCTTGGTCGGGTCATCGGCAGGCGCGTCACCGCATGCCGTCAGGACCAGTCCGGCCGCAGCACCGATCGCGGCAAGCTTGATCATCTTCTTCACAGAGCACTCCTACTTGAGTTCGAGGTGTGCGCCCGGCAGCAGGAGTCGTGCGCCCTTGCACGACGCCCGTTCTGCCGGACGGCTTTCGATGTGACGACTCTAGCCATCCCTAGATGACGCGAACGTTAAAACAGCGAGTCCCAGCCGAGTCGTTACGCACTCGTCACTCATGCGCAAGTGGACGGAACGGCACCATCCACATGGCGAGACCGTCGAGGGTCACCGGCTCGCTCGCCCCGACGCGACCGTCGCGAGCAGGCGGATCCCGACGCGCAGCGCCTCCTCGTCGACCCTGAAGTCCGCCTGGTGGATGTCGAACGTGCGCCCGCCTGGCAGACGCGTGCCGAGACGTGCGAGCGCGCCGGGCACCTTCGTGAGGTACCAGGCGAAGTCCTCTCCCCCGAGCGACTGCTCGGTCAGCTGCACCGACCGCGGGCCCACCGCCGCGCGGGCCGCGTCCTCGAGCGCTGTCGTGCACTCGGTGTCGTTCTCGACGGGCGGCACGCCACGGCTGTGCTCGATCTCGACCCCGACGCCGAACGGCGCCGCGACCTGCTCGACGGCGTCGTGCAGCACCTGTGCCGCGAGCTCCCACGCGCGCACGTCCAGGCAGCGCAGCGTGCCGCGCAGCGTCCCGATCGTCGGGATGGCGTTGTGCGCCCGCCCCGCGTTGACGGCGCCCCACGTGAGGTTGACGCCCGAGCGCGGGTCGAGGCGGCGCCCGAGGATCGCAGGGACCTGCGAGATGACCTGACCCATCGCGTACACGAGGTCGCCGGTGAGGTGCGGACGGGAGGTGTGCCCGCCACGCGACGTGAAGGTCAGCGTGACCTCGTCCGACGCCGACGTGATCGGGCCGATGCGCGTCCCGACCACCCCGGTGTCGAGCTTGGGCTCGCAGTGCACCGCGTAGATGCGCTCGACGCCGTCGACCGCCCCCTGGGCGATGAGGTCGAGCGCGCCGCCCGGCTGCACTTCTTCGGCGGGCTGGAAGACGAGCCGCACGGGCGCCTCGAGAGTCCCCTGCCGAGCGAGCCGAGCGAGGACGATCCCCGCACCGAGGACGACGGACGTGTGCACGTCGTGCCCGCACGCGTGCGAGACACCCGGGACGGTCGACGAGTACGGCAGGTCCGTCGCCTCCTGCACCGGGAGCGCGTCGAGGTCGGCGCGCAGCGCGACGCGGCGGCGCGAGTCCGCGCCAGCACCTGCAGGGATGTCGCAGACGAGGCCGCTGCCCGGCAGGAGCCGCGGCGTGAGGCCTTCGGCCGCGAGCCGCTCCGCGACGAGCGCCGTCGTGCGGATCTCCGTGCGCGCGAGCTCGGGGTGCGCGTGGATGTCGCGGCGGATCCCGACGATCTCGTCGAAGAGCTGGTCCGTGACGCGCACGATCTCCGCGACGACCGGGTCCGCCGCGACAGCAGGCGCGGCGACAGCGGGCGCGGCGACGCTGGCAGCGCCGTCCCGCGCCTGCGCGGCGGTCGCACCGGAAGGGGTCGTGTCGTCGTCGAGAGGGCTCACCGTTCCACCGTATCCCTGCGCGACGCTGCGCGGTCGTGGCGCCCGCCTGCCGGGCACGCGTCAGAGCAGGTCGTCGAGCCCTCGGTCGCGCACGGCGTCGACGACGGACTTGAGCTCTTGCGCACGTGCCCGCGTCGTGACGAGCACCGCGTCCGGGGTGTCGACGACGACGACGTCGTCGAGCCCGAGCACGGCGACCGTGCGGCCGCCCGCAGGCACGATGACCGAGCCTGCGCTCGCGAGCCGCACGACGCGGTCCTGGTCGCCGAGGACCTTCGAGCCAGCACCGTCGACGGCGGGCAGGAGCGCGGCGAGCGAGTTGAAGTCACCGACGTCGTCCCAGCCGAAGTTGCCCGGCACCATGGCGACGCCGCCCGCGGCGGCGACAGGCTCGGCGATCGCATGGTCGATCGCGATGCGCTCGAGCCCCGGCCACACGGACGAGACGACCTCGTCGCGCTGCGGCGTGTCCCACGCACGAGCGATCGTCACGAGGCCCGCGTGGAGGTCAGGCCGCTCTCGTGCGAGGTGGTCGAGGAGCACCGACGTGCGGGTGATGAACATGCCCGCGTTCCAGCGGTACTCACCGGTCTCGAGGTAGCGGCGCGCTGTCGCGGCGTCGGGCTTCTCGGTGAAGCCGAGCACCTGGCGCACCGACGGCGCCCCCTCGAGGCCGAGCAGGTCCCCCGACCGCACGTACCCGAACGCGACGGACGGCCGCGACGCGGCGATGCCGATCGTCGTGACGTATCCGGCACGTGCCGCCTCGATGCCCTCGCGGACCGCCGCGACGAACGTCGGCGTGCTCGTGATGACCTGGTCCGCAGCGAACGAGCCGAGGACGACGTCGCCGTGACGCTCCTGCAGCACCGCTGCCGCGAGGCCGATCGCGGCCATCGAGTCCCGCGGGGACGGCTCGGCGAGGACGTTCGTCTCCGCGAGGGCAGGGAGCTGCTCGCGGACGGCGGTGACGTGCCGTGTACCGGTGACGACCATGACGTGGGAGCTGTCGGCGACCTCGGCGAGGCGGTCGACGGTCGCCTGGAGCAGCGAGCGGCCTGCCCCGGTCAGGTCGTGGAGGAACTTCGGCGCGCCGGAGCGGGACAACGGCCACAGTCGGGTCCCGGCTCCTCCCGCCGGGATGACGGCGTAGAAGTCGGGAGCGTCAAGGGCATGCTGGGGCGGCGTCGCGGGCATGCGGACATCCTATGAGGTGCCGCACCGACCCCGCTCCAGCCGTGTGGGATGCGTCACACATGGCTGCTAGCACACGCCTGACAGCCCAGACAGGGACCGAAGGCCCAGGAGAGTCACTACAGTGTTCCCCAAGGAGCGGATCGTCCGAGCCGCTCGCCGCACCTCCTCGACCGGGACGACGACGTCGCCGTCACGGCTGAGAACGCCACACAGGAGGCTCCCCCGTGCCCAAGGCGCCAGTTGGGACTCTGTACCGCGGCCGTGAAGGCATGTGGTCCTGGGTCGCGCACCGGGTCACCGGTGTCCTGATCTTCTTCTTCCTGCTCGTGCACGTCCTCGACACCGCGCTCGTCAGGGTGTCGCCCGAGGCGTACAACGCGGTGATCGGGACGTACAAGAACCCGATCATGGGGCTCGGCGAGGCTGGTCTCGTCGCCGCGATCGTGTTCCACGCCTTCAACGGCCTGCGCATCATCCTCGTCGACTTCTGGGCCAAGGGTCCGCGGTACCAGAAGGTGATGCTGTGGGTCGTCGTCGGCCTGTTCGTCGTGACGATGGCAGGCTTCCTGCCGCGGCACCTCTCCCACGTCTTCGGAGGCTGAAATGAGCACCGCCGCCTCGGCCATCGCCTCCCCGCGCGACCCGTACAAGCGCCGGAAGACCACCCGCTCGAACTACGAGCTGTACGGCTGGATCTTCATGCGCGCCTCGGGCGTCATCCTGATCGCCCTCATCTTCGGCCACCTGTTCGTCAACCTCATGGCGGGCGACGGCATCAAGGCGATCGACTTCGCCTTCGTGGGCGGCAAGTGGACGTCACCGTTCTGGCAGGTCTGGGACCTGCTCATGCTGTGGCTCGCGATGATCCACGGCACCAACGGCGTCCGCACGATCATCAACGACTACGCCGAGAAGGACCGCACGCGCGGAATCCTCAAGGTCCTCCTCTACACGGCGTCCGCCGTCGTGATCGTCGTCGGCACCCTCGTCATCTTCACGTTCGAGCCGTGCCCGGTCGGAGCGCCCGCAGAGCTGCTGCCGTCCGTCTGCTTCGACTGACCTTCCCACCAGAACTCGTCCCAGGAGGCATCGAGACCGATGCAGACCCACAGCTATGACGTCGTGATCGTCGGTGCCGGCGGCGCAGGCATGCGCGCGGCTCTCGAGTCCTCGGGCCGCGCCCGGACCGCCGTCATCTCGAAGCTCTACCCCACCCGCTCCCACACCGGCGCCGCCCAGGGCGGCATGTGCGCGGCCCTCGCGAACGTCGAGGAGGACAACTGGGAGTGGCACACGTTCGACACGGTCAAGGGCGGTGACTACCTCGTCGACCAGGACGCCGCCGAGGTCATGGCGAAGGAAGCGATCGACGCCGTCCTCGACCTCGAGCGCATGGGCCTCCCGTTCAACCGCACGCCCGAGGGCAAGATCGACCAGCGCCGCTTCGGCGGGCACACGCGCAACCACGGCGAGGCCGCCGTCCGCCGCTCGTGCTACGCCGCAGACCGCACCGGGCACATGATCCTGCAGACGCTCTACCAGAACTGCGTCAAGCAGAACGTCGAGTTCTTCAACGAGTTCTACGTCCTCGACCTCATCCTCGACCACGACCTCTCCCACGAGGACGTCCCCGAGGGTGAGGCCGTCTCGGTGGCCGGCGTCGTCGCCTACGACCTCGCCTCCGGCGAGATCCACGTGTTCCGCGCCAAGTCCGTCGTCCTCGCGACCGGTGGCGCCGGCAAGATCTTCAAGACGACGTCGAACGCCCACACCCTCACCGGTGACGGCATGGCGCTCGCGCTGCGCCGCGGCCTGCCGCTCGAGGACATGGAGTTCTTCCAGTTCCACCCGACCGGCCTCGCCGGCCTGGGCATCCTGCTCTCGGAAGCGGCACGCGGCGAGGGCGGCATCCTCCGCAACGGCGAGGGCGAGCGCTTCATGGAGCGGTACGCCCCGACCATCAAGGACCTCGCACCGCGGGACATCGTCGCGAGGTCGATGGCCAACGAGGTGCGCGAGGGACGCGGCGCCGGACCGAACAAGGACTACGTCCTGCTCGACCTGACGCACCTCGAGCCCGCGCACATCGACGCGAAGCTGCCGGACATCACTGAGTTCGCCCGCACCTACCTCGGCATCGAGCCCTACACCGAGCCCGTGCCCGTCTACCCGACCGCGCACTACGCGATGGGCGGTGTGCCGACGAACATCACCTCCGAGGTGCTGCGCAACAACACCGACGTCGTGCGAGGGCTGTACGCCGCGGGCGAGGTCGCGTGCGTGTCCGTGCACGGCTCGAACCGGCTCGGCACGAACTCGCTTCTCGACATCAACGTCTTCGGCAAGCGCGCGGGCGTCGCCGCTGCCGACTATGCCGTGAACGCACCCTGGGTCGAGATGCCGGAGAACGCGGCAGCCCGCACCGTCGCCGAGCTCGAGGCCATGCGCCGTAGGCCCGACGGCGAGCGCGTCGCCGACCTGCGGCGCGAGCTGCAGGAGGCGATGGACAAGGGCGCGCAGGTCTTCCGCACGCACGAGTCCCTCACCGAGACGCTCGACGTCATCAAGGACCTCCAGGAGCGCTTCTCCCACGTGTCGGTCCAGGACAAGGGCCGGCTCTTCAACACCGACCTCCTCGAGGCGGTCGAGCTCGGGTTCCTCATCGACCTCGCCGAGGTCGTGGTGCTGGGTGCCCTCGACCGCAAGGAGTCCCGTGGCGGTCACTTCCGCGAGGACTTCCCCGACCGCGACGACGCCGCGTACATGGCGCACACGATGGCGTACCGCCGCGTGAGCACCGCCGAGGCCGCGGACGCGGCCGGAATCCCACCGCACGAGACCCGGCTCGACACGAAGCCGGTCGTCGTGACCCGCTACCAGCCGATGGAGCGTAAGTACTGATGACTGCCACCCTGGACGAGACCGCTCCTGCAGCGGCTGCTGGCGAGATCCCCAGCTTCGAGGTCACCCTCCGGGTCCTGCGGTACTCCCCCGAGTCGGAGCACGGCACCTCGTCGTACTGGGACGAGCACACGCTCACGATGTACGGCACCGACCGCGTGCTCGACGCGCTCCACAAGATCAAGTGGGAGCAGGACGGCTCGCTGACGTTCCGCCGCTCGTGCGCGCACGGCATCTGCGGCTCGGACGCGATGCGCATCAACGGCCGCAACCGGCTCGCGTGCAAGACGCTCCTGAAAGACCTCAACATCAACAAGCCCATCACGGTCGAGCCCATCAAGGGGCTGCCCGTGATCAAGGACCTCGTCGTGGACATGGAGCCGTTCTTCGCCTCCTACCGCGAGATCATGCCGTTCCTCATCACGACGGGGAACGAGCCGAGCGGCGAGCGGATCCAGTCGGCCGCTCAGCGCGAGGTCTACGACGACACGACCAAGTGCATCCTGTGCGCGGCGTGCACGTCGTCCTGCCCCGTCTTCTGGACGGACGGGCAGTACTTCGGCCCTGCGGCCATCGTCAACGCGCACCGCTTCATCTTCGACTCCCGCGACGAAGGTGCGGCGCAGCGGCTCGAGATCCTCAACGACAAGGAGGGCGTCTGGCGGTGCCGGACGACCTTCAACTGCACCGAGGCGTGCCCCCGCGGCATCGAGGTGACGAAGGCGATCCAGGAGGTCAAGCGCGCGATGATCACGCGCGCCTTCTGACGTAGCCCGTCGCGCCGCGGTCTGGGCCGCGGCGCGACGCCCGCCGCACCGCGCGCGACGCGGTCAGCCCTTGCAGCGGGAGACGCACAACCTCGACGGAGAGGTTCAGCCCCCGAGTGGGAACGTCTCGACCGTCCGCCACACCCCGTCGTCGCCGTGCTCGAAGAGGTCCACCGCGGCGACCTCGAACGTGGCCTCGAAGCCCGCGGACTCGTCGAATGCGCGGTCCAGCGCGTCAGCGTCGACCTCGTGCGCGATCGTCACGTGCGGGTGGTAGTTGAAGCGCAGGTCCTGATCCAGGATCCCCGCCCTCACCGCGCGCTCGAGCTGCTCGCACTCCGCGATGCCCTGCGCCACCTGGACGAAGACGACCTCGGACACGGGCCGGAAGGTGCCTGTCCCGCGCAGGATCATCGTGAACGCCTCGGCCGCTGACGTGACCGTCGCGAGATGCTCGGTCACGGCCCCCATCGCGGACTGGTCGACGACCGTGGGCCCCAGCAGGGTCACGTGCGGAGGGATGAGGTCGGCGAACCCGTCGCCGCTGCGACGCCGCGCCTCAGACAGGATCTCGGAGTAGGGAGCCGGGACCGGGATGGCGACCCCGATCCTCGTCTGGCCCTCGCCTCGCTCAGGGAGCCTCATGCCGGTACCAGCTCCGCACCGCTCCCGGCGACACCAGGCCTGCCACTTCGAAAGCGCTCACGCATCGCACCATTGTGGCAGGTGCGCGCACGCGTGGGAAATCTCGTGGCGTGCGCCGCGAGCTGTCAGGTGGCCTCGTCGTCGAACGGGGCGACGTCAGGGCGCGGGCCGCTGACGACTCCCACCGCAGGCGGCCTCAGCCCGCGCGGAGCCCCCACGGCGGCTGCAGCGGCGCCAGCGCGGCCGGGCAGCGGGGCAGGCTCGGGGTCGAGGAGTGCGTCGCGCACGATGCGCCGCGGGTCGTACTGGCGCGGGTCGAGGCTCGACCAGTCGACCTCGCCCAGGCCCTCCCCGACCTCCTCGTCGACGCGCTCCTTCGCCTTGCGCGCGTAGTCGCGCGCACCACGCACGAAGCGCGCAAGCTGCTCGGCGTACTGCGGCAAGCGGTCCGGACCGACGACGAGCGCGAGGACCAGGAGGATCACGACGAGCTCGCCGCCGTTGACGTTGAAGAGGCCGTTCATCAGCTGCTGGTCACCTCGTCGAGGACCATGCGGACCGTGCGCTCGCCGTCCTCGCCCTCGCGCAGCGTCAAGGTGACCACGTCCCCCGGCGCGTGTGCGCGGATCGCGACGATCAGATCGTCCGGGCGTGTCACGGGGCGGCCGTCGATCGCGACGATCACGTCGCCTGGCCGGATCCCTGCCTTCGCGGCCGGGCCGTCCGGGGTCACGGGCTGCTGGTCGCCCTGCGCCTGCTCCATGACCCGCACGCCCTGACCCGTGTACGTCCGGTCGAGGAGGACGCCGATGATCGGGTACGTGGCGCTCCCGGTCTCGATGAGCTGCGTGACGGTCCGCAGCGCCTGGTTCGACGGGATCGCGAACCCCAGCCCGATGCTCCCGGCAGCGCGCGCGACGCCCGGCGGCTGAGCGATGGCCGAGTTGATGCCGACGACCTCGCCGGCCGAGCTGACGAGGGGACCTCCCGAGTTGCCGGGGTTGATCGACGCGTCGGTCTGCACCGCGTTGATGAACGCGGCGTCGTTCGCACCGCCTGCGACCACAGGCCGGTTGAGCGCCGAGACGATCCCGGTCGTGACCGTGCCTGCGAGGCCGAGCGGCGCACCGAAGGCGGTCACCGGGTCACCGACGACGAGCGCGTCCGAGTCGCCCAGCACGAGCGGGACGAGCCCCTCGGCGTCAACCTTGACCACCGCGAGGTCATAGCTGGCCGTGCTCCCGACGACCTCACCGTCGAGCTGGGTGCCGTCCGCGAGCACGACGACGACGCGCCCCGCCTTGCCCGCCGTGACCGCGAGCTCGACCACGTGGTAGTTCGTCACCACGAAGCCGTCCTCGCTGAAGACGAACCCCGACCCCGTGGACTCTGCGTCGGTGCCCTTCACCTCGAGCGACACGACCGAGGGTGTCACTCGGGCCGCGACGTCGGCGACCGAGCCCGCCGGGCGGCCGGCAGGCTCCGCGGCGGGCGACGCGACGACCACGTTGACGACGGGACGCGACGCAGGGAGCTGTTGCCCGACGTACGCGCCCGTGCCGCCGGCGACGATCCCGAAGACGGCGAGGGAGATCCCGGCGGCGAGCGTGCGGCCGCGACGCTGAGCGCGACGCGTCGTCGTCAGCGGCGCACCGGGCCAGGACGAGCCGCCCATACCGGCCGCACCTCCCGGCGCCCCCTGCGCGGCGTCGCGCACCGTGGCCTGCCCCGTCGGCGACGGTCCAGGAGCTGACGGCGCCGGTGCGAAGGCTCCGTGCACGGGCGGGCCGTACGGCGACGCGGGGACACCCTGGCGCTGCGGGCCGTAGGCCGACGCCCCTGCCGCGGGAGGACCCGCATACGGCGACGCCGGGACCGCGCGCCCCTCGCCGTCGCCCGCGGCATGCACGGGGCGACGCGGCGCCTCGCCGCCCGGCGTCGCGAACAGCCCGCCGCCCTGGACGTCGCTCATCGACCGCTCACCACCGTCGTGATGCTCTGCCAGCCCCGCATGATCCGACGCCCCATGGCGACAGGTGCCGGGGCCTCGGCCCCGGGGGCGGCGACGATGCTCTCGGCGAGCGGGTTGGACTCGGCGCAGTACGCCTCGAGGACGAGGTCGCCCGACTGCCAGGTGACGTGCCACGGAGACTGCGACAGCACGTACAGCGTGCGGCCGCCCGCCTCGAGGACGGTCGCACCCGAGAGCGCGTCGATGTCGAGGCGACCGACCTGCTCTCGCAGCACGAGCGCCCCCTCGGTCGTCGCGACCTCGAGCTCGAGCCTGCCCTCGCCGTCGACGCGGTGCGCGACGACCTGGGCGCCTTCGACGAGCCTCGGCACGTACCAGCCCTCGTCACGCAGCGCGGCGAGGGTCGGGTCGGACGCGGCAGGGTCGGTCGCCGACGCGACGCCGACGTTCCCGCCGAGACCGGCGGTCGCCACGCGGCCAGAGCCGACGGTGCGCGCGAGGGTCGTGAGTGCCTCCGCGCGGTGCGCCGACGGCACGACCCGCGGGGGGGCGCCGAGAGCTGCGAGACCGCCCGCTCCGAGCCCCAGGCCGACAGCACCGACGACGACAGCCGCGACGACGCTACGGCGAGCGCGCAGGTCTCCCGTGAGCGCCGGGAACGTCGGCGACTCGCCCGGCCGCAGCGTGCGGAGCTCAGCAGGCCGCTGCCTGCGGCCCGCCGCAGCGCCCGCACCGTGCCGCTCCCGCCCCGCGGGCTGCCCCTCCTGCCCCGCCTCGTCCTGGCACGCGAGCGCAAGGAGCCGCTGCGTCAGCGCCGCGCTCGGCTCGGCCTCCGTCGCAGCGAGCAGCAGGCTCCGGGCCTCCTGCTCCGCCGCGAGAGCCTCCGCACACGCGGCGCACTGCAAGAGATGAACCTGGAGTCGCGCGTCCTGCGCCCGCGACAGCTCACCATCGAGGTGCGCGCTGATCCACTCCCCGTAGTGGCCCTGGCCCGTGGCCGTGCTCATGACGCCGTCCACAGCGTCGCCGCCGTCCTCAGGTCCGTCTCATCCTGATCCGCCGGGACGACCCCGGGTGCTGGGTGGCGGTGCGCGAGCGACACGCGCAGCTGCGACCGCGCACGGTGGATCCGTGAGCGCACCGTGCCGAGCTTCACGCCGAGCGTCACCGCGATCTCCTCATAGCTGAGACCCTCGATGTCGCACAGCACGACGGCGGCGCGGTAGTCCGGCGGCAGGGCTTCGAGCGCGCGGCGCACGTCGAGGTCGAGGTTCCCGTGCTCGAAGCCCCGCTCCGGCTGCGCCTCGACCGAGCCCGCCAGCTGCCCGTCGTCGTCACCCATCGCATCCATGCGGATGCGCTTCTTGCGGCGAGCCGAGTCGAGGAAGAGGTTGGTCGTGATGCGGTGCAGCCAGCCCTCGAAGTTGCCCGGCTCGTAACGGTCGAGAGAGCGGAACACGCGGACGAACACGTCCTGGGTGAGGTCCTCGGCGTCGTGCCGGTCGCCCGTGAGCCGATAGGCGAGACGGAACACGCGCGGCGAGTGCTCGCGGACGATCTCCTCCCACGACGGTCCCGGCGCCGTGCCCTGCACGGTCGACCCTGCGTTCCCGTTCTCGCTCACCGTGCCATTCTCGCAGAACGGGGCCTTCTAGCCGACCGTGTGCGCCGCAGGCGAACAGCGGCGGCGGTACGATGCGGCAGGGACGGCCGCCGTCCCCGCCGCGTCGTCAGACCGGTCCCCCGCACGCGAACGACAGCCCCGGAGGCCATCATCTCCAGCGACAAGACCCTCAGCTGGGACTACTGCGAGGACTTCCGTCCCGAGGACGAGGTCCTGCTTCGGGCTCGCGAGCGCGCCGCGCAGTACGGCTGCGCGGCCGTCACCCCCGGCGTGGGCGCCGTGCTGCAGCTCCTCGCCGCGTCCGTGCAGGCGCGCACGGCCGTCGAGGTCGGGACCGGCACCGGCGTCGCGTCCCTGTGGATCCTGCGCGGCATGGCACCCGACGGCGTCCTGACCACGATCGACATCGAGGCGGAGCACCAGCGCGCCGCCAAGGCTGCGTTCGCGGAGGACGGCATCAAGCCGACGCGCGTCCGTGCGATCACGGGCCGCGCACTCGACGTCCTGCCGCGCCTCGCGGACGCCGCGTACGACCTCGTGCTCGTCGGCGCCGACAAGGCGAGCTACCCCGAGTACGTCGAGCAGGGCCTGCGGCTGCTGCGCCCGGGCGGCGTCCTCGTCGTCGCCGACGCCCTCGCGCGCGACCGGGTGGCGGACCCGGCCCGGCGGGACGAGCTCACGACGACCGTGCGCGAGGTGGGTCGCCGGCTGCGGGAGGACGAGCGCGTCGTCCCCGCCCTCATCCCCTCGGGCAGCGGGCTGCTCCTCGCCGTCCGGCGCTGACGCGACGAGGGGGCGTCGCGCCTCAGGTCAGAGCTGGTCGAGAGCGTCGAGCAGGAGCCTCACGCCGAAGCCTGTCGCACCCGCCGGGATCTCGTGCTTGTCCTTCTCGGCGATCGACGGCCCCGCGATGTCGAGATGCGCCCACGGCTGCTCCCCAGCGAAGTGCTGGAGGAACAGCGCCGCGACGATCGAGCCGCCACCGACGGACTCGACGGGAACGTTGCGCAGGTCGGCGACTGCCGACGACGTCACGGCGGACTCGTAGTCCGCAACGAGGGGCATGCGCCAGACGCGCTCCCCCGTGCGTCCTGCGGCAGCCTCGAGAGTCGCGGCGAGCGCGTCGTCAGACGCGTACAGCGCCGCGTGGTGCGGGCCGAGGCCCATGACCGCCGCGCCCGTGAGGGTCGCGACGTCGACGACGACGTCGGGGCCGAGGCTCTTGCCCGCGTACGCGAGCGCGTCGGCAAGGACGAGCCGTCCCTCTGCGTCGGTGTTGCCGACCTCGACGGTCGTGCCGTCGTAGAGCCGCAGGACGTCAGCCGGGCGGTACGAGGCTCCGTCAAAGTGGTTCTCGGCGAGCGGCAGGACCGCGGTGACACGGTGCGGGCTGCGGCTGCGAGCCGCGCCGAGCACGGTCGCGAGCACGACGGCGGCGCCCGCCATGTCGGTCTTCATCGTCACCATCGAGGTGCGGGGCTTCACGTCGATGCCGCCCGTGTCGTAGGTGATGCCCTTGCCCACGAGCACGACGTGCCGGGCGCCCGCGACGACCGCCCCTGCGTCGTCGACCGGGCGGTAGCTCACGGTCACGAGCCGCGGCTCGCTCGCCGAGCCCGAGCCGACGGCGAGGATGCCGCCGAAGCCGTCGCGGCGCAGCGCGGCGACGTCACGGACCTCGATCTCAAGGCCCTCCTCGGCACCGAGGCGTGCGGCGACGTCGGCGACCCACGCGGGGTTCGCGATGTTCGCCGGGGCATTGGTGAGGTCCCGCGCGAGCCACGTTCCGCGGGCCGCCAGGACTGCAGCCTCGACCGCGGTCTCGTCGTGGTTGCCGAGCAGCACGAGCTGCTCGGCGGGCGCGGGTGCGGGTTCACCGGTCGCCTGGGTGGGCGACCGGTAGGCGCCGAGGAGGTACCCCTCGACGAAAGCACGCTGGTGTGCGGGCGTGTCGGTGCCCGTCGCCGTGGTCAGGACGCGGCCGCGGCCACGGGTGCGGCGCGCGAGCGCTGCGCCGGCCTTGCGCATGTCGCCGACGGTGCCCCGCCCGAGGCCGAGAAGAACGACACGCTCGGGCAGCCCGGC
>RRZU013473533.1_pt1 | contig 14808 bp, 15 predicted proteins | sample 2165561 | NCBI WGS metagenome assembly RRZU01 (sample SAMN10456909, study PRJNA506462) | wastewater metagenome | isolation source: wastewater sludge | place: USA: Moscow, Idaho
AAAATTCTTCTTTCTTTCATCCCCCTATTTTCAAAACCGGTAAAACGTGGTATCATCCAACCAAGACCTATTCCCCCTAATTTTTACTCTGGAGGCCCTTTTATGTGTTTTGAACAATACGAGGAGCACATCCGGGAGCAGCTTGAGCTGGTCACCGCACTGCATATGTCGGACGCTACGCGCTCCCGCGCCATCTGTGAACAGTTGCTCACCACGGGTCAGGTCCTTCAGGACGACGCGCTGATGGGATTTGCCTACTACTATTTGGCCGAGTCCTATTTTGTAGACAACCAGTACCAGCCCTTCGTCTCCAATCTCATTCTAGGGCTTGAGCACCAGCTTCAGGCCTCCTCTATGATCTTTCTCGCCAAGTCCTATAATATGCTGGGCATCAGTGCGACCTATTCGGGGAATTCCTCCATGGCGATGGACCATTACCTCACCGCCCTTCAATATGCCGACCAGGGCGACTTCCCCTATGTGGCAGCCCTCGCCAACTCCAACATCGGAGGTATTTACCGGGAGCTGGGCGAGCCCGGGGTGGCCATTTCCTATATCAAGAAGTCGCTGGACTGCTTTGCCTCTTCCCCCCCTTCTCAGGATCTGCAGCGGAACCTGACCACCACCTACAGCAGCCTGGCCGCCTGCTACATGGACATGGGGGACACGGCCTCCGCCCTCGCCTGGTATGAAAAGCAAGACAGGGTACAAAATGAGCTGTACGACTATACCCATATTGCCGCCCTCTCCTTTGAGGTGGAGTACTACCACGCCATGGGAGAGTTTGCCCGCCGGGATGCCGCCATTGAAACGGTTCTCTCTATGGTGGAGACCACCGTCTCCTTAATGGGGGTGTACGACGAGCTCTTCTCCCTGTGCAGCCTTCTGTGTGACATCGAGCACTTCGACCAGCTCTGGCAGCTCCTTTGCAGTATGGATCATCTAGTCACTCAGTCCGGCATTACAAATATCATGCTGAAAATCATGTCCTACAAAATCTACTACTACCGGAGCAAGGGCATGGAGGAGGCCTATCTCTCCATCTATGCCGAGTACTTTGCCCTCTCCAGGCGCCTGGCGGAGGAGACTCGCCTCAACCTGAAAAACGACATTCGCCTTCGGGAAGACCTGGAGAAAATCAAACGTAAGCAGCGGCAGATGCAAGCGGAGCACAAGCTCCTCCTGGACAAGTCCCGGCGGGACTTCCTCACCAACCTCCCCAATCGAGAGTGGATGAACGAGTACACGGAGGAGGCCTTTGACCGGGCCTTCCGGCGTCGGACCCGCCTGGCCATTGAAATTCTGGATATCGACCATTTTAAGCAGTACAACGACACCTTGGGCCACCAGGCGGGGGATCTTTACCTTCAAGCCCTCTCCCAGCTCCTCCGTTCCCTGATTGACCAGGGGCTCTTCTGTGCCCGCCACGGAGGCGACGAATTTGTTATTGTCTACGAGAATAAGACCGATGACGAGGTGAAGGCCATTGCCGAGCAGCTGCGCCAGGACGTGATGGCTCTGTCTCTCACGAGGCAGGACGGGCAGCTCTGCCCCACCATCACCATCTCACAGGGAATTTGCAGCGCCATCCCCACAGACCGAAAGCGGCTTTGGGATTATTTCTACACCGCCGATCAGGCCCTCTACCGCGCCAAGGACGCAAACCGGAACACCACCCATCTCACCCCTCTTGTGGCGACGGATGCACTTTCCCTCCGGCTGCACTAAGAAAACGCAAAAAAGACTTGGCCGGGGAATGGAACACCTCCGGCCAGGTCTCTTTTCTATTCCGGCGCTCAGCCTTTCCCATCAGGGCAAAATCCAGTATAGACCCCCATCCGTCCAGCACGGATGGGGGTCTATACCTGAGTCTGATTTTCTGCCACTGATGAAACCTCTTGCTTTCTACAGGATTGCACTGGGTTATGCAAGGAAACTTAGAAACTCTCTGCCAGTCGTTCAAGGACACTCATGAGCACATTCGGTTCCGTCTTAAGCAATACTTTGCGGTCGAGGCTGCCGTGTGCAATCTCGCGCCTGCGAGAAGGTGCTGAAACTCGCGGGGATTTCTATCTTCCAGAGCATATTCCGTGCCGTACTATGGGAACGAGAGGATCTAGATGGGTTTGCTAACTTGCTAGCCCATGGGACTCACCTCTTTCTGGCTACATTGTACTATAGCATCTCATTCTTGTCAACACTTTTTGTGGGAAAAATCAAATTCAGCTTCAAAGAAAAAGAATAAGGGTGGGCCCTCACACCCACCCCCGAGACTTATTCGCCGAAAAACAGTTTAATAACGATTCCGTAGATCACCGAAGCGCTGATGCCAAAGACCAGCACCGGCCCGGCGATGACAAACATCTTGGCCGCCACGCCGGTAACCAGGCCCTCTGCGAGTGTCAAGTAAGGGACAAAAATTTTATTCGGCGGCTATGCAATTTGGGATATTGCACAACCACCGAATAATTTTATGCGCTAATTTGCTCAGTTAATGCGAAGGCTGCCTCATAAGAGTCTTGGTTCTTCATGACCAGTTCAATCCGGGTTCCTTCGTAGACAATTACCTTCTCAACGATCTGACCGATGATGGCCGGGTCATACTCTTGAAGCGCGTCAACTGTTCTAAGCTCATCTTTGACAAGCTCCATATCCTTCTGCTGTTTCTTCATCTGCTCAATCAAATCAGACTTGGCTTGCGCCTGCTGTTCTAGTTTCTCAACCTCGGCAGCATTTCGCTGTTGGATTTCAATGAACTTTTCTTTGGTAATGGTGCCGCTTCGATAGCTCTCATATAAAGCGCTCTTAGCCGACTTGATTTTTTGCTGCTTCTGGAGGATTGCTACCAGCTCTCTCTCCACTGCCTGAACATCAGCCTGCTGTTTTTGTTTGACAATTACTGCGCCATTGGTAAGTACCCTCCCCATAGCCTTGATTGCCTGTAGAACGGCTTGCTGCACCACCTGAATATCTGCATGAATGTGGCTGCAATCTTCGCCCTCACTATATCGTGATTTCATGCAGTACAGATAAATATCTTTTCCATTGGATTTCTGGAGCTTTCGGCCACAGTAACCACAAACGAAGAGATTGCCCGATTTCTTCCAGCAGGTATTGTTGTTGACTGTTCTCACTCTGGATGACAGGGCTTCATTAGCCTCTTGAAAAACCTCCATGGAGACGATAGCTTCATGCGTATTATCTACAACAATCCAGTCTTCCGGAGCGTTATTGACCATGATGCCTTTTCCGACAAACGCAGACCTTCGCAAATTGGATACCATCTTGCCAGTGTAACGCATGTCCTTAATGATCTTTCTAACCGTACATGATGTCCAAAGAGCTTTTTCCTCTGCCAAAGGCTTACTGTATCTGATTCCCTTGGCCTTTTTGTGTTCCACCGGGCATAGGATGCTATCCTCATTCAGCAATCTGGCAATAGCCATGGTGGACATTCCATCAATGGACAGCTGAAATATCTGCTGTACTACTTCTCTCACAGATTCATCCACAATCAGGTGATGGCTGTCTGCCGGGTCTTTCAAATAGCCGTAGAACGGATGACCGCCAAGATACTCTCCACGCCGTTCTCTTGTTTTTCTGGCTGACTTAACCTTGCCGGACAAGTCTTTGCTGTACATGCTGTTAATCAGGTTATGGAACGCAAGCTCCATGCCTCCGGTTGTTCCGATATAATCATTACTGTCAAAGGCATCGTTGACGGAAATGAATCGTGTCCCAAAAAGCGGAAGGATCAATTCCAGATAGCTGCTCACATCCAAATAGTCACGGCCAAAACGAGACAAGTCCTTGACGATGATACAGTTTACCTGTTTCATCTTGACCATTGCCATCATTTCCTGAAAAGCCGGACGATCAAAGTTCGTACCGGTATGACCATCATCGCAGAACTCCAAAATCTGATACTGCTGATATTCCGGCCTCGCTCCAAGATAATCAGAAAGAAGAAGCCGCTGGTTAGATACACTATTGCTCTCGACCTTTGAAGCGTTTTCGCTCAAGTCACCATCTTCGGCAGAAAGACGGATATACATTGCGATTGTTTTAGACTGCATATCTCATGTCCTCCTTCCGTCTCTCGGAGGCTTGGTAAAGAACTGCCTCCAGTTCATCCATATTCCGGAACGCAACCTCTGTGCGGCCATCTTCATAGACTGTTATCATATCAATAAAGGCCTCAACCATTTCACGGCTGAGCTGTTCTTGCTGCTGAAATGCTTCCACACGTTTTGCCCATTTTTCACTACCGGTATATTCCGGTGCGTATTTGAGAGCATCCCGTGAAAGACTTGCCATGAAGATTTTCAGGTCATCCATTTTTCGAGCATAGTCCTGACCAACTGTGATGTAATCTGCTTCGGTCAGCAGGCCTTCGGAATAGTCTTGATACAGAGATGCTTTCATTTGAGCATAATGACCAATTTGCTTCTCCGTATTCTTAATCTGCTCCTGATAGATTTCATATTTACCTCGGCTAGATGCATGACGATTCAGGTCAGCAACCAGCTGTCTGGCATCAACATAGAGCTGCATTTGCTTTTTGATCAGGGTGAAAACCAGCTGTTCCATCTGCTCTTTCTTGATGCTCTTTTTCGTGCAATAGCTGGAATTGTAATGCTCATGCATCGGGCAGATGTACCAATACTGTACTACACCATGATTTTTCTTCTTGCGAATAGCCATGGATTTCCCACATTCACCGCAACGCAGCTTGCCTCGCAAAATGCTCTCCTGATTTCCCTTGGAGTCATATCTACCGATATTGGCACCTTCTGTTTGCTTGACAGTCAAAATTTCCTGAACCGCATTGAAAGTCTCTTCGTCAATGATAGGCTCGTGAACTCCTTTGATGATGATCCAGTCCTCTTTGGGGACTTTCACACACTTGTTTCCTCCCTTATGGAAATGCGATTCATACTTGCCATTCTGGATCCAGCCAAGGTAAATCGGATCAGAAAGCATCCGGCGTAGTGTAGGAAAGAACCATACAGAATCACGGAACTTTGCGTTCTTGACTAACCCCTTGTCATACTTGTAACGTCCCGGAGATGGGATCTCGCGTTCATTGAACTGCAAGGTGATGTTGTGAACCGTGTACCCGTCCAAGATTTTCTGAAACATCTCTCTCACCACGGGAGCAGTCTCCGGATCTATCAGAAGCGCATACTTATCTTCCGGATTTCGCATGTAACCATAGGGAGGCTGACTACCAATGAATTTTCCCTGTGCCTGCAACGATTTCATGGTGCTACGGATCTTCTTGGAAATGTCCTTAGCATACATCTCGTTTGCCATATTTTTCAGCTGAACGCTGATGTCAATGGGCTTTTCAAAAGTGTCTATTCTATCATTGATTGCAATGAACCTGATACCAAAGAATGGAAAAACTTTCTCAATGTACTCGCCGCTCTCCAGATAGTTTCTACCCAGTCGGGACAAGTCTTTGACCATGATGCAATTCACATTGCGGTCTCTGACATCGTTCATCATTCTGGAAAACTCAGGTCTCGCAAAATTCGTACCGGTAATATCATCATCACAGTAAACGTCATAAATGCTGAGTTCCGGCATCTGGGATGCAAAGTCTTTCAACATCTGGATCTGAGTTCCAATAGAGTCTGCCTCGATTTTTCGCTCATTCTCCACGGAAATACGGACATAAATCGCCGTCTGGAACACTCGCTTCGGAGGCATTACCTGAACAGCGCTGCTGCCTTCTGTATTCTTTCTACTTTTTCTCGCCATTTTAGATTGCCTCCTTTTCTGTCGTATTCATTTCTGTGAACTCTGTAATATGCTGAGACAAAAGATCGAATTCTTCTGTGTGACGAAACTTAATCGCCAATCTTTTGCCCTCATAAATCTGAACTTCTTCAATCAGTTCAACCGCTGCAACTCTCGTCAACGTGGTGAGGTTTTTATGCTCGATGAAGTCCTGCATCCATACCTGCTGATCAGTGGAATTATCAAGCAGTTTATCCATTTCTCTGTGAACCTGCTGCATGGCCTCTTCTGAAAAGCGAATGCGTTCTTCGTACTGAGCGCTGATATCAACATAGTCTTCTCTGGATACAATACCTTCCTTCATATCCTCGTAAAGGGAAACCTTCAAACGCCGGAACCGGCTGATTTCCTCTTCAATCTGGTGAAGCCTGTCTTCGGCCTTTTTCAAGTTGATTTTCCGATATGGGAGATTGCCAATGAACTCTAAGCATTCTCTCATTTCAATGACCAACTGTATCTGCTTCCGAAGTAAAGCCAGCACTGTGCTTTCTATTTCGTCTGCCTTCATACGATGGCTACTGCATGTGTGCTGCTGCTTATTCTTGGAACACATATAATAGGAATACTTTTTGCCACCTGACGTGGTGAGCTTCTTGACCATGGGACTTCCACAATCACCACAGACCATTAAACCGGCCAATGGGAAAACCGCTTCTTCCTGCGGAGAAGTCCGGGTATCTAGCATCAAAAGCTGCTGTACCAGATCAAAGGTCTTTTCAGTGACCAGTGGTTCATGATTGTCTCTGACAACACACCAGTCTTCTTTGTCCTTGACTTGCACTGCCTTGACTTTGTAGTTTGGTGTAGTCCGCACCCCTTGAATGAGTGTTCCTATATACAATTCATTGGTAAGGATCCTGCGAACAGCAACCGGTGTCCAAAGGGCTTTTTCTTTCACCTTAAACCCGGATTTGTATTTCATGCCCTTGCTGTGTTTATACTCTAAGGGAGACAGAACTCCCATTTCGTTGAGTTTCTTTGCAATGCCGTCTTGGCTCATGCCGGACAATTTCCACTTGAAGATGTCCTGCACAATAGAAGCCGGGTATTCATCAACAACCAGCTGATTACGTTCCGTTTCAGAGCGCCTATAGCCGTATGGGGCAAAGGCTCCAATGAATTCTCCATTCTTTCGCTTCACGCCAAGGTTACTACGGATCTTGATGGAAATGTCACGGCAGTAGTTGTCGTTGAAAAGGTTCTTGACTGTAATGTTGAACTCGTCCGAAGAATCTCCGGTGATTGTATCCACACCGTCATTGATGGCGATCAGACGAACCCCATAAATAGGAAAAAGACGATCAATATACTTTCCGGCATCAATGTACTCTCTGCCGAAACGGGACAGGTCTTTGACTATGACACAATTAACTAGACCTGCCTTAATATCATCCAGCATAAGCTGAAAGGCAGGACGGTCATAGTTCGTCCCAGTATATCCATCGTCTATACGAACGGAAACAATATTTATTTCTGGTTTGCTTTTGAGGAAATCGAAGATTAACTGCTTCTGATTGGAAATGCTGTTGCTTTCTGCCTTCTTGGCATAAGCGAGATCCAAGTCTTCTTTAGAAAGACGTACATAAACCGCCGCATTGTATGTGGCAGTTGTCGTTGTTGTATTTTGCATAATGCTCACTCCTTTGCTTTTGTCGTAACGCCAACAAAACCAAAGAGTGAATATGCTGTTTTAGCCCAGAAACAGTGTATCACACTTTTCGATTCGATTCCACTGGAAAATTCTCATTTCCAGAAATTACATGGACAACAGCATTTCTTCAAAGTTTTGCTGGAATGTCGGGCCATTTTCTTTGTACACCACTTTCACAGCTACATCTCCCACCCTGAAACAATACGGGTTTTTAATCTTCCGGACGAACTCTTCCATTCTCTCCGAAACCGGCCTTGACTCATCCACCTCGATGGAATTCAGGTCAACCAGCTGGCTGCGGTCAACCGTTCGGATGTCAACATCACGCAGCCTCTGTAAATCAGTCTTGCTTGTGGCAATCGCCTCCATAAGTTTCATCTCCTATCTTCAATGAAATTATTTCCAAATTTCTTGTGTTTTATTCTTTGCGTTTAACAGCAAAAGGATATGGCAGAGCCACCGTCTGGCAGCTCTGCCACATAGTTTTCACCGTTAAAACAGTGAATGTTCATTTCTTAGCGTCATATTTGCAGCTCGCACCCCTGACATGGATCTTGGATCCGGGAATAATCCAGCCCACGCTTGGTCAGCGTGTCATAGTGCGTTTCACTCCCCGTGGTTCTCACCGGGCTGCCGTCTGGGACTTAACCTCGACTCGACAGAAGTATCATTGTGCCACTTGAAGTGCATTGCAGGCAGGCCATACCAATAGGCCTGTTTGGGATCCCTGTAGATCGCTCCCTCATCGAATGAGATCGTGGCGGCAGGAGCCGGGCTGCTTCCTTCAAGCGGAATGTAACTGGATTACTGAACTATTCTGTTTTCAAGCTGCAATATGAAGCGACTTGTTTGTCCCTTCACGTTATAGTGGGGACAGATTTTGCGAAGTTGCCGCAAAAAATCTTAAAATTTTTCAAAAAACTTTTGCCGGAGTGCTTCCACCAGCCGTTCCTTCCTGCGCTGTAAAGTAGTTCGAGGGATCCCCATCTCCTTTGCCAACGCAGTCTCATAGCCATATTTCCCCTCAAAAAGGGCAAAAAGAAACTCCCGATCCTCAGCCGGGAGTTCATCCAAACACTGACGCAGCCTGTCCATAGCAAGGTTCTGAACCACCATCTCTTCTGGATTGCTGCGCTCATCCGGGATTTCATACTCGCCCATACCCTCACCGTCAACCAGAGCATTCAAGCTGTTGAAAACGATGCCTGCTTTTTCTCTGGCTTCCTTGTCTCGGTTGAGCTTTTTCTGCTCGCCATCAAAAAATCTGCGAATTTCTGCAATTCTACTTTCTTCCATGCCTGCTTCTTGGCAGGCTTTCTCGTACCTGTAATTCATCTCGTGATCTCCTTGAATTTGAATTTGATTGGGCAAATCAAATTCAGGAATCACGGATAACGTGCATAATACCACCAGCGCCTCTTCATCGGCTGCCATCCTCCTTAGAGGCACAAAAAAAGAGCCGGAGGTCTTTATCACCTCCAAGCTCTCGTTTTGCGCCGATCTCAGATCAGCCGTGTAAACGTCCAAGACGTTCAAATTACTCTGGCTTCTCTGGAACCGGCAAGATGGCATAAAAACAGCCCCACAGTCCGAAGACGGTGAGGCAGTGTTATCTGGTATTCATATTTCAGAAAGTATGCTGCACCTTGCCAGCATACACATTATAAGGGGTTGACAGTCGGACATTCAGTATGAAAAGTCTCGGACTTTCATCGGAACCTTGTCGGTATTTAGTCGGACTTTCATCGGACAACCACCAGCGTCCTTGGACGGGTTGGCTCATAGTTCAGGCGGCCTTCATTACACAGCTGCTTGACATAGCCACGCACTGTGGATGGAGAGTGATAGCCCATCAGGCCACAAAGCTCCCGGATTGTAGGTGGAAAACCGTTCTCAGCTGTGAACTGCTCAATACTATCCAACAAATGCGTCTTCTTCGTTTCTTTCATCTTGAATCACCTCCCAAGGTAAGTCACTCAGTTCCTCCTGAGTGCTGGACAAAAAGGTTTTCAGCTGCGGGATGGCACCACCCCACATGGCAAGGCCGAACACCATGATGGCTTCTTTCTTGCGGTCATAGTAGCTGCTGCGCTCCAACTGCAACAGTTCCAGCAGCTCAGTCTCGGTGTACTTGAAGCGGTTTAGGTAGCACTTCGATAGGATCTCAAAGTACACCTCGCCATTATAGGGAAAATCCCTGACTTTGAGCATGGCTGTGTCCACCAACTCCACCATCCATTTTGTCTCAAAAAGGCTACGGACAGTATCCTCAAAGCGCTCTCTTTGCTCATCCGGAGCGAAAGTTTCCAGATAGATCAGCGCAGAGTTCAGTTCGCCACCACAATAGCAAACTAAATCTTCATGAACCGCATCTGCTCGGCCAATGGTAGACCAGCAGACATCTCTGTAAATAGCCAGCAATAGCCTAGATTTAGAATTCACCAGCTTTTCGTCAAGCTGGTGTAACCGGCACATCCTCTGGATGCTGATCCTCGCTTGCGTTTGCCGTCTTCCCATTTGTGCCTCCTTCCTTGGCCGCAGCAACATTGAATATAGTCTCTGCCGCACAGCCAATCTTCTTTTCCACATAAACCCTGAGATCAGGATCGGCATTAATCATTTGCAGAACTCTACGGTCACGTTCTGCATATTCCACGGCAACATCATCGTCTCCGTAGTCCTGCATTCCAATGTTGTCATCGCAGAGTTCTTTGGATCGCTGAATAATGTCAGCCAAATCGCCTACCATCAGACAGGATTTGACCAAGATCTCAGCGTACTCCTTTTTCATCTTCGTTGTCAGTTTCTCCAGCATGATGGCCTGATGTGTGTAAGGATAGCCCTGTAAATTCAAGAAAATCCCGTCAATATAGCTGTGACACTCTTCTCGCATATGATGAATAGGTGCTAAAAAGAGCATGGACAAGAAGTTCATAGTCCGAATCGCTTCTGCCTCACTTACACCTTCTTCCGACAGCTCATCCAGATAGGACTGGATAAAGTCGTGAACTGCCTTTGCACCAACATAGTCATCCGTCCGGTGTTTATCAATAAACAATGAGGACAGGCCATCATTCATGGCAAGCTCCTTGAGGATGTGTCTGATAAAAGATGCCTCCTCATCATCAAAGTAAACATTGCCGTTACCACTCTTCAAAGACTCCATGTTACCCCCACATACGGCAACCAGCTTTTGGAATCTACGATAAAGCGTTCTTTCGCTCATGGCATAATGCCCAGTTTTAAGCACGTCCTGAACAAGTTTAGATAATGAAATCTTACTCATAATTTTCTTCCTCCTTGAAGTTTATGTCCCTATTTTACACGATATTGGGAACAAAATCACTGACACAAAAAACGCGGGTTTTTGTCAGTGGTTCTGCTTCGCCTCAACAAACCACTTGCAGTTTTCTTCATAGAACAGGTAATGCTCCCCACCTGCAATCAGGCAGGTATAACGAAGCCCTGTTCCACCGGCCTTCAAGCTGGCTGCCCGCTGGCAGCTCTTCACTCGGTCAATTTCAAACTTTCTTCCATCTTCCCACGTGATCCACAGCGGACGAAGCTGCCCTTCCGGAGTGAATTCAGCTGCCACCTTGACGTAAATCTTCACTTTTGCACTCATCTCTTATACCACCTAACCTATATAGCCAAACCCTCCACGCCGGTACGGTTGCCCTGTTCCATATAGCCCTGCGGGTGTACCGTGTGGTCTTCCTTTGCATTGACCGCAGACAGCTTCTTATCGCAGAACATCAGCCCGCGCTGAATACTGTAAAACCCAAAGCGTCTGCGGATGTCATCCACCGCCTGATCCATCTTTTGCAATCTCTCCCGGTACTCGTTATCGACAAACAGATTCATCTGAACTGGGGACAACGCATCTACCAAGCCTGTAGCACGAACACCGACACTCCTGATCGGCTTTTGCCAACGGTAACTTTCCTTAAAGAGCTGCATAGCCGCATCCGCAATCTCAGCTGTAATGTCGGTTGCCATCGGAAGTTTTCGCTGTCTGGTAAAGCTATACAGCTCATTATCCCTAACCGATATTTCCACTACAGTTCCAGCAAAATTGTTTTCCCGCAGTCTAGCTGACACACTCTCGGACAACAGATAAACAATAATGGAAACATCCTCATCTGAAACAAGATCCCGTGGTGTTGTGGTGCTGTTTCCAATACTCTTGACCGGAGCATGGAAGTTTTCTGCACTTACCGGTGTCTGATCCTCTCCATTAGCAAAGATGCTCAGCACCAATCCCATCTTGCCAAGGCGGCCTTTTAGAAAGTCAGGACTGGCACCGGCCAGATCGCCAATGGTACGAATACCGCAATTATTCAACTTTTTCTGGGTAGCATTTCCGACATACAGAAGATCCTGAACAGGGAGAGGCCAAACCAGTTCCTTATAGTTATCACGGTTGAAGACTGTGATTGCATCAGGTTTTTTATAGTCAGAGCCTAACTTGGCGAATATCTTATTCCAGCTCACACCAATACTGACTGTGATGCCCAACTCGTATTTAACCCGGTTGCTGATTTCTTTTGCGATGGTCAGCCCATCTCCCTTGCAAGAACAACTGCCGGTCACATCCAGCCATGACTCATCAATCCCGAATGCCTCCTGTTGATCCGTGTATTCACCATAGATTTCATGAGCCAGCTTAGAAAAGCGCAGGTACAAGTCCATCCGGGGAGGAAGGAATGTGATGTTGGGGCAGACCTGCTTTGCTTGCCATAAGGCCATTCCTGTTTGAACGCCAGCCTTCTTCGCCAGCTGATCCTTTGCCAGTACAATTCCATGTCTAGCCTCCGGATCTCCACCAACTGCTAGAGGTTTCCCACGTAGTTCCGGATGATGCAGCAGCTCTATGCTGGCATAGCAGCTGTTCATATCTGAATGAAGTATTGTTCTATCCACATGCCCACCTCCTAACTTCTGATAAAATCGGAAGTTTTCTTGTAGGCAGTCTTGACATTCCATAACTTCCGATGTACAATTAACCGGAAGATAACTTCCGATGAGAATATTATACCCGATACCAGAAGTTTGTCAATGGTTAATCGGAAGTTGCAAAAAAATAATTTTGAAAGGCAGGGAAAACACAATGACATTCGGTGAAAAAGTCAAAGAGACTCGATTGGCTCTCAACATGTCACAAGCGGAACTCGCGCAATTAACCGGCATATCGGAGCGTTCTTTATATACCTATGAACAGCTTGGCACCATGCCGCGCACCAGTAATATCAAGAAAATTGCATCTGCACTGAAAGTGTCAGTCACTTATTTAATGGACAAAGACGAAACGGATCCTGAAAAGCATATCGAACAGGATGAGTTTGTCAAAGCTGCCAGAGATGAATTCGGTTCCAAGGGAGCCAAAGAGGCACAGGAAGTTATTCACCGCGCCGGGGCACTCTTCGCAGGCGGGGAGCTGGATGAAGAAGCTAAGGAAGTGTTTTTCCAGTCGCTGATGGAAGTCTATCTGGATTCCAAACAGGCAGCAAGAGACAAATTCACACCTAAGAAATATCGCAAAAGCCGCAAGCGCAGCTCTGAGTCCTGATTATTGGACATTACATTTGAGATAATTAGGATAGAGCAATGTACCAGCATGACAGGAGGTGGTTAGATTGGCTACTACTGCTTATATTGTCGATGTGGTTGAGCAATTAGCGCGGAAATATGGGACGAGAAACCCGTATGAGCTTTGCGATGCATTGGGCATAAAAATCCATTACAAAGACTTGAAGAAAAAACTAAAAGGCTTTTTCTTCTATCAGTCACGTCAGAAGAACATCGTGATTGACTACAATGTCAATAAGATACTGGAACTGATCCTTGTGGCACATGAACTCGGACATGCTGTTTTACATACTGAGATTGCCATGATGCGTGGCTTTCAGGAAATGGAAGTGTTGGAAAAGAGTCAGCAGATGCCGGAAGAAAACGAGGCCAATATATTTGCCGCCGAACTTCTTCTTGATGACGATGAGGTGCTGCAACATCTCAGCGAAGAGTCATTTTTTGAGGCTGCTCGCGCCTTGTTTGTCCCGGCTGCCTTGTTAGACTACAAATTCACCATTCTCCGCACGAAAGGCTATCGGCTCAATACAATGGATGTCCGCAAAGCCAATTTTTTGAAAGAAGATCTTGGCGCGTATGAGGATGCAGACCGTTTCCACGATTGATACGGGAGGAACACATGGAGAAGAAAAATACAGAGCTGGAGAAACTGTTCCAGCAAGAAAATATTTACCCGGTAAAGAAAAAGGCCATTCCTATGCTCAAAGGATTTCAGGATGGCAAGCCCGTTTTCGAGGATGAACCTTATGTTTATTACGATATTGACTTGGAAGCAAAGCAAAAAATACTTTCAGGTAAGGGCTAATACAATATTGAAAGGCATGAGATCATGATTTATATATGTGAAGACTGTCACTTCTTGTGTGAAGACTGTCACTTCTTGTTTTGGAGTGATGTAGAAACTGAACAGTGTCCAGACTGTGGAAAGACAGCTGTTCGCCCTGCTGATGAAGCGGAACAGGCTGAATACTGGAGCTATCAAAAAGAATTTCATCCGGAACAGATAGCTGCCTGTCACTAAATTCAATACAACTATGGGAAGGGAGGAAACCATGCACGATATTTGGAACCCTTGGCACGGATGCAAGAAATGCTCAGAAGGATGTCAGAATTGTTATATGTATTATCTTGATCGAATGCGTAATCAAGATGGAAGTAATATCTACCGTACAAAGAATGGTTTCCGCTATCCCTTACAGAAAAACCGGCAGGGGAAATATAAAGTTCAAAGTGGAGAAATGATTCGTGTTTGCATGACTTCGGATTTTTTCTTAGAAGAAGCTGATGAATGGCGGCCAGAGGCTTGGGACATTATTCGACAAAGACCGGATGTCAAATTCTTTCTTCTGACAAAGCGTCCGGAGCGTGTTGCCGGTTGCCTGCCAACGGACTGGGGCGATGGATGGGATAATGTATTCTTCAATGTGACGTGTGAAAACCAGCGCCGTGCTGATGAACGCATCCCTCTCCTTTTCCAGCTTCCATTCAAACATAAAGGAATTATGACTGCTCCACTCATTGGAGCGATTGACATAGAACAATATCTTCAATCAGGCATCATAGAACAGGTTCTGTGTGGTGGGGAAAATTATGACGGTTCCCGGCCTTGCCACTATGATTGGGTAAAGAAGCTCAGTGAACAGTGCTGCAAATACGATGTAACCTTTGACTTTATCGAAACCGGATCCGTTTTCATCAAAGACGGAAAAACATATCGTCTCCCCGACAAGCAGCTGCAAGCACAACAGGCATTCCGATCCGGT
>RRZU011176509.1_pt1 | contig 14805 bp, 12 predicted proteins | sample 2165561 | NCBI WGS metagenome assembly RRZU01 (sample SAMN10456909, study PRJNA506462) | wastewater metagenome | isolation source: wastewater sludge | place: USA: Moscow, Idaho
CAGGCTTGTGTAGGACAACAATGGGAACAATCCGATAGTTAGCGAACAAATCCAAAACGGACATTAGCTTCCTTTACTTACCTGCAACGTACGAGGCGGGAAACGCAAACTTGAACGACTCAAGACTACCTGTTCATCTCCCGTACATACAGCCGAGAACAAAGGTGCACCGCACACTAGGCCACTGAGCGCCACCCCTTGAACATACGATCCCAAGCTGTTAGACATGATAGAGGCGTGAGTCACACTATTGCGCCAAAGACGGACATCAAGAACTGGTGTCTCCTCAGGAAGGTGGTAGCCAATGGGCTTAGAAGACAAGTTCTCAGCGAACAAAGACAAGGCCGAAGGTAAGGCTGAGGAACTGGTAGGCAAAATAACCGAAGATGATGAGAAGGTCGCCCACGGCAAGGGCAAACAGCTACGCGGCGATGTCAAGAGTGCCGGCGAAAAAATCAAGGACGCCGGAGAAGATGTCGTCGAGGGCGTGAAGGGCCTGTTCGACAAAAAGTAGGCCATCTCTCCTCAAATTGACTTCGATCTTGAAAGGAGACAACCATGGGTTTTCTAGCTTTTCTGCTACTCGGTCTGATAGCCGGTTCAATCGCCAAGCTCATCCTGCCAGGAAGGCAAAATGGTGGCTGGTTCGCGACCCTGATCTTAGGTGTCGTGGGCGCAATGCTTGGAGGATGGCTGGGGTCGGTGCTGTTTAATGCACCATTGGAAGAGTTCTTTTCGATCCAGACCTGGCTTGTCGCCATCGGTGGTTCCCTGATTGTGCTTCTGATCTATGGGGCACTTGTAACCTCGAGAAGACCGTAGAAACGCTGGGTTCTATACAAGGCGAAGGGTCCGCTCCAGATGTGGCGGGCCCTTCGCCTCACTCTTGGGGACCGCAGGCAACCGCGCGTCTATCCCCCGCTCGCAGCCGCGCGGTCATCCGCTGGGGTACCGCCCACAGCCGCTCGGTCATCCCCTGCGCGCCTCCGCCGTAGCCAGAGCCACAGCCCCCGCTATCCCGTCCCCGCCAAACACATAACTGACGTCGCGAGAATCCAGCAGCTCCCGAAGACGCACACCCACCGGGTTGGCGCCTGCGGCAATGCTGCCAACAAGCACTAACGGCGCTCCGTCCGAGGGCGTGTCCCCCACCGCGCTCGCGGTGGCAAACAACTCCTCCGCGGCCTCAGCTGCGATCAGTGTGGCGACCTCGTCACCCAGTTCTACCGCACGATCAATCAGTGGCGCGTATCCGCCCAGATCACGTGGCGGTTTGCGATATACGTCGGCAATCACCTCTGCGCTGGATCGCCCAGATAACACCAAGGCGGTCAGCATCGTCTTCGGCCCCCGCCCAGAAGCGCCATCAAGGCCAGCACGCACAGCCTGCTGCCCCAGCCACACACCTGCACCCCGGTCGCCAAGAAGGTAGCCGTATCCGTCACACACCGCGCCAACTTCGCTGCCGTGGATAGCTGCCGCGACAGCCCCCGTCCCCGCAATCAGCACGCGCCCCGACCGGCCACGTGGCGCAGCACCAGTGGAGAACCCCGACCAGAAGGCAACCACTAGGTCAGACACCACGCGAAGCTGTGTACTAAGTCCAGCCTCAGTCCAGGCACTCTGCGCCGCCGTCTCCAGCACGTCAGGGCTGGTCAGATAACCTGCAAGCCCCGCAACCCCACCGACAACGGCGTCCCGAGTCCCGGCCGGACTTTGGTCGAGGGCGTCCGCCAACACCTGTCGCAACACGGGACCGGGTTCCCCTCCCGAGTTCGGGTTGATACCCCCACCACGCGCCTCTGCCACAATCCGCCCAGCGAGGTCGGCGACGACCACCCGGACCGCGGTTCCACCCCCATCGATTCCGACGACGAGGGCGTCCTCACCGACCACTCTGGCGTGCCTCAAGATCAGCTACGGCGGCGCGCGTATCCTCCAGTGCCTGGATGCTCCGGTCAAAGGTTTGCTGCGCGATCGCTACGAACAGGCAGTCCACAACCGTCAACTGCGCAAGCCGACTACCTGTCGCCCCTGCGCGGAACGTTGTCTCACGTGCCGCAGTGAACAGGGTGCGGTCCGCGAGTTGAGCGATCGGTGAGCTGGGCGAGTTCGTCACAGCCACCGTCTTCGCCCCGCGCGACTGAGCGATACGCAGAGGCTCAATGGTGTCGATGGTTCGACCGGAGTGTGAGAACCCAAAAGCAACGGTTTGTGGCCCCGCAAGCGCCGCGGAGGACACGGACTGGTGGGAGTCAAAAAACGCAAACGCAGTCATCCCGATGCGGTGTAGTTTCTGCTGGAAGTCTGCGGCGACCAGCCCGGATGCGCCCACCCCGTAGATCTCGATCCGGGTTGCGGCAACTACGTCGTTGACGACTGCCGCCAGGTCTCGCAGGGAAAGCGCATTCGTTGTGTCCGCAACGGAACAGGTGTCAGCGTAAGCGATCTTCTTCACCACGGAGTCGATGTCGTCGTCGGGGAAGATGTCTCCGTTCTCAACATCTGGCCCCTGCCGGTCCCGCGCCCCCATCTCGGTTGCAAGTGCCAGGCGCAACGCTGAGTATCCGGAGATACCCAGCGTCCGGCAGAATCGGATCACGGTGGTTTCAGAAGTTGCGGCCTCGCTGGCAAGTACAGAGATCGCCATGCCTGAGACGCGCGCGGGATCTGCGACGATGATCTCCCCAACCCTGCGCATAGCGGGTTGGAGGTCGGGCAGTGCACCGCGGATTCTTACGCTGAGTGGCACTTCGGGGTCCGAGATCATTCTTCCTCCGCGAGCACGTTCTTACCGAACTGGTCAAAACTGCCGCCCTCAGCCATTTCTGCACGCACCGAGTCACGTAGCTTACCGTGGTTGGCCGGGATAGGGGCCGCGCTGAGGAGCAGTTTCGTGTACTTATGTTGCGGGTTCAGGATAACTTCATCGGACGGTCCGCGCTCGACGACCTGCCCCTTGTAGAGCACCATGATTTCGTCGGAGAAGTGGCGCGCGGTCGCGAGGTCGTGGGTGATGTAGAGGACACCCAGGTTATCTTCGCGTTGGAGTCGCGCTAGGAGATTGAGTACGGAGAGGCGAATCGACACGTCCAGCATGGAGACCGGCTCGTCTGCTACCAGATACTTTGCCCCCGGTGCGAGTGCCCGAGCGATCGCAACCCTTTGCCGCTGCCCCCCGGATAGTTCGTGGGGGTTGCGGTCGGCATAGGACTGCGCGGGCTCCAGGTTGACGCGAGAGAGCAGTTCCAGAACCTGTTCATCCACTTCCTCGCGGCTCTTGGCTTTTCCGTGAATCCGCAGCGGCCGCTCGATGTGGTGCCCGATGGTGTGGAACGGGTTGAGCGATGCGAAGGGGTCCTGGTAGACCATTTGCACCAGGTGGAGGTACTCCTGCCCTTTGATTCCCCGAACGGTGGACCGTAGCCCGTCGACGGTGATGTGGCCCCTGGTGGGCTGCTCCAGCCGCATGATGAGCTTGGCGATTGTCGACTTTCCTGAGCCTGATTCACCGACGAGGGCGATGGTTTTGCCGGGCTCTAGTGTGAAAGAAACATCGTCAACTGCTCGCAGGATTGAGGATTTGAAGCCCTTGCGAATCCGGAACTCCTTGGTGACGTGGTCAACGACAAGACTCACTTTCCTACCCCCTGGTTTGCAGTGGAACCTGCTCGGCCCGTGCCGGTGCGAACGAAGTCGCCCTCGTCCCCAAGCAAGCTGGGGAATGAAGACAGCAGCTTCTTCGTGTAATCGTGCTGTGGGTTCTCGTAAATGTTCTTCGAGGTGTTGAGTTCGACAATCTGCCCGTCACGCATGATGGCGATTCGGTCGGAAATCTCAAGGAGTAACGGCAGGTCGTGGGTGATGAAGATGACGGCGAAGTTGAGTTCTTCGCGCAGCCGCATGATCTCCCGCAGAATCCCCCGCTGCACCACGACGTCGAGGGCGGTGGTGGGTTCGTCCATGATCATGATTTGCGGGTTCAACGCCAGCGCCATGGCGATCATGACACGTTGACGCATCCCACCTGATAGTTCGTGAGCGAAGGCGTTGAGCCTGTTTGGGTCGACCCCAACAAGCTCCAAGAGGTGACGAGATGCCTCGGTCTTCTCGGCCTTCGACATGCCTGGACGGTGTGTCTTGAAGACGTCAAAGAGCTGGGCGCGAACCGAAATCACCGGGTTGAGGGCATTCATGGCTCCCTGGAACACCATGGAGATTTTCTCCCACCGGAACTTGCGCAGGCCATCACCGTAGAGGCCGGTGACGTCGATGTCTGTGCCGCTCTTGTCGTGCATGGTCACGGTCCCACCTGTGAGCATGGCGGGTGGTTTGAGGAGCCTGTTAATCCCGTATGCCAGGGTGGTTTTCCCGCAGCCGGATTCGCCGGCGAGGCCGAGGATCTCCCCACGGTTCAGGACCAGTGAGACGTCTCGGACGGCGCGAACAGGCTCTGCGACCTCGTACGTGATCGACATGTTTTCCGCGGTGAGGACCGGGATTTGCTGAGCCATGTACTCGTCGTGTTCCGGGGTTGTTAGCGGCCCCGTATATAGAGTTTCAGTCACTTTGATGCCTTCCCTGCAGAAGCCAGTGTCTTGCGTTGTGCGTCCTTGCGGCGCAGTTCACGTTCAGCTTTGCGGACTGACCGAACTGCGTCGGGTGCGGCACGCAGCTTCGGGTTGATAGTTTCATCAATCGAGAAGTTGATCAGCGATAGGCCGCAACCCAGCAGGGCGATTAGCAGCCCCGGGGGAACAAACCACCACCACGCACCAACGTGGAAGGCGTTCTGTTGGGCGGCCTGATTCAGCATTGTTCCCCAGGTGATTGCCCCGGATGGGCCAAGCCCAAGGTAGGACAGACCGGCCTCGGACAAAACTGCGAGGACAACTGCGGAGAGGAACATAGAGGCCAGCAGTGGCAACAGGTTGGGAAGGATTTCAACCAGGATGATCCGGTATCCCTTCTCACCTGCGGTTCGCGATGCGGAGACGTAGTCACGGTTGCGCAGTGACTTGGCTTGCAGGCGCAGCACGACCGCGGATCCCGCCCAGGAGGTGACGCCGAGGACGAGGGCGATCATCCACATCGAACGGGTTTCCATGTACGCTGCCACCACGATGACCAGCGGCAGTCCGGGAATGACCAGCATGATGTTGGTGACCAGGGAAAGCGCCTCGTCGACAAACCCTCCCCGGTAGCCTGCAACGATACCGAAGAACAGTGAGAACACCACGGCAATAAAGCCTGCTGTTGCCCCAACCAGTAGGGACCCGGCTGCGCCCTCGGCCAACTGGGCGAGGACGTCCGCCCCCAGGTTGTTGGTCCCCAGGAGGTGTGCGCCGGAGGGCGCCTGCATGGGGGCGTTGCCGTACTCGCGCGGATTTTGCGTCAGGAATGGGCCCAGGATTGCGAAGAACACAATCCCGAGTGTCAAGAAAAGGCCGAGGCCGAGCTTGATATCCATGCGTGGAAGCGACCGACGAAGGCGGCCCTTCCTTCGGGAGGACAGCTGCTTCTCAAGGATCTCTTCGCCCTCTGAAAGTGGCGTGGTTGCCTGTGATAGTGCCGCTGAGTCTGTGGTGTCGACCTGGAGTGGAACTCCAGCCAGTACGTTATCTACTTGTTCACTAGACATTGCTACGCGCCCTCGGATCAATGAACCCGTAAACCATGTCCATAATGAAGTTGGCAAGGAGAACGGTGATGGTAATTATCAGGAAGACACCTTGCATAAGTGCAAAGTCCTTGTCTTGAACGGCGGTCATGAGCAGTTTGCCGACCCCGGGGTATGAGAACACCTGCTCCATAACGATCGAACCTGCCACGACGAAGCCGAGGTTGATTCCGAAGGCTGCAAGTGATGGCAACGCAGCGTTGCGTCCCGCATACCAGGTGAAGATGCGACTGTTTCGCAGGCCCTTAGCCTCGGCGGTGACCACGTAGTCTTCCGACAGTGTCGACACCATCATGTTGCGCATGCCGAGCACCCATCCACCCACTGAGGCGATGATGATCGTCAGGGCAGGGAGGAGCCCGTGGTAAATGACGCTGGAAATGAAGGGCCAGCTGAGTTCGGGTCCTGCTGGGAAGGCCCTCATGGAGTAGCCGCCGATGATGGGGAACCAGCCGAGTGAGACGGAGAAGAGGGAGACGAAGATCAGCGCCAGCCAGAAGTAGGGCACCGACTGAAGGAGCGTCATTCCGGGGATGAGGGCGTCAGCGGCGGTTCCGCGCTTCCATCCGGCGAAGGCGCCGATTGCGACGCCGAGGATGAAGGAAATGATGGTGGCAATACCCACCAGCATCAGCGTCCACGGCAGCGCATTGCCAATCAGTGTGGAGACCTGGGCGGGGAACATTGAGCTCGACACACCGAGGTCACCCTTGAAGAGGTTGCCCCAGTAGTTGATGTACTGGTTCCACATCGGTGAGTCATCGGCACCGAAGATGAGGTTGATCGAGTTTTCCATCGCGGGGGTGATCTCACCGCCACGTCGCATGATCTTCTCGATGAAAATGGTTCTGGGGTCGCCCGGCATCAACCGTGGCAACATGAAGTTCAGCGATACTGCGGCCCAAAGTGTGAGCACGTAGAACGCAATTCGTCGCACGTAATATCGCACGCGCCACCGCTCCTTTGCGTGTCTTAGGTAGTCCGGCCACTCCCCTCGCGAGGAGTGGGAGTGACCGGACCTTTTCTATGCTGCGAGCAGCGGTTGTTTACTTGTAGGAAAGCTTCGAGAGGATGTAGGCGGCTGAGACACCATCCCAGGAAGCAGGGAATGCGTACAGGTCATCTTCGGTTGGCCAGCCGGTGAAGTCAGTCTGGTTGAAGAAGGTCTGTGATCCACCGTGGAACAGGGAGATGTAGGGGACGTCCTCGACAATGTTCTCTTGAACAATGGCGTAGGCGGCCTTCAACTGCTCCGTGTCGTTGGTTGTCGCCGCTGCCGCAACGGCCTCGTCCACTGCCGGGTTGGAGTAGCGCGAGTAGTTGGTCTGGTTCGGCTCAAGCGACGTTCCAACCGGCTGCGTGAAGTCGGTGGTGAAGGAGTTGCGGTAGATGGTGAATGGATCTGAAATCGGGGTTCCGAAGAGCGCACCCGTGAACAGTTGGTAGTCACCGGTCATACGACGGTCGGAGTACTGGTCGTTGGTGATGGTACCGTTCTGCAGTTCAATGCCAGCGGCTTTGGCCTGGGAAACCATGAGTTCCGCGGCGGCGTTCTGGTCGGACCAGCCCTCAACCGACTCCAGTTTGATGGAGGCGCGTTCGCCGTCCTTCTCATAGATTCCGTCTGAGCCGAGCGTCCAGCCGGCGGCTTCCATAACTTCCTTGGCCGCTGCCGGATCGGCATCGTCAGGGTTAGTCAGAGGCATGCCTTCTGCAACCCAGGCTTCGTCACGGTCAGGCTTGACGAAGGTTGGCGAGGCCGGCTGTGCCAGGTTGTAGTATGCCTTCTCGTTGATTTCGCCGCGGTTAATCGACAGGTTCAGTGCCTGGCGAACTTCCTTGTGTGTCTGCGCTCCCGTGCAACCGAGTTCCGCATTGCTGCAGATCATCACTACCGTGGGGTTCGGTGAGGCGACATTGAGGTAGCCCAGGTCGTGAGGCTTCACGAGGGCGTCCGGCTGGGGAACGAAGAACGTTGAGTAGTCCAGCTCACCTGCCTTGAAGAGGGACTCGGCCGAGGAGTTGCCGTCGATACCAAGGTACTGAACCCTGTTGATTCCGGGGCGCTCAGCATCCCAGTAGTCGGGGTTAGCAACCATGGTGTAAGCAGCGTCGGTGACGTTTTCGACCATGAAGGGGCCGGTTCCAACGGGGGTGGTGGCATTATCGAAAGTCACCAGATCTGACACGCCGCTGAAGACGTGTTCGGGAACGATGTAGGTGGCGCCGAGAATCGAGTACTCATTGGTGAATGACGGCTGGTTGAAGTGCAACTTCACTGAAGTGTCGTCGATGACCTCCACGTCGTCGACGTAATCCATCTGTACACCCTCGTTGGTGAAGGAGTACTTGATGTCGTCTGAGGTGAGCGGCTCGCCATCATTCCACTTGACGCCGTCGCGGATCTTGATGGTTAGTTCTGTGCCATCTTCACTCCACTCGGTTGATTCACCGAGCAGTGCGATTGGCTCGCGGGCTTCAGCCTTGTTGTAGAAGAAGAGTGGCTCATAAACTCCGCCGAGCGCCGCGTGGAGCGCAGTCGGCGAGTAGGGGTTGAAGTTGGCAACAACTGGTGTTTGTGTGCCAGCAAATGCAATCAGGGTGGGTCCGTCGGCAGCGCCTTCTCCGGACTGACCTGCGGACCCATCTGTGCCTGACCCACCGCCGCCACACGCGGCCAGCAGACCGAGGGAAGCAGCTAAACCAGCAGCGAGTGCTGCGCGCTTCCATTTCCTATTCGGGGACATCCTTGTTCCTTTCGCAGACCCCATCCGAACGACCATTGAACGGTGGGAATAAATGCATTGTATGTAGATTTGTTTCCGACATTCAACCTGTTAGGTCATTTTGTTACGTTTGTGCAACAGATCACCCTGGAAGTCGAGGCCGCGGCAGAGCTGCTGCCAACCGGCTCTAGTAGATCTGAGGCGCAAGATACGGCCGTGGCACGGGTGATCGCGAAATGATTTCGAGGGCGCCACAGCCTCCATCAATCCCATCGCGCAGGACCGGGCTGCCCCAGAGTAGATCGGCAAATGGCCTTCTGACCTGCTCACTCTCCCACTCCGGACGCCTCCAGACAAATTGCTCGCCCGATATTTCGTGAGCGACTTCGAGCATGGTGACTCCCGTGAGAACCGGGCGGAATGCCTCGCGGTCCGTGACATAGAGCTGGCTACCGCACACCGGTTCGCCCTCGTGCTTCTGAAAAGTCGGCACAAACCAAGCGGGACGGAAAGCACCTCCCGGCAGTGAACGCGAGTTCAAAGCTGTCGCGAATGACTCGCGGAGCCAAGGGGCGCCCACCAATTCGAAGGGTCGTGTAGTTCCCCTACCTTCGGACATGGTGGTGCCTTCGAACAGTGCGGTGCCCGGGTAGACCAGAGCGGTGTCAACCGTGGGCAGGTTCGGGGACGGCATCACCCAGGGGAGGCCGGTGTCCTCCATGTACATTTCCCTTGACCACCCCTCCATGGCGATGACTTCGACGGGGGCGGAGGCCAGGCCATCGGCGCTGTCGCGCACAGAACACTCGCGCGCCAACTCTCCGATTGTCAGACCGTGGCGGATAGGGATACTGCTGCGGCCGACGAAACTCTCAAAACCCGGAGCAAGCCCCGGCCCTTCCACGACTGCTCCCGAGAGCGGGTTGGGACGATCAAGCACGTAGAAGGGAATCCCCAGCCGGGCTGCGCTGCGCATGCAGTCAACCACGGTCCAGGCATAGGTGTAGAACCGCGTTCCCACGTCTTGGATGTCTGCAACCAGGGCATCCAGGTTGAGTGCCTCGATCGCTTCATCCAGCTTGTCGTCAGTGAGCCCGTAAGTGTCGAGGACGGGCAATCCGGTCTGGGGATCACGGTCGGCGGATTCCGCGTGGCCCGCCTGGGCTGTTCCCCGCAGGCCATGCTCGGGCCCGAGGATAGCCGCGACCTTCCCATGCTCGCGATGAAGAGCGACCGCACTGAGTTCCAAGTTCGCGAGGATAGCGGTGTAGTTGGTAATCAGACCCCAGCGCTGCCCGGGGACCAGACCGGGGTTTTCGAGCAGGCGTTCCGCTCCGATCTTCACGGGCATGCTACTTTCCTACCTCCTGTGCTGCTTCCAACGTGGTGACCGGCATGGGGAGCCCACCGTGGGGCTTCTCTTTCCCGACGAGGACGTTCCCAGCCGCTTCGATGGCGAAGAGGTTGTCACCGTAGGTGAACAACACCGAATGCTTCTGCGACACGGAGGCCGATTCGTGCGGCGACCTCAGCGCAACCACATGAACATTTAGACCGGCTTGGTCAAGTTCAGCCAGAACCTCGGCGACGGGGAGTGAGTCCTTCCAAGCATCACGCAGGACAACCACGGCCTCGGTTGCATCTTCGGAGGCAGCCGAGTCCAGCCCGCGCCACGGTCCGCCCTCGTCTTCAGTTGCCCCCCATTCCACCAGGGTCACGGAGTGGTCGGCGCCCTCGAGGATCGGCGTGAGGACATCGCCCGGGTTGGCTCCGCGTTTTTGGGGGTCCTTCCCCGGGTGGATGACGAGGACGTTCGAGCCGGGCATGAGGCTCGCTTCCACCGAGGCATCACGCTCAGCAACAGAGGCGGCCGCGGCCGCGCGGGCAAGTTCGGTGTGGTGAGGATTGTCGAAAATTTCGAGATCGGGAATCTGCGGGCTATCGAGGCCGAGCTTCTTCTTGAGCCTGAGGATCCGCGTGGCAGATTTCTCCAACTCAGCGCGATTGAGTCGCCCTTCACGCAATGCTCGTAGCACCGCTTCGTAGGCTTCGGGCAGATCGACGGGCATGAGGATCTGGTCGGCACCTGCCTGGAGTGCCACCACACACGCTTCCGCGGGACCTTCGGGGCGCTCGGCCCCACCCATGTCCATTGCATCGGTGATAATGACGCCCTCGAACCCGAGGTCATGACGCAGCAGATCGGTGACGATCGGGGCTGAGAAAGTCGCGGCATCCTTGGGATCTAGATCAGGGAAGGCGACATGGCCGAGCATGATCGAATCGGCACCGGCGTCAATCGCTGCCTGGAACGGAAGGCGTTCAGTGTTCTCCCACTCTTCCCGAGTCAGTGAGACGGAAGGTAGGCCAAGGTGCGGGTCCGCCGCGGCGCTGCCATAGCCGGGGAAGTGCTTTAGGGTCGAGGCAACCCCGCCCTCGGCTAGTGCACGTGTGACGGTAGCCAACTGGCTTGAAGCCTTTTCAGGGTCTGACCCAGCAGAGCGAATGTTGACACCTGGATTCTCCGAAAGAACATTGACGTCGGCGACAGGCGCGAAGGTTTGGAAAATGCCTACAGCACGCAGCTGTTCGCCGGTGACGTGTCCGACCTCGGCCCACAGCCGGGGGTCGTCGGTAGCGCCGCGCGCCATCGCACCCGGCATGTGTGCAGCCCCCACCCGGACGCGGGCCACCGTCCCGTTCTCCTGGTCGGTCGCGATCAAGAGGGGGATATCCGCAGCGGCCTGCAGATCCAGGTTTGTGGCGCGAATATCGGCGACAGGCTCGTGATCTCCCCCGGGCGGGAAGTAGATAACGGCGCCGAGGTGGTACTGGCGGATGTACTCTTTGAGGCGCTCATGGACTTCTTCTTGAAGTTCCTTTTCAGTTCCACCCCCGAATCCGAGAATATCTTTCGCGGCGTGGCCACCACTTGCCACGCTGAACAACTGTCCTACGAGAACCTCGTCGCTCCAGCCGGACACCTCTGCCAACGCTTGTTCTACTGTCTTCTTTCCCATTGGGCACTCCTTTGATACCAACCTATGAGCCGTAACACCAGTCTCAGAAATTATGGCCTGGCGCACCTGTCTGTAATATAGTTACACATATCGAGTCATTAGTGAAACATTCTTACACCGAGATGGCGTGATTTGCCATCCCTCAGGAGAGGGCACCCATGGAGCTCATCGTCGAGCAAGCCGAGGCCATTAGCGAAGCAACTACGGAGTCTGTGGACCCACGTTATGCAGATCTTGACCTGCTTTCCACACAGCAAATCGTCTCCGCCATGAATCAGGCGGAAATGGAGGTTCCGCGGGCTATCGAAGAAGCAATCCCGCAGATCACCGCCGCGATCGACGCCATAGCTGCGGGCATGAACGAGGGCGGGCGGCTGTTCTATGTCGGTGCGGGAACATCCGGTCGCCTGGGCGTGTTGGATGCATCCGAGTGTCCGCCCACCTTTTCCTCGGACCCCTCGCAAGTAGTGGGAATCATTGCGGGTGGCGAGGAAGCACTTCGCAACGCGATAGAGGGCGCCGAGGACGACTACCAGGCTGGATATGAGGCTGTAAAGAAGTTCGAGCTCAGAGCCACGGACGCGGTGGTTGGGATTGCCGCGTCAGGGCGTACTCCCTATGCACTCGGAGCGGTGGCAGCCGGACGTGAGGCCGGTGCGACAACTGTGGGGATCTCAAACAACTCACCCGCTGTGCTCTCAGATGCTGTCGACTTCCCGATTGAAGTCGTCGTGGGGCCTGAAGTACTGAGCGGCTCAACCCGGCTCAAGGCTGGATCTGCGCAGAAGCAGGTCCTCAATATGATCTCTACGGCGACCATGGTGCGACTGGGGAAGACGTACGGAAACCTCATGGTGGATGTCTCGGCCTCGAACAAGAAGCTGCAGGTCCGGGCGCGGAACTTGGTCATGAGGGTGACGGGCTGTGACAAGCGGGCAGCCGAGGACGCCCTCGCGCTCGCCGACGGCAGTGTCAAAGTGGCATCGGTGGCAATCTTGCGTGAGGTCTCCCCCGCGACCGCACGTGAGCTGCTTGAGGAGCACGGCGGCAACATGAGGGCGGCACTGGGAAACTAGCGCCCGCATTCCCCCTCAGCCTGCGCTGCGCTCCAGCGCTGACCTCAGCGCCCGCATTCCCCCTCAGCCCGCATCGCGCACGGCTGCAGCCAGCACGGAAATGACGCCCAGGTAGTCTCGTCCGCTCCCGCGCGACATCCCGATTTCACAAGTACGGTTGCTTGAAACAAACTTGGTCTCGCCCGCGCGGGACTGCGCCACACTGTCAACTTCGGCGCATTCCGCCCTGGTTGCAGACTCAGTGAGTTCAGGGTGGAGCATTCCGCGATCCCCAGCGAAAGCGCAGCAGCCCCAGGCGTCGGGAACATAGACCTTGCCACTAATCGACTGCATAATGTCGACCACTACTTCAGTGCTGCCGAGGTGGGTAGATGAGCAAGTGGGATGAACAACCGCGAGAGAACCCGCGTCAAGCTTCAAGCCTCTCCCTCGAAGCACGGGCAGGACGTGGTCACGAATGAAGGTCGGACCATCGATGACCTGCAAACCTTCCCCTTTGAGAAGCTTAATGAGACCCTCGGTGCACGACGAGTTATCACAGACGACAGGCAACGAGCCACCACCGGTAGAAGCGTAAAGGGCGGCGACAGTGCGGGCTTGGACGTCCTCGTACCCATTGCCCATCCCTTTCGACGACCAAGGGGTCCCGCAGCACAGCGACTCTATTGAGCGTGGAATGAGGACGCGAACCCCAGCTCGCTCGCAGAGGTACTGGAAGTCATCTTGCAGTGTGTTCGCGCCACCACCTCCGGGCGCAAACATGGCGTTAAGGCAGGAGGGCATGTAGACGGCAACCGGTGATGACGGCACTTGCCCAGACTCTGGGATAACTTCACTGCTACTCGCACGCACCCCTGATCTGCTCCCATCGCTTGCTGAGCTCACATTCAAGCCGAACTCACCACTGCTCGCGCGCACTTCTGCAGCGAACCTACGTGGTGTCAGGTATCGTCTTGCACTCGCCTCACGCGACCTTCCCCCGGCTGGGAGGTCGGGTGTCCACAGCGGCATCTTGTCCTTTCCAAGAACAGCGCGGAGTGCTCGGGTGGTCCCTTCCACTGCCTTGGGTGGAAAGAGTTTTGCGGCGCTCAGGGCCAGACCCGCACCCTGGGTCACTGCGGGCCACGCCTTCGCAGCAGTTCCCCAAACGCCGGTCCATGGCTGATCCGCTTCGTCGCGGCGCTGCTTGCGGACGATATCTGCAGTGTTGATACCAAGTGGGCATGAAGTCGCGCAGAGACCGTCGACTGCACAGGTCTCGGTACCTGCATACTCGTAGGCAGACTGGAGCTGAGTTGCGAGCATGTTGTCGCCTCGCGAGCTTGCAGCCTTGATCTCTCGGAGGGCGACAATCCTGGTGCGCGGCGTTAGTGTGAGATCCTTGCTGGGGCAGATCGGTTCGCAGTAGCCGCATTCGACGCAGCGGTCGAAGAACGGATCGACCTCGGGTGTCTCCTTAAAGTGGCTAAGGTGCTCCCCAGCAGAGTCCCCGGCGATTATGACACCGGGGTTGAGGATGTTGTGGGGGTCGGCGGCTCGCTTGATGCCAACCATGATCGAGTACAACTCGGACCCATACTGTCGTTCAACGAATGGCGCCATAGCGATGCCCGTACCGTGTTCCGCTTTGAGGGAACCACCATTCCTCAACACCAAATCCACCATATCTTCGGTGAAGGTTGCGAGTCTGGTCTTTTCGGCCGGATCCTCAAAGTCTCCGGTCAGCATAAAGTGCAGGTTGCCATCCTTCGCATGCCCGAAGATGACGGCGTCCTCATACCCGTGACGCGACAGGAGCTGTGCCAGTTCAGAGCAGGTTCGGGCAAGCGTGGGCACCGGGACCACAATGTCCTCAAGAAGGGCAGTCACCCCTGGGCGACGCGCTCCGGCCACGGTCGCATACAGACCTTTTCTGACTGACCAGAGCATGGCTCTGTCTTGAGGGTCAGAAGTAAATGAGGCCTTGAGACCCAGAGAAGCGCAAAGGGTGGTCGCCTCCGCGACGCGGGAAGCCAGGGCTTCTGAGCTGTCCTCCTGATACTCGACCAGCAGCGCAGCGTGATCAGTGACGTGCAATGCCGCAATAGAACCGGGGATGGTGTCGAAGGTTTGGGCGACCCGGAGCGAGGTCGAGTCCATGAGTTCGACAGCTGACGCACCACTGTCGACCAGCGCAGGAATAACCTCCGCTGCTCTGACAACGCTTGGGAAAACCCACAGTGCGGTCGCTACATCACCGCGAATCGGGAGAGTGTGGAATGTCGCCTCTGACACGAAGCCCAGGGTGCCTTCGCTTCCGACCA
>RRZU011903562.1_pt1 | contig 14800 bp, 13 predicted proteins | sample 2165561 | NCBI WGS metagenome assembly RRZU01 (sample SAMN10456909, study PRJNA506462) | wastewater metagenome | isolation source: wastewater sludge | place: USA: Moscow, Idaho
ATTCGCAAAAAGCCTATTTAGATTCTCGTTACAAGGAAGAAGATTTTCCGGTAACCAATCAATTGGTAAAAGAAGTGCTTTCGTTGCCAATGCATACCGAACTGGATGATGAACAAATTAAATTTATTACAGACAGTGTTTTAGAATTTTTGAAATAATCTAGAGGCGCAAGGTATCGCGTCTTTTTTATAAAGAATATTAATAAGATGCTATCTTTTGCGTCTGCATCTAAAAAAGGGAACGATGAAAATATTAGTTACAGGAGGTTTGGGTTTTATAGGGTCTCATACCGTAGTTGAATTGCAAAATGAAGGATATGAAGTTATTGTTGTAGATAACTTGTCAAATACTTCATTGGATGTCTTGGACGGAATTCAGAATATTACAGGTAAAGTTCCGGCTTTTGAAAAATTAGATTTGCGCGAAAAAGAAAAAGTACAGGATTTTTTCAAAAGACATCATGATATTTCAGGTGTCATTCATTTTGCGGCTTCAAAAGCAGTGGGTGAAAGTGTTGAAAAACCGTTGTTGTATTATGAAAACAACATCAGTGCGTTAGTTTATGTTTTGCAAGAATTACAGCAAAAACCCGAAGCCAATTTCATTTTCAGCTCGTCGTGTACTGTTTACGGTCAAGCCGAAAAAATGCCAATTACTGAAAATGCTCCAGTACAGCAGCCAATGTCACCTTATGGGAATACCAAAAAAATAGGAGAAGAAATTATCATTGATGTGGCTAAGGTAACCAATATCAATGCAATTTTATTGCGTTATTTTAATCCAATTGGATCTCATCGCTCAGCGGAAATAGGAGAATTGCCTATTGGAGTTCCTCAAAATTTGGTGCCGTTTATTACGCAAACTGGTTTTGGCTTGCGAAAAGAGCTTTCTGTTTATGGGGATGATTACCCAACTCCAGACGGTACAGCGGTGCGCGATTATATTCACGTAGTTGATTTGGCAAAAGCCCATGTAATTGCTTTGCAACGCTTATTAAACAAAAAAAATACAACTAAAGTAGAAACGTTTAATTTGGGGACTGGAACTGGAAGTTCTGTTTTAGAAGTCATTCATACTTTCGAAAAAGTAAGTGGTAAAAAACTGCCTTACAAAATTGTTGGTCGTAGAGAAGGGGATATTACTTCGGCTTACGCCAATACCGATAAAGCGAATAATGTTCTAGGATGGAAAGCAAAATCCACGCTTGAAGAAGCGATGGCAAGTGCCTGGAAATGGGAACAGAAAATTAGAGGTTAGATAGTATACGTTATATTTAATGAGAATCCCATATTATCAAAAGATAGTTTGGGATTTTTTTTTGTAAATTTGTTTCACTAAAGCATTCATTATGAACGATAAAAAAGCAAATTCAAGCAAAGCTGAAGAACCAATTACGGCTTACAAAACCACTTCGAAGCAAAATGGTATTGGAGAAAATTTCGATTTTGATAAGGAGTTGAAAAATGGATTTACATCTGAAGAGTTTCTATCTGAAATGAAGAAAAGAATAAGTAAGTATCCTTGGAAAAAATAATTTATAAAAATCATATTTTAGATTATTTCGATGATTTAGTCTATTTGCTTTTCAAAAAAGAATACTTTTCTTATCAAGAAAATGCAGATAAGTATTTAGAAAAATTAGTGGAATTTGTTTTTCTTAATATTAGAAAATTTCCACAACGAAAAACTCCTCAAGCATTAAAATATCTTGGTTCACAGTACATTTTTTACAAATCCAATAAACGAACAACTTGGTATGTTTTTTTCGAAAAGTCGGGCGACGATTATTTGATTACAGGAATCTTAAATAATCATTGCGAAGAAGCAAATGATTTATAGAAAAAAAATCCTCATAAAAATCTATTTATGAGGTTTTTGTAATTGTAAAAATAGTTATAATTGAACACTAATTTTATGCATTTGCTGTCGCAGCTTCCTTGTCAATTTTTCCAATTAAACCAGCTAATACTTTTCCTGGGCCTACTTCCGTAAATAAAGTGGCGCCGTCTTGTATCATTTGTTGTACAGATTGCGTCCATTTTACCGGAGCAGTCAATTGGATAATCAAGTTTTTCTTGATTTCCTCTGCTGATGAAACTGCGCTAGCAGTTACATTTTGATAAACTGGACAAATAGGAGTAGAAAACGTAGTTGCTTCAATAGCTGCCGCCAGTTCTTCACGAGCTGGTTCCATCATTGGGGAGTGAAAAGCACCGCCAACTGGCAATAATAAAGCCCGTTTTGCTCCAGCTGCTTTCATAGCTTCACACGCTCTTTCAACCGCAGATATTTCTCCAGAGATTACTAATTGTCCTGGACAGTTATAATTTGCAGCCACAACAACGCCGTCAATTGAAGCACAAACTTCTTCAACAATGTTATCCGCTAATCCTAAAACGGCTGCCATAGTAGATGGTTTTATTTCGCAAGCCTTTTGCATGGCCAGAGCTCTTTGTGAAACTAATTTTAACCCGTCTTCAAAAGACAAAGCGCCGTTCGCCACTAATGCCGAAAATTCGCCTAAGGAGTGTCCAGCTACCATTTCAGGTTTAAAGTCTTCTAAAGTTTTTGCTAAAATTACCGAATGCAAGAAAACGGCTGGTTGTGTTACTTTTGTTTCCTTCAATTCTTCGGCTGTTCCTTCAAACATGATGTCTGTGATGCGGAAACCTAAAATTTCGTTGGCTTTTTCAAACAATTCTTTTGCTAATGGAGAATTTTCATATAAGTCTTTGCCCATTCCCGTGAATTGTGCACCTTGACCTGGAAATACGTATGCTTTCATGTGTCTAATTTAAAGATTGAAAAATGTATAGATTGAAAAATTAATTTCAATCGGTATGCAAAAATACTATTTTTTGTGGTATTGTAAATTATGGTTCCTGTTTTCTTTAAAAACAGCAGTTTTAGGAGTGTAACATTTATACCTATTCAAAGACTAATGTTGAAATATATAAAGTTTGATTCTCATGAAAAAAATCTTCTCAATTTTTTTTTTACTTCTTTTTGGTTTTTTACTTTTTTACATCAACTTACCAGTAATTAATTACGGATTTACTGGTTTCGCTATCATATTATTGTTGTTGGTTATTCTTGGGATTGTATTTTCTCTTGGCTTAATCGTTTTACAGAAAACGAAGCAAGTCAAGATTGTCAACAGACCTAACAAGTTTTTATATGTTTTGATAGGAGTGCTTCTAGTGTACTGTATTGTACTTCCTTTTGTAACCAGCCTAAAAGTATTTAGAAGTGATTCGTTCCAAAAATTAATAGGTAAAGTTAATAACGGGCAAAAAATAACCAATCACATTGCTCCAATTTCTATTGATAAAATCCGAGTAGTCGATGAGGAATTAGCGCATCTTTTGGGGGAGAAAATTTTGGGTTCACAACCCGCTTTGGGAAGTCAAGTAGAATTGGGTGATTTTTGTATTCAAAAAGTAAATGATAATTTGTACTGGGTGGCGCCATTATTACATTCAGGTTTTTTAAAATGGTTAAATAATCAAGATGGAACCGCAGGATATGTCATGGTTTCTGCAACTAATGAACGAGACGTAAAGTTAGTTCAGCATGTGAATGGTACGGCTATTAAGATTAGATACCAACCGAGTGCTTATTTTGGAAGTGACTTGCATAGACATGCTTATTTTAATGGGAATGCTACCGTTGGCTTGACAGATTTTAGCTTTGAGATTGATGATACTGGGAAACCGTTTTGGGTTATTACCAAATATGTCAAAAAAATTGGTTTCTCAGGAAAAGAAGCGACAGGAGTTATTGTAGTTGATGCGCAGTCTGGAGTTATCAATGAATATTCAATCGCTGAAACGCCAAAATGGGTCGATCGAATTCAGCCTTTGGATCTCATCGAAGATCAATTGAACGATTGGGGTGAATATGTTCACGGGTATTGGAATTTTGCTAATCAGGACAAACTCCAAATTACGGAAGGATTGACATTAGTTTACGGAGAAAACAATAAATCCTATTGGTATACCGGATTAACTTCGGTGGGAAAAGATGAATCGGCGGTCGGTTTTGTATTGGTGGACACCAGAAACAAAGAAACTACCTTTTATAAACAGAGCGGCGCAACGGAATATGCGGCTCAAAGTTCAGCTCAAGGAAAAGTTCAGGAGAAAGGATATAAGGCTTCGTTGCCTATTCCGTATAATATTAATAACATTCCTACCTATGTGATGACGCTTAAAGATGCCGGTGGATTGGTCAAAATGTTTGCCATGGTTGCCATTTCAGATTATACAATTGTGGGCGTGGGCAATACGATGCGAGAAACCTTAACTTCGTTTAAAAACGTTTATAATATGGCGGATAATAAAATAAATCCGAATAGTGTTTCCAATAAAAAATCACTAAAATCAATTGTAACTCGAATTCAGAATGATGTGAAAAACGGGAATAGCTTTTATTATTTTAAGGTAAAAGACTATCCGAATATCTTTGTAGGTTCTTCACAAATATCCTATCAATTGCCGATGACAATGGTTGGAGACAGCATAAAGATTTCCTTTGATATAGATTTGGAAGAGGTAATTGATGTTTCAAGTTTTGAGAATATCAATTTGAAAGCGAGTATGAAATCGAAATAAATTTTAAAGAGCTCAAAGGAATTCCTTTCAGCTCTTTAAAATTTATTTTTTTGGTAGCACTTTAAATGAAGTGGCTTTGAATCGGTTGCCAACTACTTTACCAACTACCTCAGCTCTTCTTATTACAGCACAAAAACCGTCGTCAGCATGTGCGTCACCGTGGGAGTCAATTGAACTACCGTCAACAAAATAGGTTTTTCCGTCGATGCGAACGGCTAAATCGCAGCCGTGTCCTTTCATATCAAACTGGCATTGTCCGCAGGCGGCTTCTACAATTTGAGTTTTTGATTCCTCTTTTTTATCTTGGGCACTTATTGTGGCTGTGATAAATAAAAATGTTACTAATGCTATTTTTTTCATGATTGTGGATTTACTTGTACTAAGGTAGCTGTTTTTTTTGCGCGTTCCACAATTTCTTCTATTGGAGTTTCTAAAATGTCATTAACCAGCGCAACGCCCATTCTTCGGTACGGTCTTGAGGTAGGTTTACCAAAGATTCTGAAGTCCGTTTTTGGTAAAGCTGCAATTTTTTCTAAACCAGTATAAGTAGGGTTTTCTGAATTCTCATTAGCCAAAATTACGGCACTTGCTCCAGCTTTTTCTAAAGTAATTTCGAATATGGGTAAACTTAAAACAGCACGCAAATGCAATTCGAATTCATTGAAATTTTGTGTTCTAGCTAAAGTTACCATTCCTGTATCGTGTGGGCGAGGCGATAATTCCGAGAAATAAACACCATCATCCGCCAAGAAAAATTCGACTCCAAAAAGTCCTGCACCGCCTAAGGCTTCGGTGACTTTTTTAGCCATGTCTTGCGCTTCATATAAATCCTTGTCGGAAATTCTCGCAGGTTGCCAGCTTTCCATATAATCACCACGTTCTTGTCTGTGGCCAATGGGCGCACAAAACAATGTTGGATTATTGTTTTGTACCACGGTTAATAAAGTAATCTCCGAATTGAATTTGACAAAGGCTTCTACAATCACTTCCACGACATCTCCGCGGGAGCCTTCCACGGCATATTCCCATGCTTTTTTGATATCCGCTTCGGTTTTTATGGTGGATTGTCCTTTTCCGGACGAAGACATTAACGGTTTTACCACGCAAGGCATTCCAACGGCTTCCACACCTTTTTGTAATTCTTCGGCAGTGGTGGCGTAGCGATACTTGGCAGTTTTTAAACCTAATTCTTTAGACGCTAAATCGCGAATCGCTTTCCTGTTCATGGTAAAGTTAGCCGCTTTCGCCGAAGGGACTACGGTAATTCCTTGCTTCTCGTAATCATAGAAACGCTCGGTGCGAATGGCTTCTATTTCAGGAACGATGAAATCTGGTTTGTGTTTGGCGACGATTTTGTCTAACGCGTCTCCGTCCAGCATATTGATGACTTCAAAATCATGGGCGACTTGCATTGCTGGAGCATTTTCGTAACTATCTACTGCAATTACGGTTTGCCCGATGCGTTGTGCAGCGATTGCAAATTCTTTTCCTAATTCGCCTGAGCCTAGAAGTAGTATTTTCATGAAAAAAAGTTTAATGATTGAAGTTTAAAGTTGTGTACGGTTGCGAATGCCATTTAAAGCTGAAACAAAAATACTGTTTTTTGAAATTTTTGTAAATGTTTTTTCGCTAATTATTTTTAGATATACTACAAATAACAGGGTTTGATTACGGTTGAATTGCCGTTGGTTTTAACCAACGGAGTTTACAATTTTGTACACTATTGGCTTTAGCCAAAACAGATGATTTCTTTTGGCTAAAGCGAATTATTTTAGACATTGTAATCCGCTGGTTAATCCAGGGACAATTAATAATAAATAAGATTGTGATTTCAATCATTAAGCCCGACTCGTTTTTTCAGCGGGACAAACGAAAAAAAATAGTTTAAAGTGTAAAGTGGTAAAACTTTAAACCTTAAACTATTTTGAAATTTTATACTATTAGTAGTTAAGCCACCGCTTCTTTGATTCGGCGTAAGGCTTCGATTAACAACTCTTCGCTTGTTGCGTATGAAAAACGGATGCAGTTTGGGTTTCCAAAGGCGTCACCGGTTACAGTTGCGACATTGGCTTCGCTCAAAAGGTACATAGAGAAATCATTGGCATCTTTGATAAAAGTTCCTTTTAATGTTTTTCCAAAGAAAGAAGAAACGTCTGGGAATACATAAAAAGCACCTTCTGGAACGTTAATTTTCACTCCTGGAATGTCTTTTAATAATCCAACTACTAAATCTCTACGGCTATGGAAAGCGTCAATCATGTGTTTTAAAACGCTTGGATCCGCATCAACCGCTGTAATGGTTGCACGTTGAGCAATACTGTTAGCACCACTTGTTACTTGACCTTGAATTTTAGTACATGCTTTTGCGATGAATTCTGGTGCGCCAATATATCCAATTCTCCAACCTGTCATTGCGAAAGCTTTGGCCACTCCGTTTACCGTAATGGTTCTTTCTAACATTCCTGGGATAGATGCTATGCTGCAAAAAGTCCCTGAGAAATTGATGTGCTCATAGATTTCATCGGCAACAACATATACGTGTGGGTGTTTTTCTAAAACTTTGGCTAAAGCCGTTAATTCTGCTCTGTTGTATACAGAACCACTTGGGTTACAAGGTGAGCTGAACCACATCATTTTTGTTTTTGGCGTAATGGCTGCTTCTAATTGCTCGGGTGTGATTTTGAAATCCGTATCTACAGAAGTAGGCACTTCTACAGGAACTCCACCAGATAATTTTACAATTTCGAAATAAGAAACCCAATAAGGAGCTGGCAAGATTACTTCGTCACCATCGTTAAGCATTACTTGCGCAATGTTGTATAGGGATTGTTTTGCGCCTGTTGAAACAACAATTTGAGATGGTTTATAATCTAAATTGTTATCTCTTTTGAATTTTCTGCAAATTGCTTCTTTCAGTTCTACATATCCTTCTACTGGAGAATAAGTGCTGTAATTTTCGTCAATCGCTTTCTTAGCCGCTTCTTTGATGAATTCTGGCGTATTGAAATCAGGTTCGCCTAAGCTTAAGCTGATGATGTCTTTTCCTTGTGATTTTAATTCTCTGGCCAAAGCTGCCATTGCTAATGTTTGAGACGTAGATAAATTGTTTATTCTATCGGATAATGGATTCATTTTTTAATAGGTTGGAGTTAGTTTTATTAAAATTGTTCTGTTTCCTTGAGATGTATTGCATCTTTAGATGTTGTTTGACTAGGTAAGTTCTGGTTTCATTCCTAAAGTTTTCAAATGCTTGAAGTGAGCAATAACGGCGCTTCGCATTGTTTTGTATTCATAATATGGCAAGTTGCATTCCTGAGCAGTTTCTTTTACAATTTTTGCAATTTTACCATAGTGTATATGACTGATATTTGGGAAAATATGGTGCTCAATTTGGTGGTTCAACCCCCCAGTGTACCAGTTTACGATTTTGTTTTTTGGAGCAAAATTAGTGGTAGTATACAATTGGTGAATGGCCCAAGTATTACTCATCTCCCCTAATTCATTTGGAGTTGGATTAGTTGTATCTTCCACAACGTGTGCTAGTTGGAACACAATACTTAGGATCAAGCCAGCTGTGTAATGCATAACGAAGAAACCAATTAATACTTTCCACCATGTAATTCCAATAACGATTGGTAAAACAATCCAGATCGAAACGTAAATTATTTTGGTAATAATCAATGTTGTCCAAAGTGTTTTTGGGCTTTTTGCTTCTCCATATGATAATTTTCTTTGTAAGTATCTTCTCATCTGTTTGAAATCAGTGGTAATAGCCCAGTTGAACGTTAATAATCCGTATAAGAATACAGAATAATATTGTTGAAAACGGTGAAAATTACACCATTTTGCTTCTTTTGTAAAACGGATAATGCGTCCAGCATCTAAATCCTCATCGTGACCTGGAATGTTTGTGTAGGTATGGTGTAGTACATTGTGTTGCACTTGCCAGTTGTATACGTTTCCTGCTAATACATAAATGGTTCCGCCCATAAATTTGTTGATCCAATTTTTATTGGAATAGGAGCCGTGATTTCCATCGTGCATCACATTCATTCCTACTCCAGCCATCCCAAATCCCATAACGATGGCTAACAGGAGATATGCCCAAAACGGCATGTCAAGGGTTAGAATTAAAAAATAAGGCGCAAGAAAAACTGAAAATAGAATTATGGTTTTTAAATATAGTTTCCAATTCCCTGTTTTTTGAATGTTATTTTCTTTGAAGTAACTGTTAACCCGTGAGTTGAGTGTTCTAAAAAACTTAAGGCTATCTTGCTTAGCAAATGTTGGAGCAGCGTTATTCATATAGTTTTAATAAAGTTCAAAGGTAAGTATTATAAATTTTTGGATATATAAAATTGAGATAAATATTTTAACTCTAAAGTATTACTTTTGTTAAAAAATTAATAGATGGACGAGATTCTTAAGTATTTTCCTAATTTGACTGCTATTCAGAAAGAACAGTTCGAAAAACTGGATTTTTTATACCATGATTGGAATGAAAAAATCAATGTTATTTCGAGAAAAGACATTGATGCTTTGTATACCAAACATATTTTGCATTCGTTAGGGATAGCCAAAATTATACAATTTGAACCTGGTACTTACGTACTTGATGTGGGTACTGGTGGTGGATTTCCTGGAATTCCATTGGCGATTCTTTTTCCGGAAACCCGTTTTTATTTGATTGATGTTATTGCCAAGAAGATAAAAGTGGTTCAGGCTGTTGCCGAAGGATTGGAATTAAAAAATGTAAGAGCTGAGCAAATGCGTGCCGAAAATGTGAAAGGAGATTTCGATTTTATCGTGAGTCGCGCCGTAACCAATATGCCGGATTTTGTTTCTTGGGTGGAAACCAAGATCAAAAAGAACAACAAACACGAATTGAAAAACGGAATTCTTTATTTAAAAGGAGGCGATTTATCCGAAGAACTAAAGGATTTTCCAAAAGCTACAGAATACAATTTAGCTGATTTCTTTGAGGATGAGTTTTTTGAAACGAAGAAAGTGGTGCATTTGCCACTAAAGTTTGTGGTGTGAAAGCTTCTAGTGTAAGTACTGTTTTAATCTTTTCAATGTACTTCTTTGTTCTTTTGACACGCTGGAAGTGTCCCACTAAAATTGCTTTCGAGTGTTAGGATTCCTCCTTCGTCGGAATGACAAAGTTGTAAAAATAAACCCCATAAGATTTCAAAATGATTTGAAATTTATGGGGTTTTATTTTTAGTTTCCCTTTCGGGGGTTAGGGGGATTTATTCTCCTAAAAACGGGTATCTGTAATCTTCTGGAGTTACAAAAGTTTCTTTGATTGTTCTAGCTGAAGTCCAACGCAATAAATTTTGCATAGAACCAGCTTTATCATTAGTTCCTGATCCTCTTGCTCCACCAAATGGTTGCATTCCTACAACTGCTCCTGTTGGTTTGTCATTGATGTAAAAGTTTCCTGCGGCATTTTGTAATGCCACTGTAGCCTCTTCAATTGCGTAACGATCTTGACTGAAGACAGCACCGGTCAAAGCATACTCCGAAGTAGTATCTACTAATTCTAATGTTTCCGCCCATTTTGCATCTTCATATACATAAATAGTTACTACAGGTCCGAATAATTCCGTTTCCATTGTAGTGTATTTAGGATTTGTTGTCAAAATAACCGTTGGTTCAATGAAATATCCTTTAGATTTATCATATTTCCCGCCAATAATTACTTCAGCATCAGTATCTTTTTTAGCTTGGTCAATAAATTTTGCTAATTTGTCAAATGAAGTTTCAGAAATAACAGCAGTAATAAAGTTGCTCATATCTTCTGGAGAACCCATTTTCATTGATTTCAAATCAGCTTCTAATTGGTTTTTAACAGCTGGCCACAAACTTTGTGGAACATACACACGAGAAGCAGCGCTACATTTTTGACCTTGGTACTCAAAAGCACCACGAGCAATTCCTGTAGTTACTTGTTTGGCATTGGCTGATGGATGTGCAATTATAAAATCTTTCCCTCCAGTTTCTCCCACAATTCTTGGGTACGTTTTGTATTTGCTGATGTTTGTTCCAATTTTTGCCCAAATATCATTAAAAACTCCTGTAGAACCTGTGAAGTGAACTCCTGCAAAATCTGGACTGGCTAATAGTGTTTCGGTTACCATTCCTGAATCGCCCATAACCATGTTGATGACACCATCAGGCAATCCTGCTTCTTTGAAGATTTGCATCAATAAATTTGCTGAATATACTTGAGTTGCTGCTGGTTTCCAAACGACTACATTCCCCATCAATGCTGCACTTGCTGGCAAGTTTCCTGCAATTGCAGTAAAGTTAAAAGGAGTAATAGCGTACACAAAACCTTCTAATGCTCTGTATTCAACGCGGTTCCACATGTCTGAATTAGACTTAGGTTGTTCGTTGTAAATTTGTGTCATGTATTCTACGTTGAAACGCAAAAAGTCAATTAATTCACAAGAAGCATCTATTTCAGCTTGATAAATTGATTTAGATTGTGCTATCATTGTAGCTGCATTGATTTTGGCTCTGTAAGGTCCGGCAATCAACTCAGCTGCTTTTAAGAAAATAGCAGCACGTTGTTCCCATGCCATATTTGTCCATGCTGTTCTGGCTTTCAGTGCGGTTGCAATGGCTCCTTCGATATGGGGTTTTTCAGCTAGATGGTAGGTTCCTACGATATGCTGGTGATCGTGAGGTGCTGACATTGTTTTAGTATTTCCCGTTCTAATCTCTTCGCTTCCGATGTAAAGAGGAACGTCAATTTTAGAATTCCACATTGTTTTGTAAGCTGCAAGAACAGCTGCTCTTTCAGGTGAGTTAGGTGCGTAGCTCTTTACGGGCTCGTTTACTGCTTTTGGTACATGAAAAAATCCTTTTAACATATTTGTATACTTATAAAATTAGAAAATCTGAGTTGTGTGTTTTTAAACAAAAAACAAAAGTACGAAGGATTCTCTAAAGAAAAGCCGTTTTTTGCTGCAAACTAAACGTGACATTTATTGATAGTCGTGATGTAGCCCTGATAGAAATGAAAAGCTTTTTGTGGTCTCGTTATATTTTTTCTTGTAAAACAAGAGCGACTTTAGAAGCTCCTTGTTTTATTTAGAAAAAAATAAAGGAGACAACAAAAACTTGAAATGGATAGCAGGATAAGCTTCTAAAAAAAAACTAAAATAAGGACTAGTTTAAAGCAAAAGGGGCGCATAATCTAAAAGCTGGCACTATTACCTTGAATTTTTTTGTAGAGGTGAAGTTAATCATGTTGAAATGTCCTTTCATTGCGCCATACGGGGATGATAGTAAGCAACCAGAACTATAGGTATGAAACTCACCAGGTTTTAAAACAGGTTTTTTCCCAATTACGCCTTCTCCGTCAACAACTTCAATATCGTTTAAGGAGTCAAAAATTTCCCAATGGCGAGAAATCAATTGGACGGAATCCTTGCTGTGATTTTCAATAGTGATTTCGTAACTAAAGGCAAAGTGAATCATATAGTTTTTGAAGTAAGTGCCTTCAAAACTAGTTGATACCGAAATTTTTATACCTCTTGTTATTTGCGAGACCATGATAAATGGATTAAAGCGTTTATTATTAACAAATTTACATAAAAACGGCGTCGTTTTGATGAATTTTTGAAAATTTTTCTAGTTAATTATATTTAATGAATTTGCTGTTCCTTTCCCAATAACTCTATCATAACGACCAATACTTTCCTTGTAATACACTAGTATTGTGTAGTCATTTTCTGTTTGATAAAAATTGCCGTCAATTGCATTCTCATCGTCAATAACTCCTTTGTCATCGGCTATGATGTATTTGAAATTTGTAAATCCCTGTTTAATTAAAATTGCCTTTTCGTAAATTCCTTTTTTGGGATTGTAGTCCATTTTATATTCTGGAGTCAGGTTGTAATTATTGAACATTCCACCAACATAAATATTTTTTTTTAGTCTAAAAGTAGGGGCAGAAAGGCTGAAATAAACCCAGGCATAATCTGCTTCGATTTCTCCGTTGGCGGCATTTATATTATTCACAACAAAATCGCCATTTATATCTTGGCTATAGGAGTATGGAAAGTTTTCTCGGGCTGCACTTGTGTATAAATAGGAACCGTAAACAGCAGTGTTAGCATCAATTCGCGCAACATTATTACTTGCAGATCTGATGTCTTTGTTTTCAAAATACAAAAATTCATTTCCTGCCCAAAACTGGGTTTGGGTGTCATATTTGTAAATCAAATCATTGCCAATTGTATATTGCGGAATTATATTTTTTATACCACTATTAAGTTGTCCGTTTTGAAGCAAAAGTACTTTGACGTTTTTCAACGGATTTTGAAAAGTAATTGTACTTGATTTAATAGTAAAATCTAAATTGTGTTTCATTCCGATGTTGGCTACTGTTCGGGCTCGTTTGACTTGAATGGGAACTGTAGCCAGATCTTCAAATAAAATAAGTTTTCTAGAAAATACAACTTCTTTATTTTCGTCTAAAACTTTAATCATGTAATTCCCGCTGATCTTTAATTGTTGTGTAAATTGATTTGGAATGGCTAATTTGTAATGCGAGTAGATTTGTAAGGTATTAAATGAATTGGTATAATCCTGAATTCTTTGGTTGTCAAAGCCTTGTAAATATTCGTTTTTCGAAATTCCTGAAGGATTCCAGTTGTAATCGCAATGAATGATTTCGTAATAATAATTAGCCTCATTGCCAAAGAGGTCGTCAAATTGCAATTGAAATCCATCTCCTAATTTTAAAATTGGAATTATATTTCGTTCGTTTTGAACAAATGAAATAGTCTTGATATAATATGGTGGAGTGACTTCTTTTTCTGTTTGTGCAAAAGAAATGTTGAGGCAAAATACAGTGAGAATTAGAGCGACTATTTTGAGAAAAGATTTTTCCATTTTGTAGGACTTAAGATTATGTAAATATAACGATTACCTTTTGGTTTTGGTAAGTCTTATTTTTTGAATTTATCTTTTTTTTGTGAGTAATATCTGTTAATTTTATCTTAAATTGTTCTGTTTGTAAATTCTTACTAACTAGTTTTACCTTAAATAAACGAATCCTATGAAAAAAATCAACAATTTAGTATTTGGAATACTACTGTTTCCTTTAGCTGTTTTTGCACAGCAAATGGATTATTCAAAAGCAATTCCTTTTGATCCTAGTGTGAAAACAGGCAAGCTTGAAAATGGCTTAACCTACTACATCAAGAAAAATGCCAAACCAGAAAAAAAAGTTGATCTTAGACTGGTTGTGAATGCTGGTTCTATCCTTGAAGAGGATGATCAGCAAGGATTGGCTCACTTTATGGAGCACATGTGTTTCAATGGGACCAAGCGTTTTCCTAAAAATGAATTAGTCGATTATTTGCAAAGTATTGGTGTAAAATTTGGGCAACATTTGAATGCGTATACCAGTTTTGATGAAACAGTTTATTTTTTACCAATTCCATCTGATAGTCCTGAGAAATTAGAAAAAGGATTTCAAATTATCGAAGATTGGGCTTTCAATACCGTTTTGACGCCAGAAGAAATAGATAAAGAAAGAGGCGTAGTTTTAGAAGAATACAGATTGGGTTTAGGTGCTCAAAAAAGAATGTTAGGCCGTTATATTTCAAAAATGATGCATAAATCACATTATGCGGAGCGTTTGCCAATTGGTCAAAAAGAAATTTTGGAAAAATTCAAACACGAATCGTTAATTAACTTTTACAAAGATTGGTATCGTCCAAATTTGATGAGTGTAATTGTTGTTGGTGATATTGATGTTGCCGAAATGGAGAAAAAAATCATTTCTCATTTTTCAAGTTATAAAAATCCAGTTAATGAAAAACCTAGAAAATTTTATGATGTTCCTAATCACAAGGAAACTTTTGTAGCTGTTGAAAGTGATAAAGAAGCTTCAAGTGCTCAAGTACAATTGATTTATAAAGATTATGGAGCTCCAAAACCAATTGTAAATATTGGGGATTTTAAAAATTATATAGTTGAAGGATTGTTTTCTACACTTTTAAATACGCGATTGGATGAGCTTACAAATTCATCGACACCGCCTTTTACCTATGGATACTCTTATTATGGCGGAACTTTTGCCAGACATACAAAAGCGCATCTATCTGTGGGAATGTCTCAGGTCGACAAGCAATTAAGAGCATTGCAAGTATGGGTAACAGAAA
>RRZU011236176.1_pt1 | contig 14795 bp, 14 predicted proteins | sample 2165561 | NCBI WGS metagenome assembly RRZU01 (sample SAMN10456909, study PRJNA506462) | wastewater metagenome | isolation source: wastewater sludge | place: USA: Moscow, Idaho
GCAAGCAGGTGGTCAGCGGCACGGTACACCTGACCTGCACCGATGCGGTACTGGGCAGCCTACTGCTGCCGGCACTGGCGCGCTTCATGCCCAGCTACCCGGCCCTGGCGCTGGAGCTGGTGACCTCCAACGACTTCTCCAACGTCAGCCGGCGCGATGCCGACCTGGCCCTGCGCCTGACCAACGAGCCGCCGGAGCATCTGGTCGGCCGCCGTCTGGCCAAGGTGTCCTACGTGGTTTGCGCACGCGACGATGGCCAGGATCGCAGCGACCTGGCGCGACAGAGCTGGATCGCCCCGGACGAGGCGATGCCGGAGCACGCCACGGCGCTCTGGCGCCTGCGCGAGTTGCCGGGCGTCACCCCCAACTACCGCTGCAGCAGCATGTACGCCGTGGCGCAGCTGGCACGCGCCGGAGTGGGCGTCGCCGCCCTGCCCGACTTCGTGCTGCGCGCCCATCCCGAACTCAAGGCACTCGGCCCGCCGCTGGCCGGCTGCGACACCGAACTCTGGTTGCTGACCCGCCCGGACTGCCGCGCCTTGCGTTCGGTGCAGACGCTGTTCGAGAAATTGAGCGAAGCTCTGATGAGCCATGGCTGAGGTAGAGCGTCGCCGCTGAAGCGCCTCCCACAGAGCGGGGGCAGCCGGTCATTGCAGCAGCGAAACCTTGTGGGAGGGGCTTTAGCCGCGACAGTCCAGGAAGCTGTGTAGCCCAATGCAATCCGGGGACATTGGTTGCGCAAAAGAGCATCGCGGCTGAAGCGGAATACCGCCCAGCCGCTCCTACCTATCCCGTAGAAGCGGCTTCAGATCCGTAGGGCGGGTGCAACCCGCCACTCATTTATGGCGGGTTGCACCCGCCCCACAACATTACAGATGCCCAACTGCCCCCGTAGGAGCAGTTTCAGCCGCGAAGAATAGACACCTCAGCCCTGCTGCAAATGCCCGTAGAGCTTGGCGTACAGGCCACCTTCGGCGATCAGCTGCTGGTGGTCGCCGTCCTCGGCGACGCTGCCGCCATCGAACACCAGCACGCGGTCGGCCTGTTTCACCGCGCTCAGACGGTGGGCGATGATCAGCGTGGTGCGGCCGTTCAAGAACTGCGCCAGCGCTTCGTGCAAGGCGTACTCGGTGGCTGCATCCAGCGCCGAGGTAGCCTCGTCAAGAATCACCACCTTCGGCTCGGCCAGCACCATGCGGGCGATCGCCAGGCGCTGACGCTGGCCCCCGGACAGGCGCACGCCGCTGCGCCCGACCACGCTGTCCAGGCCCTGCGGCAGCGCCTGGATGGTCGGCGCCAGCTGGGCGATCTCCAGCGCGCGCCAGCAATCCTCGTCGCTGCGCTCACGGCCCATGGTCAGGTTGGCACGCACCGTGTCGTTGAACAGTGCCGGGTGCTGCAACACCACAGCGACATTGTCACGCACGCAGTCCAGGCCGATCTCCTCCAGCGCGCTGCCGCCGAAGCGGATGCTGCCAGCCTGTGGCGTATAAAGGCCCAGCAGCAGCTGCACCAGGGTGCTCTTGCCGCCGCCAGAGGCGCCGACTATGGCGACCTTCTCACCCGGGCCGATGGACAGATCGAGACGATCCAGCACTGGCTCCTCGCCATAGCCGAAGGTCAACCCGCGCACCTCAATACCCACCGTGTCGCGCCCCTTGAAAGGGTCGACGCGCCCGTCGTACTGCGGCTCGTCCTTGCGTGCCAGCAGCTCGTTGATCCGCGTCAGCGCGCCACCTGCGGCATAGAAGGCGTACTGCAGGCTGAGCAGCTGCTCGACCGGGCCGATCATGAACCACAGGTAGCTGAACACCGCGAGCATCTGGCCGATCGACAGGTCGGAGAACAGCACGGTGAGCATCGCCGCCGCGCGGAACACATCGATACCGAACTGGAACAGCAGGCCGCTGGCACGGTTGGAGGCATCGCTCTTCCACTGCGAGGCCACGGCGTAGTCACGCACCTCGCGCGCGCGCACGCCGAGGCGGCCGAGGAAGTAGCCCTGGCGGTTGCCGGCGCGCACTTCCTGAATCGCCTCCAGGGTCTCGGTCAGCGCCTGGGTGAAGCGCGAGGTGCTGTCGTTCTCCAGCTTCTTCAGGTGCTTGACCTTCTTGCCCAGCAGCACGGTGGCGTAGATCACCAGCGGGTTGAACAGCAGGATCAGCAAGGCCAGTTGCCAGTGCATCCAGATCAGGATGGCCGAGGTGCCGACCAGGGTCAGCACCGCCACCAGAAAGCGGCTGAGGGTCTCGCCGACGAACTTGTCCAGAGTGTCCAGATCGGTGACCAGGTGGGTGGTCACGGTGCCGCTACCCAGGCTCTCGTACTCGCCGAGGGAGATGCGCTTGAGGCGCTCGATCAGGCGCATACGGATACGGTAGACGATGTCTTTCGACAACCTGGCGAACAGCCGCGCCTGCAAGACGTTGAAGATCAGCGCCGAGCCTCGCAGCAGCAGGGTCAGCACCAGCATCAGGCCGATATAGCCGGCTGCCGTTTCCCACTCGGTCGGGAGGAAGTTGTCCATCACCTTGAGCGCCGCATCGCCGTCGTTCAGCAGCACTTCGTCCACCAGCAGCGGCAACAGCAACGGGATCGGCACACTGCACAAGGTCGCCAGCACGGCGACCAGGTTGGCCAGGATCAGCGCTTTCTTGTGATGCAGGGCCAGGCGACGGATTTCTGCCCAGCTCAACCGATCAGGCATGGGCAGCGCGCTCCAGCCAGCGGCCCAGCAGCGGCGCCAGTACCTCGAGCGGTTGATAGCCGTTGGTCAGCAGCGCCAGCTGGCCGTCGCGCTCCGCCAGCAAGGTGGGGAAGCCGGCGATGCCCAGATCCTGTACCCAGGTGAAGTCGGCAGCAGTCGCCTCCTGCATGGCCTGACTGTCGAAGGCCTCGGCGAATTCGATGCGCGGGATGCCCGCCCGCTCGGCCAGTTGCACCAGCACGCTGGCCTGGGTGACGTCGGCGCCCTCGGTGTAGAAGGCTTGCTGAACTAGTTTGAGCAGCGTCCAGGCGCTGGCAGCATCGAGCTGGCGCGCGGTGACCAGCGCGCGGCAGGCTGGCTCGGTGTCGTACACCAGCCCCTCGGGCAGCCCGCGTTCGAAGTCGAACAGCTGCCCGGTACTGGCGTTGACCGCCTGCCAGTAACCCAGATAGCGCACCCGCGCTGCGGCATTTATGGCCAGCTGATCACGACGTAGCCCGCCCGTCACGATCTGCAGTGGTACGCCATCGACAGCCGCCTGCTCGGCCAGTGCTTCGACCACCGGGGCGAAACCCCAGCACCAGGAGCACATCGGGTCCATCACGTAGAGCAGGCGGCTAGCCATGGGTCAGGCCTTGTTCAGTTGGCGGGGGTCGCGGCCAATCGGGTGCGGCTGGTTGCGCGCACGCGCCAGTTCGATCTGCTTCTGCCGCTCGCGGGCGCTTTCACGGGTTTTCTCCGGCAGCGAATCCCAGCAATGCGGACAGCTGACGCCGGGGCTGTAGAACTCGGACTGGCGGTCTTCCACGGAGATCGGTGTGCGGCAGGCGTGACACTGATCGTAGTCGCCCTCGGAGAGGTCATGACGCACGGTCACACGATTATCGAAGACGAAGCAGTCGCCCTGCCACTTGGTCTCTTGCTGCGGTACTTCCTCGAGGTATTTAAGGATGCCGCCCTTGAGGTGATAGACCTCTTCGAACCCCTCGCCGAGCATGTAGCTGGAGGCCTTCTCGCAGCGAATACCGCCGGTGCAGAACATCGCCACCTTCTTGTGTTTGCTCGGGTCGAAGTGGGCCTTGATGTACTCGGGGAACTCGCGGAACGACTTGGTCTTGGGGTCGATGGCGCCCTCGAAGGTACCGATGGCCACCTCATAGTCGTTGCGGGTATCGATCAGCAGCACTTCGGGATCAGAGATCAGGGCGTTCCAGTCCTGCGGCTCGACGTAGGTACCGACGCGCTGGTTGGGGTCGACACCGGGCACGCCGAGGGTGACGATTTCCTTCTTCAGCTTGACCTTGGTGCGATAGAACGGCTGTTCATCGCAATAGGATTCCTTGTGGTCGATATCGGCCAGACGGGCATCCTGGCGGAACCAGGCGAGCAGTGCATCGATGGCGGTGCGGCTACCGGAGACAGTGCCGTTGATGCCCTCTTCGGCGAGCAGCAGGGTGCCCTTGATGCCGTTGTCGAGCAGGGTTTGCAGCAGAGGTTCACGCAGCGCCTGGTAATCCGGCAGGGAGACGAATTTATACAACGCCGCGACGACGATCTTGTCGGTCATGAGGGGTTTCCTTCAGTGGTCGCCCACGTAAAGGGCGGACTGGTGGCACATGAAAAACGCCGGCTCAGCTGGCCGGCGCAGACGCGATTGTAGCAAAGCGTGCAATCGCCGGGGTGGCTTGGCGACAGGACGCGACAGCCTGTCACGTAGCCTGGGTGCAATCCGGGAAATAATCGCTGCCGCGGATTGGGCTACATCAATGACCGCCGCGGCAGGTCGGCGAGGCCGGCGCCACGCCCTGCGCTGCCCACTCCTCGGGGGTGTAGGTGTGCAGGGCCAGGGCATGGATCTGTCCCATCAGCTCGCCCACCGTGGCATAGACCTTCTGATGCCGCTTGACTGCGTTCAGGCCGGCGAACAGTGGACTGACGATCACCGCCTTGTAGTGGGTTTCCAGGCCACGGCTGTGCATATGGCTCTCGTCCAGTACCTCGAGATGCTCGGGCTGCAGGTCAGCGAGGGCAGTGACGATCAGGTCTTGCTTGGACATCTTGGACTCCATCAGGGCTGTTTTGGCAAACCGAGCTCGTTGCTCATGTCGGTCAGCAGCTTGTTCACTTCAGGTACGGCCGCTTCCAGCTTGCTCTGGGTGATCTGCGCGGATTGCGCGGTCAGCGTCGGCATCTTCTGCAGCACCTTCTGCCCCAACGGCGACTCGTAGAAGGCGATCAGGTCCTTGAGCTCCTGCTCGTTGAAGTTGCTGGTGTAGAGCTTGACCATGTCCGGCTTCAGCTTGTCCCAGCCGACGGCCTTGTCCAGCGCGGCATTGGCCTTGGCCTGATAGCTTTCCAGCACGGCCTTCTTGCCATTCGGCGCCTCGGCGAAACGCTGGGCGAACATCTGCTGCACCTGGCCGTACACCGGTACCGTCAGCCTGTCGGCATTGGCCAGTTTGAGAAAACGCTCGGCATCGGCGGCGTGGCTGGCAGCATCGGCCATGGCCAGGGATGCGCTCGCGCTGAGCAGAACGGCGGTGCAGAGTTTGGAAAAACGGAGCATGGAGAGCGTCCAGAGGTTGTGAATGAGTCTGGGTAGACTACGAAGGCGGCATTTTGTGCCCTGCGCGGAAATCCCTCAAGCGATGCGCGTTGTGCGCTGGCTCACACCCGTCATGTTGACCGGCGCACCCACTGGTCAGTTGCCAACTGCCCGAGCTGCCGCTGGAGAGCCACGCCTTCAGCCACTCTCGCCTGCAACTGCGCATCGATGAGCACCCCGGACGCCTGCGCATCACCGCTGCCGCCCCGGATATCGGCGGCCAGCCCCTGCAGGTGGCCCTGGACATTCAGCGCCCTGCCCATCTGCAATCGGTCAACCTGATCGCCCCCTTGCAACATGGCGGCTTTCATGCCACCTGCCGGCAGTCTGCAGTTGGGCGGTAAGCATTACAGCTGCGTACCGGGCCAGAGCTTCGCCGCACTGGACTTCGGTCGCGGCGCCTGGCCGCTGAACACTTACTGGCAGCGGGCAGCATTCGCTGCAGCGGGCGGCATCGCCGGCAACTTCGGTGCTGGCTGGCTCGATCACAGCGGCCTGTCGGAAAATTCCCTGTGGTTCGGCGGTAAAGTGCAACTGCTCGACAGCCCCCTGCATATCGAGCGCAGTTCACAGGCGCCACTGGCCCCCTGGCGCCTGGACAGCGAAGATGATTGCGTGGCGCTGCGCTTCACGCCCCGCCAACTGCACAAGGCCTGCCCAAACTCGGCCCTTCCACGCCAGCACCGTACAGCGCTTCGGTCATTACCAAGGCGTGCTGCGCGGCCCCAAAGGCGAGCGCGTGCCGGTGGACGGAGCGCTGGGCTGGCCGGGTGATACCCACGCCCGCTGGTAGTCGCCCGTTCACAGGCTCCAATCAACCTTATAGATAAGTTGTGGAACCAGTCTTCGGCGGCACGACCTAAACTGTCAGCAACCTTGCACTTGCCCGGAGAACGCCATGAGCCGCACCGAAACCGACAGCATCGGCCCCATCGAAGTCCCCAACGACGCTTACTGGGGTGCGCAGACCCAGCGCTCGCTGATCAACTTCGCCATCGGCCAGGAGCGCATGCCGCTGGCCGTGCTGCATGCCCTGGCGCTGATCAAGAAAGCCGCCGCACGGGTCAACAGCCGTAGCGGCGAATTGCCGGCGGACATCGCCCGCCTGATCGAGCAGGCCGCCGACGAAGTGCTCGAAGGCAAACATGACACACAGTTCCCCCTGGTGGTGTGGCAGACCGGCAGCGGCACGCAGAGCAACATGAACGTCAACGAGGTGATCGCCGGCCGTGCCAACGAACTGGCCAGCGGTCAACGCGGCGGCAAGAGTCCGGTACACCCCAACGACCACGTCAACCGCGCACAGAGCTCCAACGACTGCTTCCCCACCGCCATGCACATCGCCGCCGTACAGGGCGTGCGCCATCACCTGCTGCCGGCACTGGCCGAGCTGCGTGACGGCCTGCAGGAGCAGGCGCAGCGTCACGCCAACCTGGTCAAGACCGGGCGCACACACATGATGGACGCCACGCCGATCACTTTCGGCCAGGAGCTGTCGGCCTTCGTCGCTCAACTCGGCCACGCCGAAGCGGCGATTCGTGCCGCCCTGCCCGCCGTCTGCGAACTGGCTCAGGGGGGGACCGCCGTCGGCACCGGTCTCAATGCCCCGGCCGGCTTCGCCGAAGCCATCGCTGCCGAGCTGGCCGCGCTTACTGGCTTGCCACTCACTAGCGCGCCGAACAAATTCGCTGCGCTGTCCGGCCATGAACCTCTCGTACACCTGTCCGGTGCCCTGAAAACCCTGGCCGTGGCGCTGATGAAGCTGGCCAACGACCTGCGCCTGCTTGGTTCGGGCCCGCGTGCCGGCTTCGCCGAGGTGCGCCTGCCGGCCAACGAGCCGGGCAGCTCGATCATGCCCGGCAAGGTCAACCCGACCCAGTGCGAGGCGCTGTCGATGCTCGCCTGTCAGGTGCTGGGCAACGACGCCACCATCGGTTTCGCTGCCAGCCAGGGCCACCTGCAGCTCAACGTGTTCAAGCCAGTGATCATCCATAACCTGCTGCAATCGATCCGCCTGCTCGCCGACGGCTGCCGCAACTTCCAGCAGCACTGCGTAGCCGACCTGCAGCCGGATGCCGTGCAAATGGCCGCGCACCTGGAAAACGGCCTGATGCTGGTGACCGCGCTCAATCCCCATATCGGCTACGACAAGGCCGCGGAGATCGCCAAGAAGGCCTACGCCGAAGGCAGCACCCTGCGCCAGGCCGCTCTGCAGCTTGGCTACCTGAACGAAGAGGAATTCGACCAATGGGTACGACCACAGGACATGCTCGGAGCCGGGCGGCATGACTGAAGGCAAGAGCGGCGCCACACCGCTGGAAGGCGATGGCAAACGAATCCTGCTGATTCTCGGCAACCCCAAGAAGAACAGCCTCTGCCACGCCCTGGCCGAGGCCTACAGCCGGGGAGCACGTAGCAAGGGGCACGTGGTGCGCCAGCTCAGACTGGGCGAGATGCAATTCGACCCGATCCTGCGTGAAGGTTACGAGCAGAGCCAGAATCTGGAGCCGGACCTGCTCGAAGCTCAGCGTCTGATCCACTGGGCCGAGCATCTGGTGTTCGTCTACCCGGTCTGGTGGGGCGGTGTTCCAGCACTGCTCAAGGGCTTCTTCGACCGAGTGTTCCTGCCTGGTTTCGCCTTCAAGTACCGCAACCGCTCACAACTCTGGGACAAGCTGCTCAGTGGGCGCAGCGCCGACCTGCTGGTGACCCTGGACACGCCGCGCTGGTACTTCCGCTGGATCTACGGAGCCCCGGCGCATCGGCAGATGGTGCGCACCATTCTCGGTTTCTGCGGCATCAAGACTCGCCGCCTGAGCGAATTCGCCCCGGTTCGCCCGTCCAATGAGGAACAGCGCCAAGGCTGGCTGCGCAAGGCTGAGGCACTGGGCAGCAAGGCGTAGCCCATATACGGATGTAATCGGGGGCCGCCCGAGTTTGAGCAAGCCTCCCCGGATGCCTCCGGGCTACAGCAGCAGACCGTCGCTGGCCAGGCTGACGCCTTCCGGCAAGGCGTCGGGATGCTCCAGCAGCCAGGCATCGAAGCTGTGACCGATATGCGTCAGCACCGCTTGCGTCGGCTGCAGACGCTCGATGACCTCCAGCGCGCGGGTCAGGTCGTTGTGATTACGCGGCGCCACTGGCTGCGGCGCGGTGGAGCAGTCGAGCACCAGCAAATCCAGCGGCGCGCGCTCAAGCTCGACGCAATTGGCCTCGGGTACGCCCACCGTATCGGTTAGATAGGCGATGCGCCTGCCCTGCCCTTCGAACCCCTTCCCTTCGAACAAATACCCGAAGGTCGGTTTGGAATGCGTCAGCGGCAACGCGGTAACGCTCAACTCGCCCAACTGACGGCGCTCGAAGGCGGCGAATGGCTGGCTGAAATCGAGGATGCCGGGGTGCTTGTATAAGTCGGCCAGGCCTTCCGGGTCGTCCGGGCCATGCACTGGAATCACCAGCCCCTGCCCCCAACGCAGGTGCAACAGACCCTGGGCGTGATCGGCGTGATAGTGGGTCTGCAGGATGCCGCTGAGGCTATGCGGCGCGAAGCGCTCAGTGAGATCGCTCAGGCCGCTGTCGATCAGCCAGCGCTGCGCGCCGCATTCGATCAGCGCGCAACAGGGGCCGCGACGCCGCGCGGGATAGACGCGCGCCGCGTCGCAGGCCGGGCAACTGCAGTTGTACACCGGCACCTGGCGCGCATCGCCGGTGCCGAGCAGGGTCAGGCGCATCGGCGGGTCTCGTCGAGCAGGTGCAGCAGGCAATTCACGGTCTGTTGCAGTGGGCCGGAGTTGTCTAGAACGCAAATGTGCTCCTGCGCAACAGTCGCCGCTGAAGCGCCTCCCACAACAGCAAAGCTGCGGCTGCGAGCCAGGCGCTGTTCGATCTGCTCCGGCGTCTCCCGACCACGGGCCAGCAAGCGCTGGCGCAGCACCGCCTCGTCGACCTGCAGAAGAATCGCCAGCAGCTGCGGATAGCGCTGGCGGGCGACTTCGAGATGACCGCGCGAGCCATTGATCAGCACATCCTGGCCGGCGCTGAGCCAGTCGTCGATCTCGCGCGGGATGCCGTAGGCCAGGCCGTTGGCGTGCCAGCTCAGGGCGAAGGCGCCCTCGCCCTGCAGACGCTCGAACTCGTCCGGAGTGACACCCAGTGCGTCCTCACCTACCGACTCCGCGCTGCGGGTGATAACCCGCCGGGCGAAACGGCAGCCGTGCGCCTCCAGCGGCGCTCGCGCGGCGTGCAACAGGCTGTCCTTGCCCGAGCCCGAAGGCCCCATCAGATAGATCAACCTGCCCTGCATCAGAATACCCTTCGTGCTTGGCGCCACACCTGCTGGATCACCGGCTGCTCGCCATGCGCCTTGGCCTGCACCAGGTCGGCGCGCAGACCGACGCGGATCTCGCCGCGGTCATCCATCCCCGCCGCCCTGGCCGGCGCGCGGCTCACGGTGGCGATGGCCGCAGGCAAATCATAGTCGTTGTCCTGCCCGGCGAGCAGCCAGGCCGCATGCAGCAGACTGGCCGGGTAGTAGTCGCTGGAGAGGATATCCAGCACACCGTGGCGCGCCAGTTCGGCGGCGGCGATATTGCCGGAGTGCGAGCCGCCACGCACCACATTCGGTGCCCCCATCAGCACCTTCAGCCCCACCTCGTGGCTGGCCCGGGCCGCTTCCAGGGTGGTGGGAAACTCGGCGATGGCCATGCCGAAGCCGGCTGACTCCTGCACGTGGGCCAGGGTCGCGTCGTCATGGCTGGCCACCGAAATGCCACGGGCGTGGCAGTCCTCGACGATGGCGCGGCGCTGGCGGTCGCTGTATTGGCGCGAGTTGGCGATCTGCTCCTGAAGGAAATCCTCCATTTCCGCCGGACTCAGGTGGTACTTGCCCATGTAGTACTCGCGGTACTTCTCCACCTTGGCGAACTGGCGCTGACCGGGCGAGTGATCCATCACCGACACCAGCGCCACCAGCGGATGCTCCACCAGGTCACGGTAGATGGTCAGGGCATCGGGGTGGCACAGCTCGCAACGCAGGTGCAGGCGGTGCTCGGCGCGAGTCTGCCCGGCCGCCTCGCTGGCGGCGATGGCCTCGATCATCGCCGGCAATTGCTGCATGCGCCGGCCGCGCGGGTTGATGTCACCGATGGACAGTGCATCGAATACCGTGGTGATACCGGCGGCGACGATCTGCGCATCGTGGGTCAGCACCGCCGAGGCCGAGGGCCAATCGACTCCCGGCCTGGGGCTCATATGCTTTTCCAGGTTGTCGGTGTGCAGTTCCACCAGCCCCGGCAGCAGGTAGTCGCCGCCCAGGTCCTGGGCCTGCGGCAGGCGGCTGGCGCCCTCGTCCACCGCGGCGATCAGCCCGTCGCGCAGCAGCAGCGAGCCGAGGAACTCGCGTTCGGCAGTGACTATACGGGCGTTGCTGAGAATCTGTTCAGACGACATAGACGTACTCCGCTTGCTCCGCCGCGGCGCTCATGTCGAGGTAACGGTCGGCCACCGCCTCGCGTGCGGTGCGGTCGTGGAAAATGCCAATCAGGGCGCTACCGGCGGCCTTGGCCTCATTGATCAGCTCCAGCACCACCTGGCGGTTGGCGTCGTCCAACGAGGCGGTGGGTTCGTCGAGCAGCAGCAGCGGCCACTCGACCATGAAGCCGCGGGCGATGTTGACGCGCTGTTGCTCGCCCCCGGAGAAGGTGCCCGGTGCCAGTTGCCACAGCGCCTCAGGAATATTCAGCCGGCCTAGCAATGCCTTGGCTCGCGCCTCGGCGTCGCTGCGCGTCCAGCCACGCGACAGCGCCGGTTCCATCACCACGTCCAGGGTCGACACGCGTGGGATCACCCGCAGGAACTGGCTGACGTAACCCAGGCTCTGCCGACGCACCGCCAGCACCTGGCGCGGTTCGGCGCCGACCAGCTCCACCGACGCGCCCTGGTGGCGGATGCGGATGCTGCCGCCGGCAGCCAGATAGTTGCCGTACAGCGTGCGCAGCAGAGTCGACTTGCCAGCGCCGGACTGGCCGTGCAGCACCAGGCACTCGCCGCCGCGCACGGCGAAATTCAGGTCACGCAGCACCTGCAGGACGACGCCGTTCTGCTGGTGCAGGGTGAAGGTCTTGCTGAGGCCGCTGACCTCGATCAGGTTTTCCATGGTCAATACTCTCTGCGTTCGTGGGAGGGGCTTTAGCCGCGACAAAGAGGGGTCGCGGCTAAAGCCCCTCCCACAGGACGAAATCAGGGCTGCAACACCGACGACACCAACAGCTGCGAATACGGATGCTGCGGGTCGTCGAGAATCTGGTCGGTCAGCCCCGCCTCCACCACCTTCGAGCGGCGCATCACCATCAGCCGGTCGGCCAACAGCCGCGCCACCGCCAGATCGTGGGTGACGATCACCACCGCCAGGTCCAGCTCGCGCACCAGGCCGCGCAGCAGGTCGAGCAGGCGCGCCTGCACCGACACGTCCAGCCCTCCAGTCGGCTCGTCCATGAACACCAGGCGTGGCGCCGAGACCAGGTTGCGAGCGATCTGCAGGCGCTGCTGCATGCCGCCGGAGAAGGTGCGCGGCAGGTCGTCGATACGCGCCGGGTCGATCTCCACCTGGCTCAGCCAGTCGAGCCCGGCGGCGCGCAGCTCGCCGTAGTGGCGCACGCCCTGCGCCATCAGCCGCTCGCCGATGTTGGCGCCGGCCGACACCGCCATACGTAGGCCGTCGCGAGGGTTCTGCTCGACGAAGCCCCATTCGGTGCGCAGCAACGTGCGCCGCTCGGCCTCACTGGCGCTGTACAGGTCGAGCCACTGATCGTCGCGGCCGCGATAACGCACCATGCCGCGATCCGGCTGGCAGCGCCCGGAGAGCAGGCTGAGCAAGGTGGACTTGCCCGAGCCGGACTCGCCGACGATGCCCAACACTTCACCGGAATAGAGGTCGAAGCTGACGCCCTGGCAGCCCTTTTCCGGGCCGTGCAGGCGGGTCAGATCGCGCGCCGAGAACAGCGGCTCGGCCGCTGCCAGAGCAGGTTGCAGACGTTCGGCGGCGCTCATTGCAGGTTCTCCTCGGTACGCTGGCGGCAGTAGTCGGTGTCGGAGCAGACGTAGCGCTTGCTGCCGGCGTCGTCGACGATCAGTTCGTCGAGGAAGGACTCGCTGCTGCCACAGAAGGCGCAGCACTCGTCCCAGCGCTGCACGGCAAAGGGGTGATCTTCGAAGTCCAGGCTGACCACCCGGGTAAAGGGCGGCACCGCGTAGAGGCGCTTTTCACGGCCGGCGCCGAACAGCATCAGCGCCGGGCTCATGTCCAGCTTGGGGTTGTCGAACTTGGGAATCGGCGACGGGTCCATCACGTAGCGCTCGTCCACCGTCACCGGGTAGGCATAGGCGGTGGCGATATGACCAAAGGTGGCGATGTCCTCGTACAGCTTCACGTGCATCACGCCGTAGTCCTCCAGCGCATGCATGGTCCGCGTCTCCTGCTCGCTCGGCTCGATAAAGCGCAGCGGCTCGGGAATCGGTACCTGATAGACCATGATCTGCCCGGCCGACAGCGGGGTTTCCGGGATGCGGTGGCGGGTCTGGATCACGCTGGCCTCCACCGTACGCTCGGTGGTGGCGACACCGGAGGTGCGGGCGAAGAAGCGGCGGATCGACACCGCATTGGTGGTGTCGTCAGCGCCCTGGTCGATCACCTTGAGCACGTCGTCACGGCCGAGAATGGCGGCGGTCAGCTGCATGCCACCGGTGCCCCAGCCGTAGGGCAACGGCATCTCACGACCACCGAAAGGCACCTGGTAGCCGGGGATCGCCACCGCCTTGAGCAGACCGCGGCGGATCATGCGCTTGGTCTGCTCGTCGAGGTAGGCGAAGTTGTAGGCCGACGCCTCGTGGGCGCCGCTTGCGTTAGACAGATTCATCAGCGGTTCTCCTCTGGCGGCGCAGCTTGCGGATCAGTTCCAGTTCGGCCTGGAAGTCGACGTAGTGCGGCAACTTGAGGTGCGAGACGAAGCCGGAGGCCTCGACGTTGTCGCAGTGCATCAGCACGAATTCCTCCTCCTGCGCCGGGCCCTGCACTTCCTCGCCGTACTCACAGGCACGCAGCGCGCGGTCGACCAGCGCCATGCCCATGGCCTTGCGTTCGGCGTAACCGAAGGCCAGACCGTAGCCGCGGGTGAACTGCGCCTGCTCGGCGCTGTCACCGACGAACTGGTTAACCATCTCGCACTCGGTGATTTCGATGTCGCCCAGTGGCACGGCGAAACCCAGTTCGGCGGGCGTCATCCACACCTCGACGGCGCCGATGCGGATCTCCCCGGCGAAGGGGTGGTTGCGTCCGTAGCCACGCTGGGTGGAATAACCCAGCGCCAGGAGGAAGCCCTCGTCGCCACGGGCCAGCGCCTGCAGGCGCTCGGCGCGGCTGGCGGGAAAGGCCAGCGGCTCGCGGGTGATGTCTGGCACCGGCGCGCCGTCGTCCGTCTCGCGGGCCATCAGGCCCTCGCCTGCAAGAAAGTCCAGAACCCGAGGGCAGGGCTTGGGCTCATCGGTCACCGCAGCCTCCGGCGCCGGATACTCACCCTCGGCCAGCAGGGCGAAGTCCAGCAGGCGATGGGTGTAGTCGAAGGTCGGGCCGAGCAATTGACCACCGGGCAGATCCTTGAAGGTGGCGGAGATGCGCCGTTCCAGCTGCATCGTCGTGGTATCCAGCGGCTCGCTGGCGCCAAAACGCGGCAGCGTGGTGCGGTAGGCGCGCAAGAGGAAGATGGCTTCCATCAGATCGCCGGCCGCCTGCTTGATGGCCAGTGCGGCCAGCTCTTCGTCGTACAGCGAGCCTTCGCTCATCACCCGGGCCACAGCCAGCGGCAGTTGCTGGCGGATCTGTTCAACGCCCAGTTCAGCGATCGTGGTATCGCCACGGCGACGGCTGGCCAGCAGTTGATGGGCATTGTCGATGGCGCGTTCGCCACCCTTGACGGCGACATACATCAGGCAGCCTCCTCGGTTTCGATCAGCACGCGGGTGCTGCGCGGCAGGCCGATGACTTCTCCGCCTGCGGCAAAGAAGCAATCCAGGCCGCGTGGAAAAGCATTGCGTGCCTGGCGCTGCTGCCAGAACGAGGTAGGCAACGGCAGGTTGACGCTGCGCACGTCCTTGATGCCCGGCCCCCGCCAGCGCAAGGCCGGGCCGGCGTGCAGATCATCGAGTTGAATCAGCAGCGTGCAGGACTGGTCCGGGTAACGCTCGCTACCGTTGTCGAAGTCCGACAGATCGCTCAATTCGCTCTCGTCTAACAGGGCGAACAGGGCGATCTCGCGCTCGGCGACGATCGGGCAACCGCAGTGGAAGGCCAGATTGGCGCGGATCAATGGCGTATCGAAGCGTGGTGCCAGCCACAGCGGCGTATCGCTATCGAGGAAGGCCAGGCACAGGCCATAGGTGGCGGGCGCCAGATCCCCCAGGGTATGTGCGCGCTCCATGGCACGTGGCAGC
>RRZU011546795.1_pt1 | contig 14794 bp, 9 predicted proteins | sample 2165561 | NCBI WGS metagenome assembly RRZU01 (sample SAMN10456909, study PRJNA506462) | wastewater metagenome | isolation source: wastewater sludge | place: USA: Moscow, Idaho
AAGCCGATGCGGCTTATAAAGCGGCAGCCAAATAAAATAGTGTGTATGGTAAAAACCCTTGCCGAGTGGCAAGGGTTTTTTGTGCTTGCGTGCGGATAAATATAAGGCTGCCTGAAATCCTTATTTCGTGGCCAACATCAACTTTAAGTGGTTAAAACCCGTTAAATTCAATCTTGTGCTTAAGGTGCCAACACACCGATGTAAGCCTTTTGGGTACAATAGCGCGGCTTTGCACCTTTTCAGGCAGCCTTAAAATCCATTTAACAAATAAAAAGAGAAAACACAGGCATGAATCCATCCGCACACAGCCGCCGCCAATTTTTACGTGCCGCCGTGGCCTTGGGCGGTGCCGGTGTGTTGCAGGCCTGCGGCAGCACTGCCGGGTCTGCCGCGCCGCAACCCCGAACCACGCCAACTGTGCGTCGCCCTGCATCAGGAAACAATGTGTTAAGAATTTTTGCCGCTTCCGGCTATGCCGAGCACGCCAACCGCATTGAAATCGGCCTGCGCCGCCTTTACGACGCCGGTTTTACTATAACCAATCAGCAGGCCGCCTACCGCCGCTATCAGCGTTTTGCCGGCAGCGATGCCGAGCGCATTGCCGACTTGCAAGACGTGGCGCTGGGCCGCGTGGCCACGCCCAAAGTATTGATGGGCTTGCGCGGCGGCTATGGTGCGGTGCGCTTGCTGCCGCATGTCGACTGGGCAAGTTTGGGCACGCGTATGCGCGAGCAGGGCACGTTGTTGTTCGGCTTTAGCGATACCACCGCCATCCAAATGGCCTTGCTGGCACGCGGCAATATGCCCAGCTTTGCCGGGCCGATGCTGTACAGCGAATTCGGCAAACCGCAGCCCAGCGTGTACACCATGCAGTCGTTTATCGACAGCACCACCCGCAGCAACAACACCATTCATGTGGCGGAAATCCAGAGCCGCAGCGTGCGCGCCGAAGGCATGCTGTGGGGCGGCAACCTCAGCGTGCTGGCTTCGCTGGCGGGCAGCCCTTATATGCCCGACATCAACGGCGGCATTTTGTTTTTGGAAGACGTGGGCGAGCAGCCCTACCGCATCGAGCGCATGTTGCAAACCCTGTATGTGGCCGGTATTTTGGGCAAACAGCAGGCCGTGGTGATGGGCAATTTCCGCATGGGCACCATTCGCGATGTGTATGACAGCAGCTATAATTTCAATAGCGTGGTCAACACCATGTCGCGGCTGGCCAAAGTGCCGGTGCTCACCGGCTTTCCATTTGGCCACATCACCAACAAAACCACTTTCCCGCTGGGCGCACAAGCGCGCATCGAGCCGATGAGCGGCGGCGGTTACAGCGTGGCCTTTGGCGGCTATCCCACCTTGGATGCGAATACCTTGGCTTTGAATACCTTGCTGCCACCGCCGCCTGTGCTATCGGATGTGTTCGGCGGCGAAGCGGCCGCTACGCCGGAAGACCGCAGCGATTTAGAGTAAAATCCGCGCCCATCATCGGCCAAACACCGCCCTTATCAGCCAAGCCGCTGTTAAGGGCGGTGTTTTATGTTTGATTTTTGCTTTAGCTTGGCTTGTGTGGCCGGCATGGCGGTGCCACAATAAAGCTTTGTTTTGTTTCAAGCGGATATTTATGACTTTGCAAACCTATCTTGTGGGTGGCGCGGTGCGCGATGCTTTATTGGGTCTGCCGCAAACCGACCGCGATTGGGTGGTGGTGGGCGCCGACGCGCAAACCATGCTGCAACAAGGCTTTAAGCCGGTGGGGCAGGATTTCCCGGTGTTTCTGCATCCGCACAACCACGAAGAATATGCCTTGGCCCGCACCGAGCGCAAAGTGGCGGCCGGTTATGCCGGTTTTCGTTTTTATGCCGCACCGGAAGTGACGCTGGAGCAGGATTTGGCGCGGCGCGATTTAACCATCAATGCCATGGCGCAAGATGTCGATGGGCGGATTATCGACCCTTTTAACGGCCAAGCCGACTTGGCTGCCGGGCTATTGCGCCATGTGAGCCCCGCCTTTGCCGAAGACCCGGTGCGGATTTTGCGCACCGCCCGTTTTGCCGCCCGCTACGGTTTTCAGGTAGCCCCGGAAACCATGGTATTGATGCAGCAAATGGTGGCCGCAGGCGAAGCCGATGCGCTGGTGGCCGAGCGGGTGTGGCAGGAGCTGGCCAAAGGGCTGATGGAAAATCGGCCTGCGCAAATGCTGGAAATTTTGCGCGAATGCGGTGCTTTGCAGGTGATTTTGCCGGAAGTGGCGGCACTTTTCGGCGTGCCGCAGCGGGCAGACTACCACCCCGAAATAGACACCGGCATCCACACCCTGATGGTATTGCAACAGGCCGCCGATATGGGGCTAACGCTGCCTGAACGCTATGCCGCCTTGCTGCACGATTTGGGCAAAGCGCTCACGCCTGTCGATATTCTGCCCAAACACCACGGCCATGATGTGGCCGGAGTGGCACCGGTGCAGCAAGTGAATGCACGCTGGCGGGTGCCGCGCGCCTGCGCCGAGCTGGCCGAGTTGGTGTGCCGTTGGCATATTATTTTCCACAGCGTGGGCACGCTCAAACCGGCCACCGTATTGGATAAACTCAAACGCACCGATGCCTTGCGCCGCCCGCAGCGCTTTCAGGCAGCCTTAAATGTGTGCGTGGCCGATACCCGCGGGCGTTTGGGCAAAGAAAACAGCCCTTATCCGCAACGCGAACACTGGCTGGCGCTGCTGGCTGCCGCGCAAAACATCGACACCGCCGCCATTGCCGCCGCTTGCGCCAACCCTGCGCAAATTGCCGCCGCCATCGATGCCGCGCGTTTGGCGCAAATCACCCCGCTGCAAAATGCCTACCGCCGCCAACACACCGAAAGCCACTAAATATGCCCGCCGCGCCCGATTCCATCCACATCAACAGCGCCGCCTGCCAAGCGGTAGCGCAAGAGCTGCAATTGCAAAAACAACAGCTTACCGAGCATTATCTGGCGCACCGCCAGCCCTTGGTGTTTTTCCGCCAATACGGCGCGGCGCTGGAGTATGCGCTGGGCGTGCTGTGGCAGGAGTGGTTTCACGGCCATGATATGTGTTTGCTGGCCATCGGCGGCTTTGGCCGTGGCGAAATGTATCCGTATTCCGATTTGGATTTGGCCATCGCCTTGCCCTTGCCGCCGGACGAGGCGCAGCAAGCGCGGATTGCCGCCTTTATCCAGGTGCTGTGGGACATGGCGCTGATGCCGGCGGTGAAAGTGGGCAGCGTGGAAGAGCTGTGCCAGAGCGCCCACGACGACCTCACCGGCGACACTGCTTTTTTGGAAGCGCGTTTTTTGTGCGGCAGCCACCGCCTGGCCGACCGCCTGCTGCACCGGCTCAATCTGCAACGCGATGTGGCCGCCTTTATCGAAGGCAAGCTTTTAGAGCAACAACAGCGCCACGCCAAATCGCAAGGCGCCGGTGCGGTGTTGGAAGCCAACATCAAAACCGCCCCCGGCGGCCTGCGCGACATCCACACCTTGCTGTGGCTGGCCAAGGCGCAAGGCATCAACCCGCAATTTCAGGCGCTCACACAGCAAAACATCCTCACCCGCACCGAAGCCGGTTTGCTGCTCTACAGTCACAAGCAATTGGCCAAAATCCGCATTGATTTGCACTTGGCCGCCGGGCGTGCGGAAGAACGGCTGATTTTTGACCTGCAAAGCCAAGTGGCTGAAAACATGGGCTATACCGACGACGCGCGCCAGCGCAAAAGCGAAAAATTAATGCGCTCGTTTTACCGCGCCACCAAAACCGTAAAACAGCTCAGCGGCATTTTGCAGCCCATGTTGCGCGGGCGGGTGTATTCGCGCCTGCCGCGGGTGGTGGTGGAGATTGATGCCGATTATTATCAAGTGGGCAACTTGCTGGCGGTGAAAGACAAAACCCTGTTTGCACGCAAGCCCACTCATATTTTCAAGGCCATGCACATCATTCAGCAGCACAACGACATCAGCGGCCTGGCACCGCAAACGCTGCGTGCATGGTGGGGGGCAGGACAGAAAATCAATGCCGATTTTTACCAAAATCCGGTAAACCGCGACCGCTTTATCGGCTTTTTCAAACACGGCAGCGGCCTCACCCATTTGCTGCGCTTTATCAACCTCTACGGCGTACTCGGCCATTACCTACCCGCGTGGGGCAAAATCGTGGGGCTGTTGCAGCACGACCTCTTTCATATCTACCCGGTAGACGACCATATCCTCATGGTGGTGCGCAATATGCGCCGCTTAGCAATGGATGCACACAGCCACGAGCTGCCGTTTGCTTCGGGGCTGATGCATTCGTTTGAGCGCAAACACGTGCTGTATTTGGCCGCGTTGTTTCACGACATCGCCAAAGGCCGTGGCGGCGACCATGCCACCGAAGGCATTGCCGACGCCCGCACCTTTGCCGCCGATCATTTCCTCGATCAAGACGACACCGAATTGCTGGCTTGGCTGGTGGAAGACCATCTGCTGATGTCGGGCACGGCACAAAAAGAAGACATCCAAGACCCGGCGGTGGTGGCCAAATTTTGTGCCAAAGTGGCCAGCCGCGAACGGCTGATTGCCCTGTATCTGCTCACCGTGGCCGATATCCGCGGCACCAACCCCAAGATTTGGAATAGCTGGAAAGCCAGCTTATTGGAAAACCTGTTTCAGGCAGCCTTGCGCCAATTTTCCGGCGAAGCCCGCGACCGCGCCGTGGTGGTGAGCAACCGCCAACAGCGCGCACTCAACGAATTGGCGCGCCTGAACATCGACGAGAAAAAACAACGCGCCCTGTGGCAGCGGCTGGGCAAGCCGTATTTTGTGCGCCACGAAATGCAGGAAATCCTCTGGCACCTGCCCAAGCTTATCAACCACGAAGAAATGCCGCAGGCGCATAGCCAGCTGCTGCCCAACACCGACACCTTGCAGGTAATGGTGTATATGCCCAACCGCCCGCGCTTATTTGCCGGATTAAGCTCCTTATTCAGCCGTCACGACCTCAATATTCTGGCCGCCCGCGCCTATGTGACCGAGCACAATTTCATCCTCGACACCTTTATCGTGCAAATGCCCGCCCAATGCCTGCCGCACGACTACCGCCGCATTCAAACCCGGCTGGAAGCCGCGCTGGATGACTTTGTGCACGACCGCAAGCCGCCCGAAATTGCCCAGCCCGCCCCGCCGCAAAGCCGCCGCAGCCGCCACCTGCCGATTGCCCCGCGCATCAGCATCTACAGCGAAGACGATGCGGGCTGGTATGTATTGGAAATCATCACCTTCAACCGCCGCTATTTGCTGGCCAATATTGCCGAAGTGCTGTCCGATTTCGACATCAGCGTGCGCTACGCCAAAATCGCCACCTTGGATGAGCGCGTGGAAGACAGCTTTTTAATCTACGCCCCCACGCTGGAAGACACCAAACAGCAACTGGCACTGAAAAAAGCCTTGCTGGCGCAAATCAGCAATTAGCGAACGTTTGAATGGCGAATGCAAACAATAAAAGGCTGCCTGAAAGCATGATTTGCTTTCAGGCAGCCTTTTGAGTTTTGCTATTGAGTAGAGTGTTGTTATGTGCTATTTCAGCAATACTGATAACATATAACGTAGAGGTTGTTAATCGACAATAGATACAATAACACCTATTGAAATAATTTTCTTGTCGTTTTCAATAAAAAATCTAAGTCCAGGTGTAGTATTTATGGGCGTGTCAAATTTTAAAATTATCTCGCCGGCTTCCCCCGGTTCAATTGTGGAGGCTGCCAATACATTGGCTTTAATAGTATGGCCGTTTATCCAAACCTTCTCTTTTTTGTTTGGCATTATTGGTATGGTTTTATCTGATTCTAGTTCGGATAGATTGTGGATAAAGGCGGTAACGCTATTGCTTTTGGAAAAATGCAAAAATTCAGATGGGGAAGGCGTTAATGGAATCGTTTTAGATATAAGGCTTTTTAGCCCTGATTGTTCAAAGAACACCTCTGCCGTGTCTCCCTGCATTTCATATGTGTTTAGTAGTTCACGAATATTTGCAATCTCCATATCCATAATCTCTGATTTGTTTTCAAATTCGTTAAAAGCAGCTGTGTTTACAAACAATACTGAAAGTTTAGGAATCCCTGCTTGTCTGGCAATGAGAATATGTTCTCTGGTAATGGGCAGTGCGCCACTTGCTGCATCAACAACCAAAATTCCATATTTGGCATTTTTAAATAGGTTAGCTGTATCAGATGCAGATGAGTCAGCAGCGGGGGTTTTAATCTGATTTTTGTTGTAGGGAGTGCAGGCTTCTGCACAGTTTGCTACCAAGGCTATGCGGGTATCGTCTCCTAAGAAAATAATATTACCGCTAGCGGATGAGGCTGCATGGCAGGCAGTGCACATCAGCGACAAAATGAGAAAAAAATTTTTCATAAAACTACCATAATGTTGAATGGCTGCCTGAAATCCCTAAACCGGTTTTCAGGCAGCCTTGTATGGCCGATGTGATAATCGCATTAAGCCCTAAGCCGCACGGCCAAAGGCGATTAGGTGGTCGAGCTGGATATGCACGCCGATGCGGCTGCCGATGGGGTGGTTATGGTGGCTGTGCACTTGGGCGTATACCACATCGCCGCTGTCCAGCGCCAAGGTGTAGATAAAGTATTCGCCTTTAAAGTCTTTATCGAGCACGCGGGCGGTGAAGGGGCTGTGGTCGTCGTGAATCACATCATCGGGGCGCAGCAACACGTCTACATCGGTGCAGCTTTGGCAAGTGAGCGGCACGGTGCCGCAGAATTCGCCGATTTCCAAGCGTACGCATTGCGGGCCGCTGACTTGGCCGGGCAGCAATACGCTCTGGCCGATAAAGCCGGCCACATAGCGGTTGGCGGGTGTGTGGTAGAGGGTGTAGGGGTCTGCCCATTGTTGCAGGCAGCCTTGGTGCATTACGCCGATTTGGTCGCACATGGCAAAGGCTTCTTGCTGGTCGTGGGTAACCAATAGGGCGCTGACGCCTTCTTCTTTGAGGATGCGGCGCACTTGTTTGGATAGGCTGGTGCGCATATCGGCATCCAGATTGGAAAACGGCTCATCCAGCAAAATCAGTTGCGGGCGCGGCGCCAGTGCGCGTGCCAATGCCACGCGTTGCTGTTGGCCGCCGGAGAGTTGGTGCGGATATTGATTGGCGTGTGCAGCCAAATCAATCAAATCCAATAGCTCGGCCACACGGGCTTGGCGTTGGGCGGGGCTGTGTTTACCCAGGCCGAAAGCGATGTTGTCGGCCACGTTCAGATGCGGAAATAAGGCATAGTCTTGAAACACCATGCCGATGCCGCGCAAATGGGCGGGTGTGTGGGTGTTTTCGCTGCTGATGGTGTGGCCGTTGAGGGTGATTTGGCCGCCGCCCACGGTTTCAAAACCGGCAATCGCCCGCAAGGCGGTGGTTTTGCCGCAGCCGGAATGGCCGAGTAGGCAGGCGATTTCGCCTTGTTGTAAGGTGAAGCTGAGCTGCTGCAAAATGGTTTTGTTGCCAAAGCTCAGTTGGACTTGTTGAAGTTCAAGCATTTTTTTTCTCATCCAGTCGGGAGAACAAAATCACCGGTAATAGGCCGGTGAGCACCATGGCCAAAGAAGGCAGGGCGGCAAAGGTGTATTGGCCTTCGGTGGTGAAGGTGTAAACGCGGGTGGCCAAGGTGTCCCAGTTGTAGGGGCGGGTCATCAGGGTGATGGGCATTTCTTTCATCACATCCACAAACACCATCAACATAGCGGTGCCCAGCGCCCCTTTCAGCAAGGGCAGATGCACGCGGCGCAGCAGGGCAAAGCCGGTTACGCCCAGTGAGCGGGCGGTTTCTTCTTGCTGGCGGCCGATGCGTTCCAGCCCGGCTTCGTTGGCGGAGTAGGCCACCGCCAGAAAGCGGATAACATAAGCCAGCAGCATCACCAACAGCGTGCCTTTTAAAATGGCGCTGCCTTCAGGCAGCCTGAGCCACTCAACCAAATAATTATCCAGCCACGCCACCGGCACAAACACGCCCACCGCCAGCACGGTGCCGGGAATGCCGTAGCCCAGCGTGGCCACGCGGGCGGCCACGGCGGCGCTTTTGCTGTTGAGGCTGCGCTTGGCCAAAGCCAACAGCAGCGCCACGGCAGCGGTGAGTACGGCGGCCATCAGGCTGATGGCAAACGAATGCCAAGCGTGCAGCCACAAGGTTTCATTAAAATGGCTGTGCCAGGTTTCACCCGCCCACCACAATAGCTGCATCACCGGCAGCGCAAAGGCCAGCAGCAAAATCAGGCTGCAATAGGCGGTGGCCAACCAGCGGCGGTGGCCGCGCAAGGTTTTGCGGCGCTGTTGCTGCGCTTTGCCTGCCTGTGTAAAGCGGCGGCGGCCGCGGCTGAGCTGCTCCAACACCAACAGTACAAACACCACGGTGACCAAGAGCGCGGCCAGTTGCTTGGCGGTTTCGAGTGAGAAAAAGTCAAACCAGGCTTGGTAGATGGCAGTGGTAAAAGTGTCGTAGCCAAATACGGATACGGTGCCGAAGTCGGCCAGCGTTTCCATCAACGCCAAAATCAGCCCGCCGGCAATCCATGGCCGCGCCATCGGCAAAGCCACGCGCCAAAATGCCTGTATTGGGCTTAAGCCGAACGAAGCGCCCACTTCCAAAGCGCGCTGCCCCATGCTGCCAAAAGCATTGCGCGAGAGCAGGTAAACATAGGGATAAAAGGTGAGGCTCATGGCGGCAATCAAGCCCCATTGATTGCGGATTTCAGGCAGCCCGTGGGCAAAACCCCAGCGCTCGCGCAAAAAAGTGCTTACCGGGCCGGTGTAGTCAAACAGCCCCAATTGGGTAAACGCCAACACATAAGCGGGCATGGCCAAGGGCAGCATCAGCCCCCAAAAGAAAAAGCGGCGCAGCGGGAAGTCATACAGGGCAGTGAGCCAAGCGGTGGTGGTGCCCAACACGGTTACCCCCACGCCCACGCCCAGCAGCAATATCAGCGTATTTTGCAGCAACAGCGGCAATTGGAATTCGAGCAAAAACGCCCAAATTTCGGCATCAAAATCGCCCACCGAGGCCACAATCACCGCCAAGGGCAGCACCAAGGCCGCCACACACAACGCCAGCCACAGGCGTGGCAACAGCATTTTCACGTCTACATCCCCTTTAAAACGGCACGGCAAAAGGGCGTATTATGCGGTAAATTGATTGAGATGTGAATAAGAATGATTCTTAGCTGCTTATTTGAGATAGGTGCTTAGGCCGATTAAATGCAGTAGTGAAAAAACTGACTTTGAAATACAACATAGAAATACAACATGAAGGTTATAAATTAATGATGGTTTAACCAAATTGACAATAACTTGACTGCGTGACTGTCTTTTTATGTATGGTTTGCAGCACAACGTTTTGTGGATTTATTTTTAAAAGTGAGATGATTTTTATTACGATGTGCAATTGCTTATAACAACTGCATAAATTATATTAGCCAAGCAGTCATTTCAGTTATAATCTGCAGCCATGTACCTTTAATTAATAATGATGGAACGCCATCTTGTTTACATTTGCGTCTTTTTTTATGCGATTGCGTCTGTATGGCGGCTTGCTGTGGGCAGTGCTGCCACTGATGGCATCGGCTCAGTCGTTGGAGTCGATTTTATCGCAGGCCTTGGTTAATGATCCGCAGCTATTAGAAGCCAGGGCTAATCAAATGGGTGCATACAATGCCATGAAAGCCACCCAAGCTGGCCACTATCCGGTTTTTTCTGTGGTGGGTAATCAGGTTTTGGCGCGGGAATATGATGATGTAAATACCGATAACGATAAGCGGTTTAATCCGGGCGTTAAAGGTGTGCTGAATATTTATTCTTGGGGCGGTATTAATTCTGCGGTTGAACGAGATCGTGCCAAAGAGCGTTATTTCTACTACAAATATGACGAAACCCGTGAAGAGTTGGGCAGCACAATAGGTCAACTTTATCTGGCTGCGGTGCGTTCGCGCGAAGCATTGCATATGATGCAGCAGAATCTGAACCGGCACGATAAAATCATTCATGATTTAGATATTATTGTGCAATACGATGTGGGTCGGCGCTCTGAATTAACACAGGCCAAATCCCGCCGTTTGCAGGTAGAGTCGAACATGGCGCAGGCGCAGCGCAATTTGGATTTGGCATTGAGCCGTTTGGCCAGATATACCAACACGCCGGTTTATGCCGCGGATTTGCGGGTGCCTTTTGCTGGCTTTACGCCAGATGAATTGATAAGGCGATACCATAATCCACAACTAACAGCCATTCCAGGTTATCAGGCTCAAGCCGCAGAGTTGGAAAGCAGCCGTGCCAATTTAAAAGTAAGCAAGGCATCACGTTTGCCATCGCTAAATTTGGAAGGGCAGGTCACGCGTGATAAAAAAGAAGTTTATCTGAATTTTTCATGGGATGTTTTTGATCAGGGTGCCCGTTATTCGGTGGCACAAAATGCACAAACTATGATTGCCGCTGAATCGCGTTTGGCGCAAATTATGCGTGAAATTACCGAGCAATCACGTACGGCCGAAACCGATATGCGGCAAAGCAGCAGTAGGGCAGCGCTAACCCAAACTCAGATTGCAGCACAGAATGAGGTGGTTAAAAGTTATGAGATGCAATTTAAAATTGCCCGTCGCAGCTTGATTGATGTGCTGGATTCTTACAGTGAGCTTGCCGGAGTAGAGCTGGCTCATGTGGCAGCCGAAAATGATTTTCGTGATGCAGCCTTAGCTTATTTGCGTGCGCAAGCACAAATCGCGGTTTGGGCGGGCGTCAGCAATACCAGCAATGATACGGTGGAAATGGCAAACAATACGGCTGCCGATGCGCCTGTACAATCAACACCTCAACAAAGTGGTAATCGTGCTGATGTGGAAACGGGCGACAGCTTAGATAACTATATTCATAACTTCTATCAAAACCTGAATAAACAATGAAATCCATTATTGAACATCTGGCCTTGGCCACGCGCTTGCATGGTACGCCAGTGGCAGCGGAAGCACTCAGTGCTGATGCGATACGCACATCGGGGCAGAGTATCAACTACCATGCCCTAGCCGAAGTGCTGCGCAGCCATGGTTTTGAAAATAATTTATCCCAACGCCGTTTAGACGAAATTCCGTCTTTGGCTTTGCCGGTGGTGTTGATTTTGCAGCAGCAAGAAGCGGCGGTATTGACCCGGGTTGAAGGTGTAGGAGAAGAGCGGCGCTATACAATCCGTCAGACCGATGGTTTAGAACAGCAGCTTGACCATACGCAATTGCTTGCACGTTATTTAGGTTATTGTTGGTTTATCAAGCCCAAAGTAGCCGCCGATTTGCGCTCAGAGCTGCCTGAATATCATTTGCCTAAAGCTTGGTTTTGGAAAGTGATTTGGCGTTTTAAGCCTTATTATTACCAAGTGGTGCTGGCCACGTTTATCATCAATTTTTTGGCGCTGGTTAGCTCCTTGTATGTGATGAATGTGTATGACCGCGTTATTCCCAACCGTGCTTATGAAACCTTGTGGGTATTGAGTATCGGCGTAATATTGGCCATTACATTTGAATTTGTGGCCAAATTAATTCGCGGCCATCTCACCGATATTGCCGGTAAAAAAGCCGATTTAATTATTAGCTCGGCGCTGTTTCGCCGAGTGATGGCATTGCGTTTGGCCGAACGTCCGGCCTCTGCCGGTTCGTATGCCAATAATTTGCGCGATTTTGAATCCGTGCGCGATTTCATGACCAGTGCCAGCTTGTTGGCTTTGGTGGATTTGCCGTTTTTACTGCTGTTTGTGGGGGTGATGTTTCTGATTGCAGGCAAGCTGGCCATAGTGCCTTTGGTCATTATTCCTATTGTGATTTTGGTTGGTTTTTTGGTGCAAAAACCATTGGCTAAATACATTAATGAATCCATGCGTGAAGGCTCACAGCGACAAGGCCTAGCGGTGGAGGCTATTGAAGGCATTGAAACCTTAAAAACCAATAATGCCACCAATTGGGCACAGCAAAGATGGGATTTTTATACGGCCAAAACCTCGGCGTCATCCATTAAAGTTAAGGACATTAGCAATTTCACCGTTAATTTTGCGGTGGCAATGCAGCAATTGAACACGGTGTTTTTGGTGTTATACGGCACTTATCTGATTCACAGCGATAATCCGGCAGAAAAAATCACGATGGGCGCACTGATTGCTGCCGTGATTCTTTCTGGGCGTGCCTTGGCACCATTGGGGCAGATTGCTGGTTTGGCAACCCGGTTTCAACAGGCGAGGGTGGCTTTGCAAGGGGTGAATACCATTGTTGAACGGCCGATAGAGCGCTCGCCGGATCGCCAGTACATTAGTTTGGATTATATGCAAGGCAGTATTGTGTTTAATCGGGTGGTGTTTGGTTATCAGAAAGAAACACCGCCGGCATTAAAAGAATTTAATCTGCGCATTCAGCCAGGCGAAAAAGTGGGCATACTGGGCCGGATTGGTAGTGGTAAAACCACCATGCTTAAATTGGCAGCCGGTTTGTATGAAGCACAGCAGGGTAATGTGTGCATTGATGATGTGGATACTCGCCAGCTGGATCCCAGCTATTTACGTAACCAAGTTGTGTTGTTGAATCAGTCGCCACGGCTGTTTTTGGGTACTTTACGCGAAAACATGGATTTAGGTCGTAGCGATGGCTTTTCGTCTGATCAAGATTTGCTGCAGGCACTACAGCGTTTTGGCTTGGCCGGCATCATTCGTTCGCATCCGCGCGGTTTGGATATGCCTTTAGGTGAAGATGGCTTGGGCTTGTCTGGTGGGCAAAAACAGATTGTGGCCCTGGCGCGACTAACCCTGAAACAACCGCGTGTGGTGTTATTAGATGAGCCGACCACTGGTCTTGACCAAGGCACTGAAAACATGGCTTTGCGTGCCGTGGCTGAGTGGGCTCGTGATAAAACCTTGGTGGTGGTTACCCATCGACCACAAGTATTGCAAATCGTGAGCCGCATTGTGGTGGTTGACGGTGGCCAAGTGGTTATGGATGGTCCGCGTGATGCCGTATTGAAAAAGCTGATGGAAAATGAAACCGCTGCGCAACAACAAGCACAAGCAGTAGCGCAACAACCAAGCCAGTCATAATATAAAACCAGTCTACAAGGCTGCCTGAACGCATTTTCAGGCAGCCTCACCACTGAATACTTAATATAGAGTGATAATGCCAACATGAGCAGCAAATCCACGCCTCCGCCAGAAAATTTCAAGCAAAGCGACTTGAAACTTATCAATGACCTGAATGCTGCGCTGCAAAAAGAAAAGCACAGCGGTATGTTTTGGATGATTATTTTCTTCTTTGTATTTTTGGTGGTATTTGTTATCTGGGCTTATAACAGCAATATTGAAGAAGTAACCCGCGGGCAGGGCAGCATTATCCCCAGCAGTCGTGAGCAAATTGTGCAAAGCTTGGATCCTGGTGTGATTACCGAAATGAAGGTTAAAGAAGGAGAAGTGGTCGAAAAAAGCCAAGTGCTATTGCGGCTGGATGATACCCGCAGCTCTGCTATTTGGCGTGAAAGCGAAGCCAAAGTAGTAAATTTGGAAGCAATGGTTGCGCGTTTGCGTGCGGAGTCTTACGGCACTGCGGTGCAGTTTCCACCCAACACCCCGATTGAGTTGCAACAACGCGAACAGGCTGCTTATGTAGCACGCAAACGCGCGGTTACCGATGCAATAGCTGGCTTGCGTGAGAGTAAAGCCAGTTTAGATAGAGAAATTGCCATTACTAAGCCCATGGTAACGCAAGGCGTAATGTCCGAAGTGGAGTTATTGCGAATGCAACGTCAGTCGGCTGAAATCTCATTGCAAATTGCCGAACGGCAAAATCGCTATGCGGCTGATGCCAACAATGAGTTGGTGAAAACCGAATCCGAATTGGCTCAAGCCCGTGAAAACATGGCCATGCGTGCAGATCCGGTTGAGCGTAGCACCATTTATGCACCTATGCGTGGGGTAGTAAAAAATATCCGTATCAATACGGTAGGTGGCGTGGTGTCGGCCGGGCAAGATATTCTGGAGTTGGTGCCGTTGGACGATAAGCTTTTGGTTGAAGCTTATATCCGTCCGCAAGATGTTGCTTTTGTGCGCCCAGGGCTGCCTGCAGTGGTTAAAGTGAGCGCCTACGACTATGCCATTTATGGCGGCTTAGAAGGTAAGGTCACTTTAATTAGTCCTGATACCTTGCATGATCAACGTCGCCCCAGCGATTTAAAACTGGATCCGAATGAAGCTTATTACCGTATTCTGGTACAAACCGACAGCAACAGTCTAACCGATAAAAACGGCAAGGCCATGCCCATTATTCCAGGTATGATTGCCACCGTAGACATCAAAACCGGTGAAAAAACCGTATTTCAATATTTGGTCAAACCGATTACCCGTTTGAAACAAGCGCTACGAGAACGGTGATGCATTGATAACCGATTAAATTTAGGATTGACTTGTTGAAATCAAAATATTTAATTTTTGTGTCTTACATAAAGGCAGAAAAATTTATGCTATATCCTAATCATATCTAATTCAAATTTCATTTGAAATCCACAAATCTACATGTGAATTAAATGTGTATATCTAATATGCTTGAATAGTAATATTCGATTGAATTTTGTTGTTGACGTTTCAAAACTAATATAATATATGTTAAAATATCTCTAAAAAAATTAGAGAGCTATTTATAAATAACTTGTTAAGGCAGCAAGATAGCATTTCAAATTGATATGGTTGAAATACTACTACTGAATTGCTTGCTTAATGATTATTGTGAATATAATCCATATGAA